>Ga0210016_1002471_pt1 | contig 16761 bp, 16 predicted proteins | sample CryGeyCG2014_300_FD_185454 | JGI IMG/M metagenome (GOLD analysis project Ga0210016, IMG submission 185454) | Groundwater microbial communities from aquifer - Crystal Geyser CG02_land_8/20/14_3.00 (SPAdes) (version 2) | ecosystem: Environmental > Aquatic > Deep subsurface > Groundwater | place... | reverse complement strand
CCATATCTAAGATTTTTTAACCAACAACCCGCCCCCGCTATATACTACATCGTCATTGATCCATCGATTTTTGACGGGTATTTCAATGACATCTGTCTCGGCCTTCAGATTGTCAAGGTCTTCGACCCATGCGTTTTCGGCTTTGACGGCCTCAATGTTAGGATACTCTTTCCACGTGTCCCAAATTTCCGCAACATCAAGCACAATTGGGTCGCCCGTAGCGGCTTCCAGTTTTACGTAATAATCATATAACTCACCTAAGGCTTCGGGGCTGAACTTGTCCCCACAACCAGCCTCGGCAAAGGCATTTTTAAACTCTGTCTCTGATATATTTTTATACATTTTTTCAACTCCTCTTTTTGTTTTTTCCCTATTTTGGGGGCTGTGCAGATCACACAACCCCCGGTCTAATTAATAAGGGTTACTCAAAAATTTCTGAGCCATCTAAGAGCGACTCAATATGGTCGGTGTCAAAAACATATGACTGGATGATATATGCTCTCGATTCCGCCTCCATCACATTATGGGTTGTGATACACCACCACTCCCCCCCATTGTCCAGCTCTTCATCGGCGACAAAGACAAAATCAAAATAGTCGCTGAGGTCACAACTCTTCTGTTGTTTGAAAAAGATGCGAAACGGTCTTTTGTCGTCAGTTTTGATTGCTTCCGGGCTGACGGGGTCGATTGATTCTTTTTTTTGGTTTTTCATCTCGGTCTCCTTTTGTTTGTTAATAATAACAATATAATACCTATTTTATGTTTGTCAAGTCTTTTTTTGCATTATTTTCATTTATTATGGAAATATAATGCGTTATCTATTATATATTATCGGCATTATTAAGAAAAACTTGACTAAAAAAAAAATAAATACTTGCTTTTCGACCCCAATCTTGATACATACTTATAAGATATAAGAGAATATGTCCCAACACCATGGAGTCCAGCAGAGGTCATGGGCAAAATAAAATATTTATCATTGTTTTACAAACGCCACCTATCAATCACACAACAGCTATTACTCGGACCATTTCATCGAGACCAAAATTATTCAACTGAACGTTGGAAGAAACACATAATGTGTACCGGCCTAACAGTCAGAGACCGCAACCCCATGGCAGACAAGAAGTTGACTACCCATATAGATTCACATTATAGACACCACTACATAGATGATATAGTCACCCAAGGTATTGGTACTCATGGGGTTATGGGTAATCGTAAGCCTATAAAAGATAAAGAGATAGGATATTATGTGGATAGGTATTGTACTTCTTGCAGTAGTTTACTGATTAGGCATGATCCGGATACTTTAGTATGCCTGTCATGCGGAAAAAGATACAAAACATAAGGGGGGTACACCCCAGTTTGGAGTCCCATATGCGATGCCGGTGTCCTATAGTTAATCGAAATTAGCAGAATTTAGGGGATAATTATAGGGAAAGGCTACAATATTTATCTTGGATAGATTTGGATAGATAAAGAGAAGAAACAGTTTGACGAGGTGGAAGGGACAGCAGTAATTATGAAATATAGTGCAAAGGAGAGAATTAAGATAAAGAGTATTGAAGGGGGTGATAGGTTGATGTATAGTGAGATTAAGATGTCGATGCGTATTTTTAAGGGTAGTCCTGTTCATTATGAGGTTCAGGCGTTGCGAGAGATGGTTGATATTTTGGGAGTAAAGTTGAGTTCATTACCTATAAGGAGGATAAGTTTGTGTGTCAAAGAGTGATAGGGACAAAGTAATAGAGGGATATGTTTTTGATTCAGAGTGGTCAGAGCTTCGGAGGCGAGATAAGCGTGGGGAGGGGAAGTATTATCGGCAGCATATTCTTTCTCAGGGTCGTAGGCGGGCAGACAGTGATATGTATGTTCAGTACCAGAGGTGTTTAATGGCTAATTTTGACAAGAAAGATTTGATAGCTAAGGACATGCAGGAGAAGTTTGGTTTTTCTTCGCCGACTTATGTGAGTAATATAATAAAGCAGTATGATGAGAATCCTGATTTATTGGCAGTTAAGTTGAGGAATGTAGTAGATGTTATCAGATCGGTTGGTATTCCGAAGGCTTATGAGTCGCATTTAAAGACTGTGGCTGAGATTGACCGGCAGTTGGCTGATTTATATACTTTGAAGGAGAATGGGGATAAATGGTATGAGATTAGTGGAAAAGACTGGTCAGATGACAGGAGTTCGGGGGTTGAGGTCAAGAAAATAAAGATAGAAGGCCGGATATTGGAATTGAATAAGGAACGAGACCGGGTTTACGGGGAATGGTATAAACTGGTTGGGGAGATTGCTCCGCCGGAGAAGCATCTTTTGGTTAGTGGGAACTTTGTTTTTGCTCCCGATCAGGCTTTAGCTGATATGTATGCTCGGAATGATAAGCAGATGATAGAGACAGACGTTGAAATAGTGAATTAGTTGTTTCACGTGAAACCCGCCAAGGCGGGTGAAACCCAGACAGGGAAGTTTATGGGACAGCCATTTGAAGATCTTACATGGGAACAGGTAAAAGAGTATATTTCAGTACCGGATAAGACTCGTGCCAGGTCAAACCGGATGCTGTTGGGTAAGAATTTTGGTTGGTTTTTAAGGATATATCTGTCGCATCTTTTTTGGATCAAGCCGGCTCCTTTTCAAGAAGAATCATGGAAATTAGCCTCTGAAAAGTTAGTTTTACTTGAATGGCCTCGATTTTACGGTAAGTCGGCCACTTTTGGAGTTGGATTTCCTCTTTGGGTTGCCTACGAAAATCCCTTTAATTTTGATATTAAACACAATGTCAATGGGATAATGTATATTTCCAATGCTCTTGATTTGTGTATGGAAATGATTCAAAGACAAAAGATTGAAATATTGTATAATGATCTTCTTAATAATGATTTTAATATTGAAGTCCCTGAAAAATCTTCTGGTTTTGCATGGCGTTCAGACGAATATGACCTGCTTTTAAAGGGGAAACCGATCTTTAATATGAGGGGAAGAGGGAAAGATTCGTCTTTAAGAGGAAAGCATCCCCCTATTATTGTTATGGACGACTTTGAGGGTGACGATGAGGCGAGAAATGAGGACATCAGGGATGAAACCAAACATAAATTTAGAGCAACTATCTATCCTATGCTTGGAATTGATTCGCCAAAGCGAAATTCACGACTGTTGATTGTTGGAACGCCCAATCATCCCGAATGTTTATTAAACGAACTTGAACATGAGGACTGGCTAAAGATAAGTAAATACCCTATTTTAAATAAAGAAGGGAACCCTCTCTGGCCGGAATACGAATCTTACGAAAATATTATGGAAAAACGCCGAAGGATGGGAAACAGGGCGTTTATGGCCGAATGTATGCTTACTCCTGTGGCCTCGGAGAATCCTATATTTAGCGACAGTATGATAAATGAGTTTACGACTGACAGTGATTTATATAAAAATGCTTCTCAAATAGGGTTTTATCGGGCGGTAGCCTTGGATCCGGCTATATCAATGAAAAAAACAGCCGATTATACATCTGTTATAACTATTGAAGCTACCCGTGAAAAAGATCCTAAATTCTTTGTCAGAGGGAATGGGGCAAGACGGGGGCGCTGGCTTGTTCCTCAGATTGTTTCTATTCTCGCTGATGTTTGTGAAGAAGTGCATCCCCACGAAGTAATAATAGAGACAGTACAATTCCAACAGGCCGTTAAGGATGAATGGGACAGATACTGTGATATTCATAAGATTTATCATCATACTAAAACTATAAAGCCAAACAGGGACAAGGTATTGCGGGCTCATGCGGTTGTGCCGGCGTTGTCTGATGGCCGGGTTTATTTTGAAACGTCTAATCAGGTTGTACAGGCTTTAGTTCACGAAATGATGATATTTCCCAAAAAAGGGAAAAACGTCCATGACGATTTAGTTGATTCTTTTGTATATGCGATGACAGAATGTATGTATAACGCCAAAAGGAATATAAATCGCTTTGATAGTGATAAAATTATTCAAGTGTTGCCTCAAAATTATAAAAAAGTTGGAAATTTAATAAACTATGGGTATAAATAATCAACCATATTTAGATTTTGATGCCAATCCGGCTGATAATAATGAAGTTAAAAAACTTATTTACAATGCTTATAAAATGGCGTCAGATGCCCAAACACCAAGAAATAATCAATATCTGAAAGACTATAAAAGCTATCATTGTATTTCGCCAGGATACAATAGTTCTGATTGGGCTTATGTTTTTGTACCCAAAACACCAGTGGCAGTAAATACTAAAACGGCGCTTAACCTTTATGGAACAATTGGACGAGAACCATGGATACCCTTTGAAGCAGAGAGGGAAGAATTCAGATGGAATTCCGGTTGTCTTAACAGGATGTTGACTTATTATCTTAAAACTGGTAATTTTTACCATCATTACAGATTAAGTTCTAAACTTAAGATAGCTTACGGGACATCCTTTAGAGAAGCTATCCCCTATCGTGAAACCTTACCAGGTAAACGGGTTATTATTGATAATTATGGACAACAGCACGTAGAGGAATTTAAGAAACCATTATTAAGGTTTAATATTAAAACGTATGCTCCCTGGCAGGTTTATGCCGATCCTTTTGCTACTGGGCTTGAAAGTAAAAATGATTGCCGATATATAATTATTGTTGAAATGACAACCCCAAGACAAATCATTGAAAACTATATGAAAAACCCACAGGGCTATCCGGACTTTAATGTTGAAGCCTTTGCTGACATGTATAAAGGCGGAAATATAGAGAAAAGTGATTTTCTGGGTAAAAAAATACTTGAAGATATAGGTTTGCCCTTACCTGAACATGAAAGTGATGTAGGACTTTATGTGAGGTATCAAAGTCCATCGAGATATATTGATACCTTTAATGGAGAAGTTATTTTAAGGGATCAGCCTAATCCCTATAAACACGGACAAATAAACGTTTCCCGTGATTGTCAGGATATAGATATTCATAATCAGAACTCTTTCTGGGGATTAGGAGATATTAAAGCTCTCGAACCAATGCAGAGTCATCTTAATGATGTTGAAAGTTTAACTCTTAATGCTTCCCAAATTACTTTACAACCAGTCACCTATTATAAGAAAAATGCCGTTAACCCCAATTTGTTAGTCAGGGTTGTTGGTAATAGAATCCCTATTGATTCACAGGAAGATAAGCCTCTTGACCATTATGTTCAGGATGCTCAAACTACAAATCTGTCAAGAGATCATTACCTCCTCGCCGATAAGTATTCCTATTACGCAGATCAAAGAATTAAAGTTTATGATGTCCAGAGAGGCGAGGGATCAGATAGTTCCGGTACTACCGCCTATGAGTTCTCTATGCGTGAAAAAGCCGGACAGGTACAACACGGCCTTGAAATAAGCGATTCAGAGTATTTCTTACAGGATTTTGGGAGAAAAATACTTTGGAATATTTCTCAGTTTGCCCTTCCTCTTGATTATGTTGAAGTTCTTGGACCGGAAGATACCGGCAAGATGTTATATACTCATCCAGATGAAATCCCCGGCGGCTGGAACTTTACTTTTATAGGTTCACAACGGGCAGCCCATAAACAAGTTATAGTAAGAGACCTTAAAGAAACCCTGCCTATGTTGCTGCAGATACAGAATCCGGCTATTATGAGGCATATCTTAAGTATGCTTGATACCCCGGAACATATAATTGTAGATATAATGGAAGAACAGCAGCGTCTTGAACAAATGGCACAGCAGGACAGACAACAGGAAGAACAGTTAAACTTTGAAAGACAAATGCAATTAGCTTCTTTTGAAGCAAAAGTTAAAAGTAATCTTGAGGGGCAAAAACATCAACAGAAGATAATGGGATCTGGAACCGCAAAACAGGAAGCCCAGGGATTGTCTGAAAAATCCCCCAATACAGAACGTTCAGTTGCTGTAGCAAAAGAAGGTAAATAATGCAGATAAAAAATATATTTACTGAGACATTGAAAAATATCAATGAATATAAAGAAAAAAAGAGGATGTCTGTCGAGGCTAAATTACGGCAGGATCTTTTAGTCTCTTTAAAAAACATAGAGAACCTTGAAACCTTAATTGATGCCCCGGGATGGAAGAGTCTTGAAAAATGGGCTGCGGGCGAAGTTAGTATAATAGATAATAAAATTAAAGGGTTGTGCCGCCATCCGGCTAAAAATGAACTTGATATTCTTTATCTTATAGCTTATAGCGACTGGATAGTTAATTTTTTTGAATATATAAAAGAAGTAATAAACCAAAAACAGGATTTATTATATCGTCAAAGTGAAATGCAAAAGGAGAAATGATGCCGAACGATCAAAATCTGACCCCGACTGAAGCCCCAAAAGAGGGAGAGCTGACGGGACAGTTAGAAAATAATAGTCTCTCGACTGAAGCCCCAAAAGAGGGAGAGCTGACGGGAGACAAACAAAATTGGGATAAAGAAAAGGCTGAAAAAACCTTCCAGACTAAATATCAGGAAGAAGTTGAGAAACGAAAAGAAATAGAGGCCGAACTTGCCCAATATCTCGAAGATCGCAACTATGCTCCACCGGCGCAAATACCAATGCCGGCAAATAATTTAGGACAGAATATTGATCCCGATGAACCTTTAACTTATGGCCAGATGCTTAATTTACTGAAAGCACAGGAGTCAATGATTGATTATAAACTTTCCGCAAAAGAAATAGAAGCTCAAAAGAGATCGGTTGCGGCAAGTTTTAATTCTGAATTAAGAGATGCTATTGCTATAAGAGAAAGGATCATAAAGGATGTTCCTGAAGATATTCTGCGTCAGGCAGAAATAGAGGCCATTAAATTATTTCCCATTGAGTTTGCTCCTAATGGGCAGCCATACATACAACCCAAACAGCCCAGCCGGCACGTTCTGGCTTTACAAAAAGAAATAAAATTTCTGATGGCTGACAGAGCTAATAATTCTGCATCATTTACAGCTGCTGAAGCAGCTAAGGCCAACGCTGCGGCTTTAGCTTCTGTTTCTCAACCAGGGACGACACCAGGCGGAACAGGCAAAGTAGAAAAATCGGATAATGACAGGATGGCTGACGATATATATCCTGATGATCCAGACATACCAAAATAGTATGTTTATAAAGGAGACTTAAATGCCAATACCTACTATCATAGGTACTGGGGGTTCCGGTAATCTACCGACTACCAACGAACTCCCCGTAGATATGAGTAAAAAGAAATATAGCGCAATACCTTATGTTATTCCCCTGACGGCAATATCTTCACGATTGAGCAAAGATCCGGCTCATAATTTCAGGGTTGATTTACAGGAAGAGCATGCTATGCCGATAACGGTTGAAGTTGCGGTTGATGTCGCAGCCGATGGAACTACTTTAGTTGTCCCAAATTATGGGATGTCCCTTGTTAAGGGAACGGTTTTAACTAATCCAAGATCAATGGACGCTGCAACAGTCGATTCAACTCCAACTACCAATACGGTAACGATTACGAAATCTGCCTGCGGAACTACCGGAGCAATCTGGTATGCTGGCGATCCTCTTATTGTTACTCTGCCGGCAGTATCTGAAATTGATGAAGACTTGACAAGAGGTGCATCAGTACAGGATACCAATGTTTATAACTATACTCAACTTTGCAAATTGCAGTTCAATATATCCCGTACAGCGAATGCGATGTCATCTCATTTTGGCGGGCCGGGATCTAAGCGAGCACAATTAAAAAGACAGAAGTTTGAGGAATATTTGAAAAAGAGCGAAATGATGAGAATCGTTGGCGCTCGGTCAACCAGTGGTACGGCTCCAGCAACGACAAGAACTATGGGTGGATTAACATCTGTCTTGTACGATGGAACTCTTTTTATGGATTTCAGCGCAGGATTTACAGAATCAGGTTTTGACAATTGGCTTGGTTCTTATGCCGACTTGAATCCAGACAAGAAAAGAGTGTCTTTTATTGGTGCCCCTAACGTTCTGAGACAAATCAATTATTGGTTGAAGGATAAAATTCGTATTTCTCCCAATGCCCAGAGATTTGGCCTGAATATCATGCAGTATTTTAATGGCCCGCTTGACATTGATCTTATCAGACATCCGTTACTTGTCGATAAGGTTACTTCCGGCTGGGGATTCATTATTGACTGGGAAAGCATCATGCTCAAAGAAGTTCAGCCTTTGACCTATTTCCCTGATGCTAAGAGTGTTGGGGAATCTGAAGTTATTTACGATATTTATCGTGAATTAACTTCAATGCTTATAGCCAATGAATCCTGCCATGCCATGATGGTTGGGGCTGTTTAAATGAAGGCCGGGGTGATTGCCATTCTGCTCGTTCTTTTGTGCGGTCTGGCTATTGCCGGCGGAGGTTATTCCGTTCATAAAACGACAGCGGTATATATCCATGTCGGGGACACTACTTTTATTCAGGATACGCTGGATATTATGCAGCTTGTCCAAAAGAATATGTCATTTAATTCGATATATGGACGGGTAGTAATCAATGCCTCATCGGATACCGCTGGCGGATTTGGAAAGTCTGACTCAGCATGGATACGACTTGTAACGGTTTTTAATAATGAAACTTTTTCCATATTAAAAGCCGACACCTTTGCGTCCGTGCCATGCACCTTGTCTGTCAATGATTCATCTTTGACAAACTTTTTTACCGAAAAACTAAAGGCTGTGGTATATATCTCGGATACCGTAATGAGTATGTCCTCAGTCCAACTTATAATGTTAGATTCGATCTCTTGTTGAGAGATGATTGAGAAGGCGGGTTATAATGAATTATCAAACTATATTACAGGCAAGAGATCTTGCCTCTATTGTGCCTCACAATATCACAGCCGATGATACCTGCGCTGCTCTTGTTGTCCAGTATGTTCCTAAAAAAGGCGTTAGCGAGGATTATAGAGCTAAAGCTGCTTTTACACAAGGAGGAAACTTTACGTTTACAACTGGGACTGCCGGAGATACGGTGGTTGGCAACTCTGGAGCTACGCTTGACGGGATCGGTACTGCGGGGGTAATAAATACTTCTGCTGCCAGCTTTAATACTGTCGGTGAATTCGTTGATTATGTTAATGGACACCCTGCTTATAGAGCCATCAGAAAGGTTCCGTATGCAACCCCAATGGCTCATGTGCTGACAAAATCAGCATCGTTTTGTGATGTTGCAAATGGTTTAACTTTTTATATTGACACTTCTGTAGGTAAGGCTAACTACGTTGCCATTTCAGGCGAACAGTTTGTCAACAATGGCATTAACGGACACAGAAAGGAAACTAATTGCGAAAACTGGCTCTGTTATGGAGAGATTACTCTCACCGCTACCGGAGCCTTAACTCTTTACATTTATTCGTCAGGACAAAATTCTCTTGAAGGCGATGCTCTTATCCATCAGGAGACTTTAACCTCAACGTTATTGAAACAATTAGGACTTTATCAAACACCAGACGTTCCTTGGCTTAAGTCTGCAAGAGGCAGACAGTTGATTGTTAAAGTTGCCGCCGCAACTTCAATTAACGCTCAAACATTATTTCTCATTAACGGCAAAACTATTGTCGAAGATGGCAGGTATTTGATAACGTCCAAAGGTTATTAACAATAACAGGGGGGGAGAGAAATCCCCCCTGTTTTAAACGGAGGATTTATGCCTAAAGTAGAAGGAAAAAAAGAACAGGTAGAAAACAGTTCGGCAATATTTTATTCTCGTGCTTCATCTTTGCAACTTGCTGGATTCAGGCCGGAGCTGAGAGATGCCGGAAGAATAATTAAATCTGAGAAATCTTTAAATTTCCACGATAATATGCTGATTACTTCTAATCCCGAAGAGATTAACTTTATTCGTACCCACGAAGCTCTTAAAGCGGGGCGAATAATTGAGTGCCTAAATATAGAGCAGGCTAATTCACTGAAGGCCGTTCGCAGAGCGGGGAAGTCTTTAACTATCGTGAATACAGAATCAGTACAGATTGATCCCGTCAGTAAAGAGAGGTAGAAGTGACGAAAGACAGCGTCGTAAGCATAATGCTTACACATCCTCAAATCTATGAATCAACTATACTTATAGACCAGAAAAAAGAATCTCTGCGAGCTAACATTGATGTTGCAGTGGGAGAGATAATAAGGTCTTATCCCTGGGACTTTGCTATTGATGTTACTACCGAAACGGCAGTGGTAGGCCAGTCCGAATATGTTCTTCGAGGTAAAAATACCGATTGTAATCATGTCGTTAAAATTAAATATGGTGATGGCGGATTAAATGACAGTACTTTAGAGGAGAAAACTATCTATGATATGTGGGATTACCACGTCAACCGTGATTTTGACAGCGTAAAATATTGGTATAAAAGCGGTCGAGATACAGCAAAAATGCCAAAGGTTGTTCTTGTTGGGACTCCCACTTCAGGAGAAACCATTACTTATATTTATTATAAAAAAAATATAGGCATAGACCAGATCCCCGATGATTATATAAACGTTGTGATTTCAGGAACATTAAAGAATATATTCCCAGGCTATTTGCCCTTATTCAGGTTTGATCTTGAACGCATGATTCATAACTATGAGCTTGGAGGAAATGAATTTTTCCCGATTAAATTAAACCCGGAGACAAAAGCCGGAAATACATACAGAAATGGATTAGGAGGATGGTAAAGTGAACTTAGAAGTAATCAATAGTTTTAAATGCAATAGGATAAGCATCGGGGATGCAAAGGACAAATCAATCGAATATATCCTCAATCAGTCTCCTGCGGGTTCTGTCTTTATCGTTGTTAAACAGCCTAATGGATATTTTTTATCTTCGGCGGTAGAGAAGCCTGATATAATCCCTGAAGTAAAAGAGAAGGTGAATCTTTCAAAAAAACATTTAACAACTTCTCTTTTGCCTCCATTTATTAACAAGAAAAGCAAAAAAAAATGATTAAGTATTTATTTATTTTATTATTGCCTATAACAGTCTTTGCCGCTGATAATATCCCGGCTCAACTGGATAGTCTTGATAACTATGCCTCTTTGTTTTGGAATACCACCGGATCCAGCACTGACCAGATGTCTCAGGCGAGAAGGTATTTCAGTATCAATGCCGGCATACAGGCGGTTTGTGATGTTGCTCCGGCTATTGAGAAGATTGATACCTTGTTGATTGCAACGTCTAATGCTTTGAATAGTGATTTTAACCGGCTGGCCTCGGTTTTTAGAATGACCAACGATACCCTTGTGCCTTTACAAATTATAAATACCAACGACGTCGATACTCTGTTGATGAAAACAAGCAAAGATGAATTTGCCCATGATAAAACTAATAAGGCTTCTCCTAATATATGTTATGCCCATAACGGCAGGTTGCATACTCTGCCTAAATATATTTCCTCAAAAATTGGGGATACTCTGCTTGTTAATTACTATGCTAATGATGTTAAGTTGGCATCCGGAACTGACAGCACTAAGGTATTGCCTAAATACCGGATGGCTATTATTTACTATGCCATAGGCGTGAGATACCAGATGATTGGCCTTGATGAACTGGCGGTTACCTATTTTAATCTGTTTGGACAGTCGTTAATGAAACAGTCGGATGTAAAAGGGATTATCGAATGAAAATAACAGGCATCATATTGTGTCTTCTAATGCTTTTTGGCGGAATGTCAGAGGCTCAGGTTACCGAGATATACATTGTTAACCCCGGATCAGGCGGGATGCAGTCTAATTACGGCATCCACACCTTATCACTGGATCAATTGTATTATGCTTATAATATTGACGTGACAACCACCCCAGGTGAAATCAGGCGGAGGCCGGGGATAATCAACTACGGTGCAAATTCTGAGGCTTTATATGGTGCTTTTGCTTATAATAATAGTGAATATGGATATAATCTTATAGTTGGAGTAAAAGGCGATACGGCAGACCCTTATCGGGGCGTGTTCTGTTATAGCGACACCTTTGGCACATCTTTAAACCATTCAATATTTATATCTGAGATTTATCCTTATAAAGATAGTTATCATGATTGGGTTTTATTTGATAGTAAGATTATTCATGCTGACGGGAAAAATCTTCCGTTCGTGTTTGTAGGGGAATCTAATTTTAAAGAACGTCTTGCGATTGCGGATAAAAGCAGATTCTCTCCCAAGATTATGTCTTTTGGTGCTGAAGCCCCCGGCCAACCGAGAGTCAGTGTTTATAATGAATCAACGACACAAATGAGGGGGGTATTTACTTATGCTTTCAGTTATGGGGGATCACCGGGAATTCAGTCCGCTCCAATAAAGATACACAATCAGGCGGTATTACTTTCTCATTTTCCTTTTATAAAACATGGCATAACCGGATCAGACACCTCTCGTTATCTTTTTATTTTAAGGCAAAGTATTATCCCTGAAGAATTTAATCGTGGGGATAATATAAGCGGGGGATGGTATGCCATAGACTCTCTACATGAAGACTCCGTCCCACAGTTTTATATAGATACTTTACCCCGAATCGAAGAAGGGGGACAGTGGGGTTGGGATACTACCTGGTATAAAGGAGGGGAAACTATTACCTCTTGTGATACTTGTGGAAACATCTTGTTCTGGGGGAAACACCGTGGCCAGAAATATATCCTTGTAAATGACACTGACAGGTGGATACTTGGAAGTGGTTTTGTCGTTGATTCTGTAACAGGTGATGCCACGATATGGGAACAATGCAATGAGGATAGCGGCTTTACTTCCTCAGAGTGGCAAAATTATCAAACTGAAGGTTATTATTTTAAGATAGGCACTACAAGATATAACATTGGTTTTTATCCGGAATATTGCCCATACCCTGTAGATAATATATACCCGTCACATACCTATCTCCCGGCATCTTTAAGTTTTGGATTTGGAGCCGAGACCACCTATACTTATTCTCATACAGATACAAATGGGTATGGACAACATTATAGGTCTTTCAGAGCTGATTCAACAGGAACAAGCAATTGTTATTATGACACAGGCTTTTGGTGTTACAAAAATCCTTGTGATACTGATTTCGTTTGCTATGATAGTGCTATTGTTGGGATGGGATACCATGATAAATGTGATTCTATTTATTCTATAAGTGAATGGCTTGCTAAGACATATGACTATAGGAGACATGACATTGACTATAGACGTATGTACAATGCCAATTCAGCAAGTCCATGTATAGATTCAATAGTTCCTAAATGGGATTCTATTAGTTATTATTATTCTTCTGCCCTTTGGTATGACTGGACTAAGTCTGGTGGAATTATTCCCGGACAGGCGATAGATACAAATATAACAGATACAGATAATGTTTACTGCCGGGTAGCCTATTCATACTACGATCCAATAACAAAACTTGAATCGCCTCTTAGTCCTCCGGTACAAATGAGATATGACTCCTCTATTATGGGAATTTCAGATACACTCTATCTTCCATATAACGAAGCTCAGGGATTTTCCTGGATTAGAATTTATCAAACAGTAGTAAATACTGTTGTTGTCGGGGCTAAAGATACCACTGTATGGTATGGAGTAATGCAGGTTCGCTATCCCTCTATGTTAGACACAAGTGCGGTAGGCGTTCAGAAAATTAGATCTTTCCCTATGAGATGGGCTGATACTACGCTGGCTAATGGGTTAGATTCCTCTGATGTCTCAGGTAATAATGATTATCCTTATCACTTTTTCAGAACAATTCTTGGTGATGTAGTTCTGCGGCCCCCCTATATATATGATAATCAAGTCTCTTTTTCCGATATGGAATATGTTTCAAACAGACTGGTTGGCATAGGCGATCCAATCACGCCGGAACGGCTATATTATTCTGAAAGAAACTCATGGTTTACTAATGTCTTTAATTGGCCTTATTTTAATTATCTGGACATAAACGAGGGGGGAACCAGCCCGTTAATTGCCATTGAAAGAGCCGAGGGATTTGGCCGGGATGCTTTGTATGTTTTCACGCATAGTACTATCTATCTTGTTGATATTGAAAATGGAACCGTTGAAATGGTTGAATCTAATATAGGAGCCGTTTCAAGGCAATCGGTCGTGAAGTATGGTAAAACAGTTTATTTTCTGGCTCCCAATATGCGGGTATATGCTTTATATGGGTCTAATGCTACGGATATTTCTGATCCTGTCGCAAATTGGGTTGACTCTTTATTTACGAACGAAACAACCGCCTCAACTAATTGCAGATTGTTTAGATTAGGACAGTCAATTAAGTTTTTTGATACTGCTTCAGGGGTAGGCTTATCATTTAACACTAATAGGGGGTTGTGGTCGTTGGAATCTTATGGTGATGACTCATCTTATATCCCATTAGGGTCTTTTGGGTATGATTCGTCAGGAACCGGTAAAGTAGCCAATTATAACACATCGGTGTTATTTTCTGATGATGCTGTTCCATTAAGGGTTGAAAGCGACACGACAACTTACGACTTTGACGATACGGCTCATGCCACAGCTTTCCAGACAGCGTTTTTTGGAGACGGAAAAAACTTTTGGTCTCTTGAGAGAATGCAGTTGACAGTAAGATCATTAAGGAGAGTTTGGTTAAGATATGCCGTATATGATGGGGAGAATGCTCTCTTGGTAAGTGATAGTATTTATTGCGGGGATTTATCAATGATTGGCCCGCCTATTGTACTGGCTAACCCCGGAGCCGATCAGGTAATTGATATTGGTTATAATATTGCAAAATATTTGTCAGTAAGAATATATACCAATCCATCTGCATCGGGCGGATTGGGAAACGACATAAAGATACTTGATATGCGGTTATTTATAAGAAACATGGGGAGGGGTAGTGTTAATTAAAATATTATCAATATTATTATTATGTACTGTTTGTGGTCATGGGCAGACGGCACAATTTGGCCTGAAAGATCATGCCTTTGATTCCTTGGATTATAAAAATTATAAAGACAGATTTTTTGGTGGTAGCGTGATACGCCAATATAATGAGGGGAAAGAAAATTGGCCTATATTATCAGCATCAGGGGGTGAACCAGTACATATAAATACTGGTCTTGGAAATATTTATGGTAAAGACTTTAAGCCAAATAAGTTTAAAATGCAACCAGAAAAAAATTCATGGGGGACAGAACCAAAGGATGAGGTTTATGATCCGGGGGGGCAGTCTATCCAGAGGAATAATCAAGGCCGCCGAGATCCTTTCAGAGTTGATACTTTAGTTCAGATGGACGATGGAATCGTTCACATAAGATTAAATCGTAGAGATATGAGATATAAAATTACTGCTCCATCACAAGGACAAGAGCCAATTATATTGGTGACAGGGAAAGAAGCCGATTCAGTAAAATATACTTATCGGGGATCAGTAGTTGCTTTAAAAGATAATGAATATGTAAAAATAACATCATCGGACACCCTTGATAATACATGGGTTTACGTAACAATGTTAATGAAATAAAGGGGACAAAATATGCCTTGGATAAATGCTCACCTATGGCCATACCTAAATATGCCGGGATTTAATCAACAGGACGAGTGGAAACGGCCAAGTTGGTTAAATCGATTCAATCAGTATGGTCTTGGCAATAACAAACCCGGTTACTGGAAGGACTGGTATAATAAAAACCCCTTCCTATATAAGAATGACCCTTTAAGTTTTTATCCCCCATACGCCAGTGAAAGCTGGATGAAACGTAATAATCAGGATATTCAAACTATGCCTTGGGATGCAGGCTCAGTACCTCAATCCCAAAAAGGGATGGCTAATAAACTGGCTTATGATGCAAGGTTTATATTTCCAAACTACAATCAGGGCGGAACCTTGACGGACAATCAGGCTTTACAGGTAATGCCTAATATCATAACAGGAGCAGACGCTCAAGCCGTATGGAAGGGTGCGGCGGCCAGAAAGCCGGTAGAACCTAATTTATCAGATTATGTTAATAGAGGTTATGACCCTAATTCTGAGGAGTCTGGAATTATTCTTGGTAATGGGGGTAGATATCCGAGTAGACACATCAATAATAACGGAGAAATATCCCCAAGTAAATCAGAACTTGATGCATATAATGATGATATGGCTAAATACCAAGAAGATTTAGCGGCATATAATTCAGCCGTTGGTGGTCTTGGATCTGCTGAGGCTAAACGGTTAGAAAATGAATCTATTGGATACTTTTCAATGCCCGGAGTTGGAGTTGACTGGTCACAAGGATTAGGTGGTATAACGAAAAATAACTATTTACAACAGTTTGGCCCTGACTTTGTTAATCAAGGCCCATTAACATATCCATATCAAGGTCCGGCCTCTGTTGCGGGTTCAACTACAGACGATGATACAGATTCTACGGGGGATCCCCCTGGATGTACTAATGATGGTTCTGGGGGGTGTGGTGGGGGAGTTTCCCCCAATACAGGGAATAATTCAAAAGATTCAAAAAATTTAAGCGCTGGTACGTATAGTGTTGATGGTAGGCAAGTAAGTGATAAGGATATTGATGATTTTACAGGGATAAATGATAATGGAAATCCGGTTGGTAACGGGTGGTATTTTGGGACACGTAATAGGTTTGGCGAACCTCGTAGGGTGAATGCCGGGGGTGGAGAAATTCTCCTAAAAGAAAAGACCGTTCGTGAAAAGCCAGAAGAGATACCTAACCCTGGTGAATATCCTGATCCTTCTATGCCTATTACCGCAGACTGGCAAAGGAACCTTAGTAGTTTAGCTCCGGCTTTAGAAGGCTTAATGAATTTTGACATGACGGGTATGAATCATGGTATTATAAATCCCGCCG
>Ga0210016_1002455_pt1 | contig 16839 bp, 16 predicted proteins | sample CryGeyCG2014_300_FD_185454 | JGI IMG/M metagenome (GOLD analysis project Ga0210016, IMG submission 185454) | Groundwater microbial communities from aquifer - Crystal Geyser CG02_land_8/20/14_3.00 (SPAdes) (version 2) | ecosystem: Environmental > Aquatic > Deep subsurface > Groundwater | place... | reverse complement strand
GAGGCTGGCAGCCGGTCAAAGGTAGCTGTTATGGCAACCAGCGATAATAATGTTGATCCAATCGGCTCCTGTGTTGGCCAGCGTGGCGCTAGAATACAAACTATTATTAAGGAATTAGGAGGAGAAAAAATTGATATAATTGAATATGACGAGGAGCCAATAAAATTTATCGCCAATGCCTTGTCTCCGGCCAAAGTTATCAGCGTTGAGGTTGACGCAACCGAAAAAAAAGCTGTAGCCAAAGTGACTGATGACCAATTATCCTTAGCTATTGGCCGCGATGGCCAAAATGTCAGATTAGCCGCTCGTTTAACCGGCTGGAGGTTGGATATTATCGGCGATAAAACAGGAAAAGTGGAAGCAGCTCCAGAAAAAGAAGAAGAAAAAGCGCCCGAAGCATTAGTAGCGGTAGAGCAGATAAAAGAGGCTGTAGCTGAAACACCCGCAGTAGAAGAAAAAGAAAAAAAGATAAAAAAAGATAAGTCATAAAGCAATAATTAATAATTTTAAAATTATGTCTCTAACCGCCATTTTTATTCTTACTAGTGCAGTGCTAGCCATTATTTACGGCTTGATTTTAATCAATTCAGTGCTGCGCTTATCAGCTGGCAATGAAAAAATGCAAGCTATTGCCCGCGCTATTCAGGAAGGAGCCAAAGCTTATTTAAATCGTCAGTACAGGACCATAGCTTTGGTCGCGATTATTTTGTTTTTTATTATTGGCCTCTTGCCTAATTTAGGCTGGATTACGGCGCTAGCTTTTTTGCTAGGCGCTTTTTTATCTGGTTTAACTGGCTATATTGGTATGAATATTTCTGTCCGGGCAAATGTCCGCACAGCTGAAGCTGCTCGCGGCGGTATGGCTAAGGCTTTAGCCGTAGCTGTTAAAGGAGGTAGTGTTACTGGTATGTTAGTAGTAGGATTAGCTTTACTAGGAACTGCTGGATTTTATTTTTTAACTAAAGATGTCCCTGCCTTAATCGGTCTGGGCTTTGGCGGTTCTTTGATTTCTATTTTTGCCCGGCTTGGCGGCGGCATCTTTACCAAGGCGGCTGATGTGGGCGCTGATTTGGTTGGTAAAGTTGAAGCCGGCATTCCAGAGGATGACCCGCGCAATCCGGCGGTGATTGCCGATAATGTGGGCGATAATGTCGGCGATTGCGCCGGCATGGCAGCTGATTTATTTGAAACTTATGTAGTGACTTGCATCGCCACTATGATTTTAGGCTCGCTCTTGTTTGCCGGTTTTGGCAATGCGGTTTTGTATCCTTTAGTTATTGGCGCGGCAGCAATTATTACTTCAATCATCGGCAGCTTTTTTGTAAAATTGGGCAGAAGCCAAAATATCATGAACGCTTTGTATAAAAGCTTAATTGTGGCAGGCGTTTTAGCGGCTATAGCTTTTTATCCGCTAACCAATTGGCTGATGGCGGCTAATGGAACATATAGCGTCATAAATTTATATTTAGCTTCGTTGATTGGCTTGGTTGTTACAGCCGCTATGGTTATCATTACCGAGTATTATACCGCAACTCGTTATCAGCCAGTAAAAGATATTGCTGAAGCTTCTAGAGCCGGACCTGGCACTAATGTAATTGCCGGTTTGGCTGTTTCCTTAAAGTCAACGGCTTGGCCAATCATTACTATTGTGGCTGCTATTTTGGCTGCTTTTGCTTTAGCCGGGCTTTACGGTATAGCGATAGCCGCCATGGCCATGTTATCCCTGGCTGGCATAATTGTTACGATTGATTCTTATGGCCCAATTACTGATAATGCCGGCGGCATTGCCGAGATGGCGGAAATGGGCGATGAAGTCCGCGCCATTACTGATCCATTAGATGCAGTTGGCAATACCACTAAAGCGGTTACCAAGGGTTATGCCATTGCTTCAGCAGCCCTGGCAGCTTTGGTTTTGTTTGCTGATTATACCCACAGCTTGCCGGAAATTTATCAGTTTTTAATTAATGACCCCAAAGTATTGGCTGGTTTGTTTATCGGCGGGTTACTGCCTTATTATTTTAGCGCTTTATCAATGCAAGCGGTTGGCCGGGCCGCTGGCGCAGTAGTAGAGGAGGTGCGCCGCCAATTTAGAGAAAAACCGGGCATTATGGCTGGCAGTGACAAGCCTGATTACGGCCGGACAGTGGATATAGTAACTAAGGCGGCTATCCAGGAAATGATTGTGCCGGCCTTGATTCCAGTGGTAGCGCCGATTTTAGTTGGTTTTATTTTAGGCATAGAGGCCTTAGGCGGATTGTTAATTGGCTCAATTATTACTGGAATTTTTGTGGCTATTTCCATGACTTCTGGCGGCGGCGCCTGGGATAATGCCAAAAAATATATTGAAAGCGGCAATTTTGGCGGCAAGGGCTCGGACGCCCACAAGGCCGCGGTGACTGGCGATATAGTTGGCGACCCCTACAAAGATACAGCTGGTCCGGCAATTAACCCGATGATTAAGATATTAAATATTGTGGCGTTGTTGATTGTGGGGTTATTGATTTAGAATTCCCCTCTTGATAAAAGGGGTTAGGGGGATTTAATAATTCATACTGTCGACTTTCTAATTTTTGTCATTGCGGGCTTGACCCGCAATCCAGGAGTTAATGGTAGGAATAAATTTTATGGAAAAAATATCACCAACCAAAGCGTTATTTATTAAATTAGGTGCTAAGGGTTCTTATGAAAAAGAGTGTATTGAAGAAAGAAATATTGTTAAATTAGATTATAAAGAAATTGATCATAACCTTTGCTTGGCTGGCCGTTGGCAGGCTGTCAGAAAAGTAATCATGAAAAAATATAAGACAAAGAAAGTTACCACCACTTTTCATTTAAACCAGATTAAATATTTTTATGAAGTTGGTCAAGATGTTTTATGGATTACCTTTTATCATCATAAACTTTGGTGGTGCTTTGCGGATAAAAAAGTTATTTATGAAAAAGACGGTACTAAATTTAGAAAGGTTTTAGGAAAGTGGAGAAACAAGGGCTTAGGAGGTCAAGAACTACGTTTAGGAAATTTAAGTGGTAGATTATTAAGAACGCAAGGTTTTAGAGGTGTAATTTGCCGAGTGATAGAGAAAAATTATTTATTAAATAAAATAAACGGCGAAGAGCTAGCAGAAACAAAAGAAGTTAAAGAAGCGTTTAATCTTTTATGCGATAGGATTGTTCCAGTAATTAAAAATTTGAATTGGAAGGATTTTGAACGTCTAATTGATTTAATTTTTAGAAATGCTGGCTGGCAAAGAATTAGTGAATTAGGCCAGACTCAAAGAACAATCGATTTAGAATTAGCTAATCCAATTACCGGAGAAAGAGCAGTCGCCCAAGTAAAATCCGAGTCTAATTTAAAGGAATTTAATAGGTATAAGAAAGAATTTGGCGGTATAACTGGTTATGATAAATTTTTCTATTTAGTCCATACGCCGACAGAAGACTTGAAAAAATATAAAAAAGAGAACAGGGAGGAAAAAATAAAAATTTATTTTGCCAGCGAAATAGCCGAGCTGGCAGTAAATGCCGGACTTTTTAATTGGGTTTTAAGAATAGTTGGATAAATAAGCAGTAGAAGAAATTTATAATTCCTGCGGCTCCCTTCTGGATTGCGGCTCGGAGGCCGCAATGACAAAAAAAGAAGAGGCCGCAATGACAAAATAAAAAAGCTCCGCATTATTCAATTATTTTCGAGTAATAAAAATTGGTTCGCGGCGCTATGAAACCTCACCCTAACCCTCTCCTTAGTAAGGAGAGGGAAAATTAATCAATATGAATATCACAAAAAAAGATTTAACCAAGGCGCAGATTGAACTAACAGTAGAATTATCAGTTGAAGAATTTCAGCCCTATATTAAACGCGGCGTGGAGAAGGTTTCGCGTGAGGTTAAGATTGAGGGCTTTCGTCCAGGCAAAGCGCCTTATGAGATATTAAAAAGCAAAATTGGCGAGATGACGATTTTGGAAGAGTCTGCCAGGATCGCTATTGATAAAACTTTGGACCAAGCAATCAAGGAAAATATTGCCGAACAATTAGTCGGCCAGCCGCAAATTAATATAACCAAGCTGGCGCTTGATAACCCCTTGGAATATAAAGTTATCTTGGCTCTACTGCCGCAGGTTAAATTAGGCGATTATAAAAATCTGCAAATTAAGCAAGCTAAAGTTGAGGTGAAGAGCGATGAAGTTGATAAATTAATCAGCCAATTGCGGGAGATGCGCAGCAGCGAGAAAATTTCTGAAACAGCAGTCAAAGAAAATAATAAAGTGATAGTTGATCTAGAAATGTTTATTGATAAAGTTCCGCTAGAAGGCGGTCAAGGCAAAGGTACCAGTGTTATTATTGGCAAAAATTTTGTTGTGCCCGGCTTTGATCAGAAGTTAATCGGCGCCAACAAAGACGATGTCAGGGAGTTTAACTTACTTTATCCGGCTGATTTTCACCAAGCTAATTTGGCCGGCAGGTTAGTTGATTTTAGAGTCAAGGTTAAAGAAATTTACCAAAGAGAATTACCAGAAGTTAATGAGGATTTTGTTAAAGGGTTTGGTTTGAAGACAGCGGCTGAATTCAAGGAAAATATCAAAAAGAGTTTGCTGGCTGAAAAAGAGCATGAGGCAGAGCGTCAAGCTGAAGTGGCTATGTTAGAAAAAATAATCAGTCAGTGTAAATTTGGCGATATTCCCGAGATGTTGGTTGACCATGAGGCAAAAGTAATGATGTCCGAGCTGGAGCATAGTGTAGAGAGCCAAGGCGGTAAATTTGTTGATTATTTAAGCCATTTAAAAAAGACAAGCGAACAGCTGCTGCTTGATTTATTGCCCGATGCCATTAAGAGAGTTAAAGTTTCTTTAATAATCCGCGAAATAGCCCGGCTGGAAAAAATAGCAGCAACCGAACAAGAAGTTAATCAGGAAATTGAAGCAGTATTAAAACAATATGTTGACAAACAAGATATTATTGAAAGAATTAAAAGCCTGGCTTATCGGGAATATGTCATTAATAATTTAACCAGCAGGAAAGTTGTTAAAGAGTTGAAAGAGTGGAACGTTTCAAAAAATTAAGAATTACGAATTACGAATTAAAATTCTAATTATGTTTTTGCTAAAAATAATTTGAGCAAATTAATGTATGTCAGTTCTAGCAGTTAATAAAAGAGCAAATTTTGATTATGAAATACTAGAGACTTTTGAAGCTGGCATTGTGCTCTATGGCCATGAAGTTAAAGCCGTTAAAAATGGACAAATTAGCTTAAAAGGCAGTTTTGTAACTTTTAAAAAAATTGCTGCCAGAGAATTACCCGAGGCCTATTTAACCAATGCTCATATTGCGCAATATAAATACGCCAGCACAATTAAAGATTATGATCCGACTAGGCCGCGCCAGTTACTGCTCAAGAAGAGAGAAGTCAAATATTTAGTCGGCAAAACCCATGAAGCTGGCTTGACATTAGTGCCGCTGAAAATATATACTAAGCGTAGTTTTATAAAATTAGAGTTCGCGGTTGTCAGAGGCAAAAAAAAGTACGACAAGCGGGAAGCAATAAAAAGAAGAGAGCTGGATAGACAGGTTAGAACTTTAACAAAACAAAAATTAGTAAGAAATTTTAAATCGAAAATCGGCAATCGAAATTCGTAAATTTTAATTTGGGGATGCTAGGCATCGATAATAAAATTTTTTAAAAGCATTCAGGACGTGCGTTTCAGCCGTCACGCTAATCGCGCTGAATAACAATAAGTGTCAAAAACTTATTCAGCAAAGTTGCAACTGCTTTCAGCATGCCAACTTTTGCTACCGCTGTAGCTTAATTACAAGCCGCAGCCATCCGTCCGGCGACTCCTAATAGCCGGTGAGCGGGTGTCATTTATTAGGATAGGCTAATCGGTTTGTTTTAGCTGGTTAGCTAAAACTTAATAAAACTAGTTATTGTTGGTTTTGTTCGGTTTTAACAGTAATAGCGAAATACCAAACCGGACTATTTCTGTAAAATTGCTTTTAATTATTTATTAGACGTGGGTTCAATTCCCACCATCTCCACCGAGGATATTTTTGATTTAAGATTTTCGATTTCAGATTTAATTCTAAATTCGTAATTCAAAAATTTGAAATCTTTCAAAAATTCGTAATTCAAAAATTTGAAATCGTAAATTACTGCGTGGGTTCAATTCCCACCATCTCCACCGAGGATATTTTTGATTTAAGATTTTCGATTTGTGATTTATGACTAAGGAGGAATTAAAAAATAGGACCAAGTAGTTTGCTTTAAGAGTTATAAAGTTAACCAATACTTTGCCTAACACCGAACTTGGCAGAATTGTTAAAAATCAGCTACTTAGATGTGGTACTTCAGTCGCTTCAAATTATCGGGCGGTCTGCCGGAGCCGGTCAATGCCCGATTTTATCTCTAAATTATCAGTGGTTGAAGAAGAGGCAGACGAAAGCGCTTTTTGGTTGGAAATTATTATTGAATGCGATTTGGTAAAGAAAGAATTAGTTGAGCCCTTATTAAAAGAGGCGAATGAGATTGTGGCAATTATGGTTTCCGCCAAAAGAACAGCCAGAAGTAATAAATCTAAAATCGAAAATCATAAATCGTAATTACCCCGGTCCAGTGGCGGAACTGGTATACGCGCAACACTTAAAATGTTGTGCTTTAATAAGCATGTGGGTTCGACTCCCACCTGGACCACGAAGATATTTCAGATTTCAGATTTTAGATTTACGATTTAATTTTTAATCGAAAATCGAAAATCAGAAATCGTAAATTACTGCGTGGGTTCGAGCCCCTCCCTCGGCACATTAATTTTCGTTCATCTATACAAAAATTAAAAACTAAGGTAATATAAAAATATCGGCTTGAACCATATTTTAATTTTGGAGGAAAAAAAATTTTAATCATACTCATATGTTGGCTATGCTTTTAAATATTATTCGCAATACAACACCTTGGTTTTTTAATCACGGCATAAAAATTGTCGCAATCGTTCTTGTTGCTTATCTTATCCGTAAATTAGTCATTTACCCCGTCCGCTTGCGGCGGGGAACATATTAAGGGGGTTCAAAGGGGGATATCCCCCTTTGCGCGTAAGCGTGTTATGGTACAATTGTGGCATATGCCAAGTTATTCCATAGCCGCACATACGCGGTATATAATAAGGAAACAGATCACAAAGGCTTTGCACAGTTAAAATTGTTTTAAATAACTAACCGCGGCAACTGGACGGGAAACCCCATCCGCTTGCGGTGGGGTAATTCATTTTAACGAACTCAAATATGGACCAGATAAATGAAAAAATAATTGAGATGAAAATAAAAAAAATTATTTCTTCCGCAGTTATCGGAATAATTGCTCTTGTGATTATTTTTGGCAGTTTTGGCACCGTTGGGGCGGGAGAGCGGGGAGTGTTTCTTCAATTCGGAGCAGTCAAAGATAAAATTCTTGGGGAAGGGCTTTATTTTAAGATACCCATTATTCATAGTGTAGTGAAAATAGATGTGAAGACTCAGAAGGATGAAGTTCCGGCCAGCGCGTCTTCCAAAGATTTACAAATGGTAACATCCAGAATTGCTTTAAATTATCATCTTGCACCGGATTCGGTAAATAGGGTTTGGCAAGAGGTGGGAAAAGATTACAACACTCGCATTATCGCTCCCTCCATTCAGGAAGCAGTCAAGGCGACAGTCGCGAAGTTCACCGCCGAGGAACTGATTACAAAGAGAGAAGAAGTGAAAGAACACATCAAAGATAATCTTACAAATAGGTTGCTGGAAAACTTCATTGTGGTTGATGGGTTTAATATCATTGACTTCTCTTTTTCAGAAGCATTTAATACCGCGATTGAAGCTAAGGTAACTGCCGAGCAGCTCAAATTGAAAGCAGAAAGGGATTTGGAAAGAATAAGAATTGAAAAAGAGCAAAAAATTTCCGAGGCGGAAGGCAAGGCCAGGGCTATTCAAATTGAGGCGTAGGCTTTAATGGCTAACCCCAAAGTGGTAGAGCTTCGCTGGATAGAAAAATGGGATGGGAAGGTTCCAACCTACTGGGGAGAGGCCAGTCCGTTTATTGGAATAAATAAATAACAGGACTTACGCATTACCCATTATTAGCTAATATTAACTATAATTCATTAATTAGCGCTTACCAACTGTAATCACCCACAAATCTACCCCGCAGTACTGCGGGGTGGGGAAATAAGGGTTTTACCAGTAAATTACATTAGTAGCAAAAACTTTGTTTTGCTACATGGCAAGTTGTTAAAGAACGCGGCAAAGCCGCTCAAATTTTTTGGGGAGGCTGGCCGTCTAGACTGTCTAAAAATTGTCATCTTGACCCCGCAAATGCGGGGGAAAGATCTTTAATAGATGTTAGTCGCTCTTAGCTAAGTATTAAAGATTTCTCCCCCTCGACAAGCTCGGGGCGAAATGACAAAACAGAGTTTTCGGACAGTCTGAAAAAATGTTCGGACTATTTTCAGAATAGAGCACATAAAAATTTAAATCCAACATCTGACATCCGAAATCCGTTCCGCGGGTATCGTATAATGGTTATTATATTACCTTGCCAAGGTAGAGATACGGGTTCGATTCCCGTTACCCGCTCCAAATGTATTTTGGTTCGCAATTTATAATTTGGGTCCGTCAGGTCATCCGACCTGACGCCCAGTCGGATGACTGGGCGATTCCGCTCACCCGCTCCAAATGTATTTTGGTTCGCAATTTATAATTTGGGTCCGTCAGGTCATCCGACCTGACGCCCAGTCGGATGACTGGGCGATTCCGCTCACCCGCTCTAATAAATAATTTATGCGTCGAGTTTATCACCGACCAAGACCTGATAATCAAAAAAAAAGGTTTTTGGTCAACCAACAAATAAAATATCCTTTAGTCAGCTTAGTTAATGCGGCTGGAGAAAGTTTAGGCGCTGTTGCAACCAGCCGGGCTTTGGCTCTGGCTGAAGAAGTTGGTTTGGATTTGGTAGAAGTAAATCCCAAGGCAAATCCGCCAGTAGTTAAAATCATGGATTATGGCCAATTTAAATATAAAAAAGAAAAGGAAAGCCAGCGCCAGAAAGTTAAGCAGAAAAAAGTTGATCTTAAGGGCATTAGAATTTCGGTGCGCATTAGCCAGCATGATTTTGCTTTCCGTCTTGACCAGGCCAAAAAATTTTTAGCTAAAGGGCACAAACTCAAGCTAGAGCTGATACTTAAAGGGCGCGAGAGACAGCACCCGAGAAAGGCCGATGAGGTTATTAATAAATTTATTGATATGTTGCGTCAAGACCAATCTTTAAATATAGAAGTTGAGCCGGGCTTGACAAAACAAGGCGGAAGGTTTAGTATAATATTGATAAATAAGCAATAACATTGAGGACGAAAATCAGGCAGCTTGACCTGTTTTTTGTTAGAGCTCATCTCAAAAATAATCTATAGCCCATATTTTATAGAAATTTATAGAAATTTGTTGTTAGTTTTTATAAGGTAAAATATATATAATAAGTTATTTCATTTCAATAAATCTCACGAGCGTAGCGAGTTAATTTCTATTAATTTCTGAATTTTACTAATATGCCAAAAATCAAAACTCATAAAGCTACTGCCAAACGTTTTAAAATAACCAGAAAAAATAAAATTATCCATCGCAAAGCTGGCCAGGATCATTTTAATGCCAGCGAATCAGGCAGGGTTACTAGGTCTAAGCGTCGTGATATTCTGGTTAAAGATACAGAAACTCGCGTTATTAAGCAGTTAATACCGTATAATTAAAATAAGATTTTTGGGATATTTAGGATTTTTAAGATATTTAGGATAAAAATTGTTTATTTCCAATAATCCCAATAATCCCAAATATCTCAATAATCTTAATAATCCCATATTATCAATATGTCAAGAGTAAGCAGAGGAATTAGCCATATAAAAAAGAGAAGAACCTTGCTCAAAAAAGTTAAAGGTTATAAATGGGGTAGGAAGAAACTGATTCGTTTAGCCAAAACAGCGGTGCTTAAAGCCGGGGCGCATGCTTATGTTGACCGCAAGAAAAAAAAGCGAGTAAATCGGGCTTTATGGCAGATTAAAATTAGCTCATTCGTCCGGCAACACGGTTTGTCATATTCCAAGTTTATTAATATTTTAAAGTCCGATAAAATTGCTTTAGACAGAAAAATCTTGGCTGATTTGGCTGTTTATCATCAGGATATTTTGGCCAGAATAATAACTGAAGTTAACCAAGCTAAGTAATTATTATGTTCACTTTGCGCAATATCCAATTATTACAAGTAGTTATTGCCATATTGTTAATGGTAGCGGTTTTACTGCAAAATCGCGGCTCTGGCTTGTCAAATATTTTTGGCGGAACAGGCAATGTTTATCGGACTAAACGAGGTATTGAAAAAAAATTATTTATTGCTACTATAGTATTAGTCATACTATTTTTTCTAATCTCTCTAGCCGGCATAATTATCTATCAAGCATAGCTTGTTTATAAGACCTCTTGCAAAATAACATTAATTATTGTCATTGCGAGCGACCCCGCATTTGCGGGGCTCCGTTTCACTCCGCAACTTCCTCGCAATGACATTTGCAAAAGGTCTTAAATGCAATTACCTCAAATTTATTTTTGTGGACTCATCAATTATTAATAAAATAAGGAGGATAATTAATAAAGCCAAGTTAGCTTTGGTAAATTTTTATTGGCTTTGCCGCAGGCATTTTAGTGGCACTAAGTTCAAAAATGATTTAATTAAAAATGGTAAGCAGCAAATTGACCCTGTTAGAAATATGCTCCGCAACTTGCTGCGGTTAGGTAAAAATATAACCCCCCCGAGAAACGGAATTTCTAATAAGGTTGACTTAGACAAAAAATTAGTCTGCTCTCTATCTCAAACCAGGTGGCCAAACTGCGCTCAACTCAAGTATATTAAGCGTTATTTAAATGTTTGGGAATTACGAGTTGTTTATAGTTGTCTTTGGCTAATTTTAATAAGCTCTCTTTTTTTAGGAACCAGGTTTTACCTTAATCATCTGCAAGATTTGCCAGCCAGCGGAGGCGAGTATAGCGAAGGCGTTGTTGGTGCGCCAAAATATATCAATCCGTTGTACGCCAGCGTTAATGATGTTGATAGCGATATTACTTCTTTGGTCTTTTCTTCTTTATTTAAGCGGGGCGCCAGCGGAGAGTTGATCAATGATTTAGCAGAAAGTTATGCTATAAGCCCTGATGGTAAAAATTATACTATTAAAATTAAAACTGGAGTTAACTGGCATAACAGCGGCTCGCTAACCGCGGCTGATATTATTTTTACTTTTAATGCTATAAAAGATGCTCAATATAAGTCTCCCTTAAGAACAAGCTTTAGCGGCGTTGAGATAGCAGCAGTAGATGATCAGACAATCAAGTTTATTTTAGCCGAGCCTTATGCAGCGTTTTTAGACTTATTGATTTTTGGCATTTTGCCGCAAGAATCGTGGCAACAAGTTAGTCCCAGCGCCGCTAGTTTGGCGGAATTGAATCTGAAACCAATCGGCTCCGGCCCTTATAAATTTAAATCATTAGTTAAAGACAAGTCTGGCAACATTAGGTCTTATACGTTATCTAAAAATGAGAATTATTATGGGCCAATGCCCTATATTGATAAAATTACCTTTAAATTTTTTGCCAGTTTTGAGGAACTAACCGCAGCCTTAAATAATAACTTGGTTAATGGCATCAGCTATCTGCCGGATCAGTTTAAAAATGAAATTGTAGCTAAAGATTCTTTAAATTTTTATCAATTAAGCTTGCCTCAGCTAGCTATTATCTTTTTTAATCCCAAAATTAATGCTGCTCTGGCAAATAAAAAAGTGCGGCAAGCCCTGGCTTATGCTCTGGATAAAAATCAAATAATCAGCCAGGCCAAAGAGCAGAACGCCCGTTTGATTGACGGACCAATTATTTCCGCTAGCTTTGCCTATAATGCCAGTATTAAAAAATATAATTATGATATTGCCAGCGCCAACAAACTATTAGATGAAGCTGGCTGGAAGGCAGTAACAATTACCGAGGCGGATATTGATCAAGCTAAGGTAGAAGTTAATTCAGCCGATGAGGCTGTCAGGAAAAAAGCGGAAGCTAAAGTGTTATTGGGCGCAGGAGAGTGGCGAGCCAAAGGCAATGATTATTTTATTATTGAATTAATAACTGTTGAGATGCCGGAATACGCTAAGGCGGCAGAAATAGCAGCCAAATTTTGGCAGGATATTAAAGTAAGAACAATTGTTAATTTAATTCCAGTCAATAAAATACAGTCAGAGGTAATTAGACAGAGGAATTTTTCCGCGTTGCTTTATAGCGAATTGGTTGGCGCCGACCCGGATCCTTACGCTTTTTGGCACTCATCGCAAATTAGTCAGGCCGGATTGAATATTGCTGATTATGCCAATAAAGAAGTTGATAAATTGCTGGAAGACGCCCGTTTGTCTAATGATAAAAATGTTCGTCGAGAAAAATATATTAAATTTCAGGAAATTATTGCCGAGGAAGTGCCGGCTATCTTTCTTTATAGTCCTAATTATACCTATGTTCAGGCCAAGAAAGTTAAAGGATTTACTGTAAAAAATATTTTTATGCCATATAATCGTTTAGCTGATATTAACAATTGGTATATTAAGACTGGCAAAAGGCTTGTTTGGTAAAAGCGCGTAACTCATAACTCGTAACTCGTAATGTATCAACTTAATATAATTTTAGGTTTTTAAATTGCCGGAGTGGCGGAATTGGTAGACGCACAGCGTTCAGAGCGCTGCGGGAGCAATCCCGTGGAGGTTCAAATCCTCTCTTCGGCACTGAAATCAGTTAAGCGGTTAATCAGTTAAGCATAAACCGATTAACTGATTAACTATTTAACTAACTAATATGATTACTAAATACAAAACAAGAGCAAGGAGATACGTCTCTCCCAGCGGCAGGACTAGTTCCGGGCCGTCTGTTAAACGTTATGCCATTATGCCAGAGAGGGAAACAAACCCAATCGGAAGCGGCAAATTAAGGGTTATAGTTTTAGGCGGTCTAGAAGAGGTTGGCCGCAATATGACTTTATTTGAATATAATAAGGAAGTTATTATTATTGATATGGGCCTGCAGTTTCCTGAAGAGGATATGCCGGGCATTGATTATATTATTCCTGATGTTACTTATTTAGAAGGTAAAGAGAATTGGGTTAAAGGAGTAATTATCAGTCACGGGCATTATGATCATATTGGCGCTATTCCCCATCTAATTGGTAAAATCGGCAATCCACCGATGTTTATGGGCAAGTTAACTGCTGGCTTAGTTAGAAAAAGATCCAAGGAATTTGTTAAATGCCCTAAACTAGCAATTACTGAAATTGACGAGACAAGGCGTTTGCAGTTGGGTAAATACTTTCAGGTAGAATTTTTGCGCGTCAACCATTCTATCCCTGATTGTTTTGCCGTGATTATTTATACTCCCCTGGGAGTGATTATTCATACTGGAGATTTTAAAATAGATTATTCGCCAGTCAATGATAAGCCGGCGGATTTAAACCGGATCGCCCAGATTGGCGGCCGCGGCGTTAAGTTGCTGCTGGCTGATTCTACTGATTCAACTCAGCCGGGTTATCAGATTTCCGAATCTTCTATTGGCGATGAAATGAGCCGGCTATTTGAAAAATTAACTGGTAGGATTATTATCAGTACTTTTGCTTCGCAGCTTAGCCGCATCCAGAAAATATTTGACTTGACCGAAAAATTCGGACGCAAGATTTATTTGCAGGGCCGAAGTATGAATGATAATGTAGAGATCGCCCAGCAGATTGGTTATTTAAAATTTAACCCAAAAATTTTAGCCACTGACCACGAATTAATAAGATTGCCGGATGACAAAATTATTATTTTAGGCACCGGCGCTCAAGGCGAGAATAATGCTTTTTTAATGAAAGTAGTTAACGGCGAGCATCGCCAGATCAATCTTAGGCGCGGCGATACAGTAATTTTTTCTTCCTCGGTTATTCCTGGCAATGAACGCACCATTCAGAATTTAAAAGATATGATGGTTAGGCAAGGAGCCAAGGTCATTCATTATGAGATGATGGATGTCCATGCCGGCGGCCATGCCATGCAGGAAGATTTAAAACTGATGATGAGGCTACTTAAGCCGGAATATTTTATGCCGATTGAGGGCAATCATTATATGCTGCGGGCTCATGCTGAATTAGCCGAGCAGGTAGGCCTAGACAAGAATAAGATTTTTGTAGCTGATAATGGGCAAGTAGTTGAATTCAGCCGCAATCAGCAAGGCGTGGTATCCGGCAGAATGACTAATGAAAAAGTGCCGACAAATTATATTATGGTAGACGGGCTAGGGGTAGGCGATGTTTCTAATATAGTTTTACGGGATCGGCGAGTTATGTCTGCCGACGGTATGATTGTCATTATTGCCACTATTGATTCAAAGACCGGCGAGCCCATCGGCAATCCTGATATTATTTCCCGCGGCTTTGTTTACATGAAAGAAAATAAAGAATTAATTCAAAAAACCAGAATGAAGGTTAAGAAAATAGTTAAAGATCGCGCGCCCAAAACACCGGTTGACGACGATTATATTAAAAATAAAATCAGAAATGATATCGGACAGTTTCTCTTCAGCCAGACCAAAAGAAGACCAATGGTTTTACCAGTAGTAATAAAGGTATAATTTTTAGTAGGGAACAATAATTATTGTTCCCTACAATTTCCCTATAATTTCTTGACCAAAAGAGGCGAAAATGTTAATATAGTTATGGTAGTTTATTATATTTAAATAGGCTATAAATAAACTACTATAAATAAACTATATAATTAGAAATACTAAAAAGATATCAATAGAAATATTGATATTTTTAATCAAGCTATTGGTATTTTTAAAGAGGTTAATAACCGCTTTTTTTGTTAAGCTAGTCTTTTGGCCAGGACGGCTAGTGTTGCGTTTTGTTTTTTACAAATTCGTTGTTAAACTTTATCGTTATTACTCATCACTGGTCAAGAAGTTCGGCTGGTCAGGCAGTAGTCGCGGTAAAATTTCTTTTTTAACCAATCAAAAGTTAATTCATTTTGTTATTGTATTTTTAACAATATTTTTTGTCGGTTTTAGCTTGACTAGCAAAACCCAAGCAATTTCTGCCGAAGAATTGGTTGGTAAAACATTTTTATCTGAAATTATTTCCGCTGAATTCGGCGTCAATGATCAATTGATTGAGGAGTATTTTGACGAGGAAGAAATAATTTCGCCCGAGCAGCAAACTTATTTGGAAAATTTAACAGCTTTAAAAAGCCAGCCAGCAGCTGAAATGATGTTGCCTGATGAAATAGGCCTATTTGAAGAAACAGAAAATTTATCATCAGGCGGCGGCGCAATAATTAGACCGGATTTTGCAGCCACTAAAAAGATTAAGCGGCCGAGAAATGAAATTGTATATTATGTCGTTGAACCCGGCGATACAGTTAGCACTATCGCGGAAAAATTTGAAGTGAGTGTTAACACGATTTTATGGGAGAATAATCTTAGCGCTTATAGTTTAATCAGGCCGGGAGACAAGTTAACAATCTTGCCACTGACCGGAGTTATACATAAAGTTAAAAGCGGTGATAATATAGGCAGTATTGCCAAGAATTACGGCGTAGAAGAAAGTGCGATTTTAGAGGCCAATAAATTAGCTGCTGCTGGACAGTTGAAAGTCGGCCAGCAATTGATTATCCCCGGAGGCAGAAAAAGTTATTATGCGCCGGCAAGCGCTAGCGGCTATAGTGGATTGGCTGCTTTGCGCGATTTGTTAAAGCCCGGCAGCGCCCAGCCATTAAGCGGCAACAAGATGAATTGGCCGACTGTTGGCCATTATATTACCCAATATTTTTCTTGGCGCCATTACGGGATTGATATTGCCAATAAAGTCGGCACGCCGATTTATGCCAGTGATACTGGAGTGGTAGAATATGCTGGCTGGGGCAAGGGCTATGGCAATCAGATAGTGATTGACCATGGCGGCGGCAAAAAGACCCGCTATGCTCATTTGTCTAAATTTTATTGTAAAGTCGGCGATGAAGTTGATAAGGGCGAAGCCATCGGCGCCATGGGTTCAACCGGCTGGTCAACCGGCTCGCATTTGCATTTTGAAGTTATTATTAATGGCCGGAAAGTCAACCCTTTAAATTATGTAAAATAAATTTAGTTAAGCGGTTGATCAGTTAATTGGTTGTCAAAATAAACCGCTTAACTGATTAACCGCTTAACCGATAAACTATTTATGCATATCTTATATGGTTTTATTATAATTATAGTTGGCGCTATGGTAGTTATAAAATCAGAATGGCTGCTTAATAATTTTGGCCGCATTGCTTTTTTTGAAAGTCATTTAGGCAGTGAGGGCGGTTCGCGCTTAGGCTATAAGCTGATTGGCTTGATAGTGATTTTTATTGGCTTGCTGGTGATGACTAATCTGATTGGCGGTTTTTTAGAGTGGGCTTTGTCGCCTTTAATAAGAGTGAGCCAGCCACAATGAAATAATTTACGATTTGAGATTTTCGATTTTAGATTTAATCATAAATCATAAATCGTAATTTGATATTTGAAAATTTTAAAGGGGCCGGTAGTCTCAGCTGGTAGAGCGCCTCGTTTGCAACGAGGAGGTCAGGGGTCCGAGTCCCCTCCGGTCCACCGAGCAAATTTATGATTTATAATTTTTGATTGTGATTTCAGGCGCTGAATTATTCAAAAAGAGTTTAGTGTTTTTTTATTTGCTTTATCTATTTTCTTATGATGTAATATTATTATATGTTCAGCGTTAAAAATAAAAAATTTATGGTGATTGACGGCAATGC
>Ga0210016_1002450_pt1 | contig 16856 bp, 9 predicted proteins | sample CryGeyCG2014_300_FD_185454 | JGI IMG/M metagenome (GOLD analysis project Ga0210016, IMG submission 185454) | Groundwater microbial communities from aquifer - Crystal Geyser CG02_land_8/20/14_3.00 (SPAdes) (version 2) | ecosystem: Environmental > Aquatic > Deep subsurface > Groundwater | place... | reverse complement strand
AATTAATTTTACTTCTTTAATAGCTCTTAAAGCAGAGATTGATTATTATTCTTGGAATACAGATAAATGGTATACTACAGATTATAATAAAAGCGAAGTGCATACCGACTGGCTTCAATACAAATCTATTAAAGGTTCAGGCATTGAATATAAAATTGGATTTTCGATAGGAGGATAACAGAACCAATAAATTTTATTTTAAAATGGATTCCCAAAATTAATGGTCAGGTTTTTTCTTAAATCTAAATAGAATCGAATTATTCCCATACTATTGATAAATAAAATCATAAATGAATTAAGATGGAAATATGATCCCGACGAAATATATCAGGATAAAAGATGGATCTAAAAAGAAGAATACAAAGATTATGTGGTAAGAGAAATAAAGCATCTTTAAATAGAACCAGGCCAAGTTTATCATTATGTGAAAGTTTCATTGGCCAAGCGAAAAAAATTTGGAATTTGTTGAATGATGCCAATTCATTTTCTCTTAATTTAAGAGAAGATTCAATTACTGATTGGAATTTATTAGAATTATATCGTATGCATCCACTGGAAATAATTATAAAGACATTTTCATCAGTAGAAGAGGGAACGGTCGGGGCTGATTGGGAGTGGTGGTTAAATTCTCAAGATTTTTGGCTTGGATTTCGAGTTCAAGCCAAGAAATTGGATTATGCTACTTTAAAATATAAGCAATTAGATAGAACGAATAATAGAGGAAGGCAAATTGATTTATTAATAGAATCTGCACTAAATGATAACCTTATTCCTTTATATATTTTTTATAACTATTGGGATGTTACAAGATTTGATCCTGAATGGTTGTGCGAAACATATAACAAAGATATAAAGATGTTAGGATGCGGATTAAGTTATGCCGAATGTATTAGGGATATTTTAAACGCTGGAGATAAAAATCTTCAGGCAATATCAAAAGTAATGTATCCATGGAGTTGTTTAGTATGTTGCAGGTTTTTTTCAACAAAAGAAGATAAGAATTTACCTAATAGAGCTTTTGACTTTATAAAAGGTGCGTTCGAAAACAAAATTAGGGATAAAGAAAAAGAATTTCCAAGTAATAAATTTATTTCCAGCGAACCCCCTTCTTATATTTCCAAGATTATGAACGAAAAGGAATTATCAAAGGAAGAGCAAGAAAGAGTAAAGGTAAAGAGAATTATAATAGTTAAAGAAAAGAAATCTGATTTATAGTTGACTATTCCTAAAAACTGGACTCAGATTTGTGGAAAATTGGGAGTCAGACTCTGAATATTGAATTGTTTTTCCATTATAAATAATGATATCCATATTTAACTTATAGAAAATATTGTAAATACAATTAAACCGGAGGTATTTATGCGCAGAATCTTTTTTTTATGTATCATTTTGTTAGTGTCCAGTGTCCCGCCCAGCAAAATTGGCGGGCAAGCCCAGTGGCCAGTGTCCAGTTTATACGCCGCGGAAAAAGGTCTGCTGTTCAGCGAGGATTTCGCGAAGGGCGCCGGCGAGTGGGAAGTCGCGAGCGGCGCGTGGGACGTGGACAACGGCGAGTACGTTGGCACGGGTGACGGGATGGCTGTGGCAGGCAGCACTGACTGGACCGATTACGTGTACGAGGTAAGGATAAAGACCGACGAATCAGGGGAGGCGACCTGGAACGTGGGGATGCTGGCGTTCCGGTACGCGGACGCGGATAACTGGTATTTCGTGCTGCTTCATACCAATAAAACTATGGAGCTGGGAAAGCGGTTTGCAGGCCAGCACGTGCCCGGCCTTGCGAACATACCCGGAGCAGGCGACCCGAAACAGTGGAACACGATAAGGATAGAGGTTAAAAAAGCCAATATAAAGATATTCGTCAACGGAAAGAAAAAGCTGGATTTCACCGACCCTGAGCCGATCGAGAACGGCAGCATCGGTTTCTGGGAGAACGGGGCTTCAACATGCAGGTATGATGACGTGAAGGTGTGGGAATACGGGAAGGCGCCGGAATTGACTGCAGTGGCCAGTTGCCAGTTGTCAGCGAGATAAAAAAGGAAGAGAAACCCAAAGCCGAAGCAGTGAAGCCGAAAGCGGAGGCAGCAGGGGAACTGGGGGAAGTGTTCAGGGACGATTTTAGCAAGGGCGCGAAGAACTGGGATGTTCTCGGAGGGGAATGGGAGGTAAAGGACGGCAAGTATTTCGGGGCTGAACTGGACGGGGGCAACGCCATTACTTATGCGGCCAGCGCGGCGGACATCGAGGCGGGCGCTTTTGAGGTGAAGGTTACCGTGACAGAGCGGGCTTTCGCTGAGCAGTGGGCGTTCTTCGGGATAATAATAGGCACCGACGCTTCCAATTTCTGGCTGCTCGGTTTCACGGAAGGGCCTGCGCAGGAGCATTACGTGGATTTCCTTGAGAGCCTGGAAGGCACGTGGCAGGCGCAGAGCGAGGCAGCCACAAAGCTTAAGGCAAAGAACGAAAAGGACATGTACTTCAAATGGGAATACAATAAAGAATATAAGTTCAGGCTTGAGATGGGCGCGGACGGCATAACCGGCAAGATCGTAGATCTCAAGAAAGACAGCGTGCTGGCGCAGAGGACATGGGTGTTCGGGGAGATGACCGCGGTCAGGATGGGCAAGCCCGGCCTGATATCAAGGGGCATGAAGGGTTATTATAAGGACGCGGTGGTGCTGGGCAAAGGCGTAAAAAAAATCTGAAGGATCTGCGATGAAAACAGAGGAAGAAATGGCAAAACCCAAACCCGCTTTGAAAATAGAGGACGGAAAAGAAGGCAGGATCGCGGTCCTGAAGGACGGGCTTCCCGGAATGGACCAGCAAGCGGTTGAACAGGCCGCGGCAGCCCTGCGCGCGAAGGGATTCGGCGTCACATTCCTTTCAGCTGAGGATGCCTGCGGGGAAGACCTGAGCCGCGATAATTTTTTCCTTTACGTAATACTCAATTCAAGGTATTACCCGGCTAAGGGGATAGAGGTGCTGAGGAAATATATCCGCGGCAAAGGGAGCCTGGTCACGCTGGGCGGGCCGGCGTTCAAAAATATGCTGTGGAAGCAGAAGGTGGCGGGAAAGGACCAGTGGCTGGACAGGGAATCCTTCATAGAGCTGCTTTCAACTACCAAGCAGGAGAACATTTTCCTCAATTTCGAAGAAGACGATTTTTCCGGCTGGCAGCCTGCTACGAACGAGCCGGGCTCGGGTTCAATGGAGGCTGCGGCAGGCGGGGTTAAAGGCAAATGCCTGAAATTCGACATCTCAAACCTGAGCGGGTGGAGCACGTATTATTCACCTTCCATCGACGGGATGTTCCCTGAGGGGCACGGCCTGCTGTGCTTCTGGGCAAAGGGGGACGACAAAACCCCGATGATGATAATAGAGATGAACGAGCAGGACGGGTCCAGGTGGATAGGGACCGTGAAGCTCACGGCCGGGTGGAAATACTACGTGATGTCGCCTGAGGAATTCCCCTACTGGCAGGATTCGCCCACGAAGGACAAGAGGGGGAAGCCCGGGGATTATTTCAATCCAGAGAACGCGGTAAAGATCAATTTCGGGATAGCGTTCAGCCACACGCCGATGGGAGGGGGGGCGCACACTTTCTGGATGGACGAAGTCGGCACCGCGAAGAATCCTTTCGGCAAGTTCGAGCAGGGGATGATGAGCGCTCCGCTTGTTATCGAGGCGATCTCGCCTTCATACAAGGTTTACAGGACAATGGAGCCGGTTTCTTCGGTTGCCGCGGACCAGGGCCAGGTAATAATAGACAAAAATACTTCTTTCGCCGCGCCTTCGGATTTTGTGTGCCCGGTGCACAGGCCTGTCGGGTCCGGCTACAAGAACAAACGCAGGCTGCGCTGGATCCCGCTTGCGAAATGCTTTGATAAGAACAAGGAAGAAAGGGGCGCCGTGATCTCAATTCTCGTGAACAACGCCCCGCCCTTCAAGGGCTCGATGTTCGCCGCCTTCGGAATGAACGACCAGGGGCTTTACAAAGATGAGGCAGTGAAATCCGCGCTCGCGGAGGTCTGCCGCAGGATCAGGGACGGAATTTTCCTTTTTGAGGCAGGTTCCCAGTACTTCTCCTATTACCCCGGAGAGGACGTTACGCTTGGGGCTGATGTCGTTAATTTCGGCGAAAAGGACGCGGACGTAACGGTAAGAATACAAATTATCCCCTCACCCCCATCTCAATCTTCCCCCGTCCCGCCCAGTAAAATTGGCGGGCAAGCCAAGGGGGAAGAGGATAAAACTAATGTAGCGGCAGGGCTTGCCCTGCAGCCTGTTTTTAAAAATGAATATAAAATTTCCTTGAAGGCGGGCCAGACCGGGTCCGCTGAATTCGCCTGGAGCCTTAAAGATCCGAAAGCGGACCTCTACGTTGTCAGGACCGAGCTTCTCAGGGACGGGAAGGTCATTGACGTTATAACCCACGAAATGGGCGTTCTGTCTGACAAGAAGCCCGCTCCGGATGATTTCGTTACGGTTAAGGACGGCAATTTCTGGCTGAACGGGAAAAAATGGTATCCGGTGGCAATCAATTTCTGGCCCCTATATATTTCGGGCACTGAGCCGGGTGAATACCACCTTGGCTGGATCGACCCCGCGTACTACGAGCCGGCTGAGCTTGAGAAGGACCTTGAAAGGGCGAATGCACTGGGAATGACCATGCTCAGCGTCCAGATGGGCGGTAAGGGGAATGCGAGGAACCTTATGGATTTCCTGCGCCGCTGCGAAAAGCACGGCATAAAGGTGAACGGGTTCCTGAACGGCGCGTCTCCAATTGACTTCAACGAGAAAACGGTAAGGGAATTCATGGAGGCCGGCAAATTAAAGGATAACCCCGCTGTTTTTGCCTATGACATAATCTGGGAGCCGGGCAATTCCATGTTCAATGCCGATGGCAGGAAGAGATGGGCAAAAGACTGGCAGGCATGGATAAACGAAAGGTACGGAAGCCTTGATAACGCTGAGGCGGACTGGGGCTTCACCATACAGAAGGACGGCGCCAAAGCCCTGCCTCCAACAGACCAGCAGATGTCGCAGGACGGGGAATGGCGCGTGATGACAGCGGCTTATAGAAGGTTTATGGACGACCTTATGAGCAGGAAGTGGAACGACGCGCACAGGAGGATAAAGAAGTACGATCCCAACCATCTTATAAGTTTCAGGCAGGGCAACACCCTTCCGCACGATTTCGCTCTCACTGCCTGCTGCAAGCATATCGATTTCATATGCCCGGAAGGATATTCCATATCGAATTCAGATGACGGGTATAACGCTGCAGGCTTCATAACCCGTTACGTCAACTTTACAACCCGGGGCAAGCCGATCTACTGGGCTGAGTTCGGGCAGAGCGTCTGGGATGGCTCAAGGATGGAGCCAAGCCTGTCCGCGATGAAGTCACAGGCTGAATACCATGACAGGTTCTACAGGATGGTGCTGGAAGCCTACGCGGTCGGCACAGCTCCCTGGTGGTGGCCGGGCGGTTACAGGGTGGACGAGAAAAGCGATTACGGCATTATAAACCCTGACGGCACATTCAGGCCTTCGGCGCAGCTTTTAAAGAAGTATTCGCCGCTCATGCAGCAGGACAAGGCTTTACGCGTGCCTGACCACTGGATCACGTTTGACAGGGACACCCACGCAGGCGGCTACTGGTACATGGCTTTCCACGACGGCAAGGACGAGTACAAGAAAGCGGTTTCATCTCAGAAGGTCCTGGGCATAAGATCCCCGGGTACAGGCATGAATTCCGCAAATGTCCTGCTGAAAGCAGTGGGAAACACCGCGTATAACGGCAAAAACCCGCCGAAATACCTTAACGCCGAGTTCAACTGGGTAAAGATAAAGGACGTAACAGGGGAATGGCAGGATATTTATTCAAGCAAGACCATAGAGGTTGAAAAGGGAAAGCCGGTCCTGGCACAGGCAAGCATGGGGAACCTGGGTGAGGCTGAATGGTTCGCGCCCGCTCTTCATCCCGGCGCCGGAGGCGTGTGCCTCGGGTCCAGGGAAGGGGACGTGAAATTCAGCCAGCCTGTACCGAAGGATACGCTGTACCTCGCTGATGCCGTTATCGCGGAATTCAAGATTTGCGACGGAATAACAAGGGACGCGAAGGTCGTTTTTGAGATGAACGCGAAGGACCGCTGCTGGTTCGGCGAGAAACTAACAATAACCTTGATACCTAAATAAACCACAGGTTACCACCCTCCTACGCCATTTGTGGGTTCTCCTGCAAGCACGACCAGCTGCGGCGGGCAGGCAGGTTAACACTGTTTAAGACTAAAATTGATTTTAACAGGGATTCAAAGAGAATTTACTGAGAATCGCATAATACCTTGACAGTTGTCTTTGCGAGCGATAGCGAAGCAATCTCGTTTTTAACGACGGGATTGCCACAGGCTTCGCCTTCGCAATGACATCAAAAAACGTCAACCAATTAAGCGAATATCAATAAGCTGCCTTTTAGATCTCTTAAGTTCCCTGTAAGGTATTTATTTTAAACTGTGTTCACCTGTGGTTAAAAAAGTTTTATTCCGGAGGATCTATGTTCTTTTTTCTGACGAAGTTCATAACCAATATAATAAAGGAATTGCACTCGAAAGCAAGCCCGGCGCAGATGGGATGCGGGGCGGCCCTGGGCGCGATAGTGGGCCTGACGCCGTTCTGGTGCCTGCACAACCTTGTTATACTCCTTATTATAATGCTTGTGAACGTAAGCTCCGGCGCCGCTGCGTTCGCCGCCGTCATTTTCTCCCTGATAGCGTTTCTGTTCGACCCGCTCGCCAACGCCATCGGTTACTGGCTGCTGGCGGACGTTAAAGCGCTTGAGCCTTTCTGGACAAGAATCTACAACATGCCTGTTATACCCCTTACAAAGTTCAATAACACTCTCGTGCTTGGAAGCCTTGTCCTGTCTTTGATCCTTTTTTACCCGGTTTACCTGCTCGCGATCTACGGCGTTAAGCAGTACAGGGCTCACCTGAGAGAGAAGATAGAGAAGATAAAGTTCTTCAGGATACTGAATGCAACGAAGTTCGCGCAGTGGTACCTTCAAGTTAGTGGGCTGGCAAAATAGTTAAGACATTGCAAAAGTCAAATTGCAAATTGTAAAATGTAAATTTAAATTCCTTAAATCTACAATCTGCAATATTTTAATCACCGTAATCTCTTTAATAATCACCGTAATCATTTTTTAAGCGGAGCGAAAATGAGGTGGAAGAATTTTATTCCTTTCGTAATAATAGTCGTCGCGGGGACAATCATATACCTTTTCTTCCTTGACACGATCCTTAAGTTCAGCATTCAGAACCTTGGCAGTAGTATTGCAGGTGCAAAGGTCGAGGTGCGGAAGGTCCATTTTGACATTTTGAAGCTTTCCATAGACGCCAGGGACCTGCGGGTGGGGAACAAGAAGGACGAATGGCGCAATCTTTTCGAGGCCGGAAAAATAAAGTTCGCCATGAACCCAGGGTTGCTTTTTGAAAGGAAGTTCATAATAGACGAGATGACTGCCGAAGGTGTAAAGTGGAACACCAGGCGCAAAACTTCCTGCAGGATTCCGGAGAAAAAGAAAAAGAAGGAAGACGGGGAGGAAGATACCGAGACGGATGAGGTCAGGACAGAGAAACCCTCCTTTTTCCAGACGATGCTGAGCAAGGTGGATATAAAGCAGATCTTTGACGTGAACAAGATAAGCTCGGTGGCGGGAATAACGTCCATGAAGGCGGACGTGGAAACGAAAACCGCTTTCTGGCAGAAGGAACTTGCCGCCAGCGATTACAAAGCGCAGGCAGAAGCCATAGGAAAAACCGTCTCGGAAATAAAGGTAGGCGCGGGCATGAGCGTTGAGGACGCCCGCGTTGCTCTTGCGAAGCTCAACGAGGCGAAGGTACAGCTTGACAGCCTGACAGCGGATTACAACACGGTGAAGGCAAGGTTTGATTCCGATTATAAAACGGTTTCCGGTTATCCGGCCAGGATAAACGACCTGAAACTGCTGGACATAAAGAAAATGATCGGCGAGGCAAAGGGCGGGATCGAACCGCAGGGCATAGCAAGGTCCGTGTTCGGGCCTGTGTGGATAGACAGGACAAATTCTGCCCTTTTCTGGGTCAAGAAGGGCAGGAAAATGATGCCGAAGAAATACAAGCTCAAAGCGCCGAAAAGAAGCAAGGGAATATGGATCGCGTTCCCCGGAAAAAGGAACATGCCGGTTTTCCTCATAAAGAAACTGCTGCTGTCCGGAGAAGCGCCTAACGGGGTCGTGTTCAGCGGCATTATTACGGGCATAACTTCAAGCCCCCCGGTCCTCGGCGAGCCGATCGTGGCGGATATAAAGGCATGGTTCCCCAATATAAACTCCGAAAAAACGTTCGCGAATATCAGGGCGGTGCTCGACCATACGACCTCGGACGCGAAGGATGATTTTACCGTCCTTGCCAGGAACTTCCCCATAAAGGAATTCAGGATCGGGCAGAGCGATGTCCTGCCCACGACCATGCATATCGGCGGCGCGGATATAAACATGGCCTTCGGCCTGCACGAGAAAGAACTTGATTCGAGCATTAATGTAGATTTTAATAATGTCGGTTTCACGTCTGACGCCCCGCCGCAGACCGACCTGGCGAAGATAGCCGCTGACGCTCTCAGCAATGTAGGCAGGATAAGCGCGAAGGGCAGGATGTACGGCCCGATGAGCGCGCTTAAGTTCGAAATGAGCTCAAGCATGGACAGCATTCTTTCGCAGAAGTTCAACGAGGCGGTAGGAAAGCGGCTGAAAGAGGAAGAAGCAAGGATACGCGCCGAGATAGACAGGGCGGTTGACGCGGGTAAACAGGATCTGCAGGCGAAAACGGACGATTTCAAAAAGCAGGCCCAGTCGCAGATAGATGCGTATAAGGCGTCCCTGGATGCCCAGGCGCAGCTCGTGCAGGCGAAGACAGACGAGGTGAAAAAGCAGGGTGAGGCGTATGTGGACCAGGAAAAGAAGAAGGCTGAGCAGGAACTGCAGAAAAAAGGCGAAGAGCTTAAGAACCAGGCAGCTGACAAGCTGAAAGGCCTTTTCGGCGGCAAATAACTCGTTCATCGTGCTTCGTGCATCGTTCATCGCTGAAATAATATCCAGTAACAGTGTCCAGTATCCAGTAAAGACAAAATTCGCGGAAATTCGTGCTAATTCGTGGTTAAAATGTATTTAGGGGGAAAAATGCGTAAAATAATATTTTTAGTTCTAATAACGTTTTTAACTTTCAACTTTCAACCTTTAACTTTTAACTGCGCGCCAGCGCAAGCGCAGGACAAGCCTCTCTGGTCCGACGACTTCACCAAAGGCGCCAGGGACTGGGAGGTCATAGCCGGCGACTGGGAAATAAAGGGCGGGAAATGCCTTATAGCCGAACCGGCGCAGGCGTGGATCGTTTCCAGCAAGGCGCCTGACCTGGAGCAGCAGGTCCTGGAAGTGAAGATGACCGTGCAGGAAAGACTGAGCGAAGACGGCTGGTCTGTCGCCGGAATAATGATGTGGATAGACGCGGACAATTATTTCATGCTGGGGTTCACTGAGGCGCCTGATAAAAAACAGCACTACATAGATTTTCTTGAGAACCTCGGCGGGAAATGGCAGGCTCAGCAGGAAGAGGGCACAAGGCTTAAGGCACTGAAGGAAAAGAACATGGCGCTGAACTGGAAATACAACACGGAATACAAGCTGCGTTTCGAGCTGGACAAGAAGGGGGTCACGGGAACGGTCCTGAACCCAGAAACGGACAAGGTTATTTCCCAGAGACGCTACGAGTTCGGTGACGCGGAGGCGATACGCAGCGGCAGGTTCGGCATGCTTGTATGGGGCCAGACTGTTTCATACAGGGAACCTGCTGTCTGGAAAACGCTTCCGGCTGTTGCGCCGGCTGCTGCTGCTCCTGCGGCTGTGCCGGCAACTCCGGCAGAGGTGAAGAAAGAAGTGAAAAAATCCGAAGGGACCCCTTTGGGGGAGGAGCCTGCTGCGGCTGCTGAACAGAAGAAGGAGGATGTTGTGAAAAAGAAATTTTCGGAAAAGATCGCGATCTTCGTTGAGCCTGACCTCGGGGCGGATAGATCCGCCGCGGAATCCTTAAAGAGCGCCCTGGACCAGGCAGGCCTGAAATCCAGGCTTATCAGCGGGGACGAGCTCTGCGACGGGGATTTTTTCAACCGCGGTAATTTTGACGTCGTAATTTTTCCCGCGGCAAAGACCTACCCCGCGGCCGGAGCGGCAAACATAGAGAAATTCCTCGCGAAAGGCGGCAACCTTATAGCCGCGGGGGGGATCCCTTTTTCGAACCCCGCATGGAAAAAGGACAACAGGTGGATGGACAAAGAAACATTCATGCGCAGGCTCGCGGAAATAAAAACAGAGAACATGGTCTTTGACTTTGAGGACGGAGACGTTTCAGGCTGGCAGAGAGGAGCCAACGATATGAATTCTCCCTCTGCGTTTGAGGTCCAGGACGGCGGTTTCAAGGGTTCCATGAACAGCCTGCTCATTGATATCGAGAACCTGTCCGGCTGGGATACCTGGAGGAAGGATTTCTCGGTCCCTCAGGGGCACAACCTGTTCTGTTTCTGGGCGAAAGGCGACGACAGGACCGGGATGGTCTCGATCGAATGCGTTGAGGACGATTCTTCCAGGTGGATAGCAAGCGTCAGGATCTCGGACAAATGGGAAAAATACGCCATCTACCCGGAGGAGTTCAAATACTGGAAGGACAACCAGAGCAAGGGAAGGGGCGGCCCGAAGGACACGGTAAAGTTCGAGAACGTGAATGCTATTTCCGTGGGGCTTTCTTTCACGCACACGGCCGCGGTGGGGCCTGGACGGCACAGGCTCTGGATGGATGAGATAGGGACCACCCAGAACACGCTTGGGAAACTTGACCAGCACAAGGAAATGGTTATCGACGGTCTGTGCCCCGCTTATAAGATGTTCCCGATGACGAATTACGCGTCAGCGAAGGTGGATGCTGGCCAGCTTTTTGTGAAGGACGCGGCAATACCCCGGGTCAAAGACCCGTTCTCATCAAGCCCCAGGCCCAAAGGGACCGGGTTCGGCAAGAAAAGAAGGATGCGTTTTATACCGTTGGTCAACGCCTATGACAAGAACGGCAAAAGATGCGGTTACCTTGCGTGGATGTTCGTCAACAATTTTTCCCCGCTGAAGGGCAGCGCGCTTGCCTGCCTCGGCATCACCCAGCAGGAGCTTTTAAAGGACAAAGCGTTCGCCGGGATGATCATTGACCTTGCGAAGAAGATGACGGACGGCGTTTATCTTTACGAGGGAGGGTCCCAGCTGCCTGTTTATTACCAGGGAGAAAGCGTGAAACTCGGGGCGCAGGTCGTGAATTTCGGCCAGAGTGAAAGCCAGGAACTTATTGCGCGGATAAAGGTCAAGCCCAGGGGTAAAGAAGAGATCGCTTTCCAGAAAGAACTGCCTGTCGTGATCGCGGACAAATCCATATCCGTGGATTGCGCCTGGGAGCCGGGCAAGTTCGCGGACAGGCTCTACGACGTCACGACCGAACTCGTCAGGAAAGGCCAGGTAATAGACATGGCGCGGCAGGAACTGCAGGTATGGGAGCCAAAGCCGCTTGAAAAAAGGAATTACATGACCGTGAAGGACGGGGATTTTTACCTTAACGGAAAGAAATGGTACGCGCACGGCGTTAACTATATGTGCTCGACCGAAATAGCCATAGAGGACGGGGAGTATTTCGAGCAGTACTTGAGCGCACGGTCCTACGATCCCGATATAGCGGAAGAGGACCTGGACAGGATGAAAGAAATGGGAATGAATATGGTCAGTATTTTTATATACCATCCCGCGCACAAGGCGCGCAACACCCAGGACCTTATGATGAGAAGCGAGAAACACGGAATAATGGTGAACCTTTCACTGCGGCCCAATGCCGATCCCCTGATGTTCAAGTGGAAGGAAGTAAAGGGGATGATAGAGGATATGCGCGCGGCTGAGTTCGACGTTCTTTTCGCCTATGACCTTGCCTGGGAGCGCACCTGGGGCACGTACGAATCCAGCTACGGGAACGCGAAAGGCAGGAAAGGATATGACAAAGAATGGGAGAAATGGATCATAGAAAGGTACGGCAGCATAGAGAACGCTGAAAAAGATTGGGAATTCCCGATCCCCAAAAAAGGCAAGGCAATCACCGGTCCGTCCGACCATCAGGTGCGGGAGGAAGGCGAGTGGCTGAAAATGGTCAGCGCTTACCGCAGGTTCGTGGACGACTTCGTGAGCAAGAAGTGCACTATCGCGACGCGTCTCATAAAAAGCATTGATCCGTACCATTTTGTGAGTTTCAGGATGGCGCATTCAGGCGATCCCACTGTCGCGCCCGAGGCATACGGCTACGATTTCAGGGCGTTCAGGTCCTTTGAGCTTGTGGAGCCTGAAGGGTACGGCAGGATAGGTGACTGGAACCGGGTGCGGGACGGAGCGTTCACCACCACTTACGCGAGATACACCGCTCCGGGAAGAGCGGTGATGTGGGCTGAGTTCGGGAACACGTCATGGTCAGGCACGAATTTCGGCCTTGCCCCTAACGTTGAAGCAGGCAAGGGGAAGCTTTACGACGATTTCTACAAAATGATAGTTATTTCCTATGCGAACGGAAGTTCATGCTGGTGGTTCCCGGGCGGGTTCAGGTTCGGGGAGAACAGCGATTTCGGGATAATAGGCCCTGACGGCTCCTGGCGCCCCACAACAGAGATGATAAGCAAATACGCGCCGCAGATCACAACCCCGCGCCCGATGCCTGAAGTGGCAAAGTGGTTCGTGGTGGACAGGGACCTGACAGTGCGGGGGATAGCCGGAGTTTACGAAAAGATAAAGGACGAATACTGGAGACTGCTTGACGCGGGCAAGTTGCCCGGGCTGAAAGACGAGGCAACAGGCACGAATTCGCTGAACACTCCCTTGAAAGCTGTGGGGAACGTGGAGTATAACGGCACAAACCCGCCCAAGTACCTGAATGCCGAGTTTAACTATGTCAGGATAAAGGTTGGAGTAGAGCCTTCCCTGCCCGCCAACGTATTAGTGGAGGGAGGCTCGTGGATTGAAGTTGAGGATGGCGCTCAAATAGAAGTTGCGGCCGGTGCTCCGGTGCAGTGCGTTGCATCCGCGGGAAATCTGCAGTCCGCGGCATGGATCGCGCCTGCGAATGCGAAGGGCGCGAAAGGCGCGGTTTACCTCTCAACCCCGAAAGAATCCGAGATACAGGCAAAGGCCGGGATAGCGAAAGACGCACCCTATTTTGCGGACGCGGATGTTCCTGAGTTCTTGCTGAGCAAGGGCATAAGCAAGGAAACGAAGGTGGTCCTGCAGATGACCGCGCTTGACCGTGCCTGGTTCGGCGAAAAGATCGAATTCACCCTGGTACCTAAATAACGTTCATCGTGCATCGCCCTGGCGGGTCGCGCATCGTCAAAAATAACCACAGAGGCACAGAGGCACGGAGAAAAATTTCCACGAAAGCACTCCGCCCGTCTTCCAGCGGGCGAGACTTCGCCCACCTGAAAGGATGGGTGAGGAAACCACGAAGGCACGAATGATTCAACTTCTTCCTCTCCCTTGACGGGAGAGGAAAGAGGTGAGGGTGGATTAAGCGTAACTCAGGGCTTTTCGAAGACCCGCCAATCTTTAAGGAGGGAGCCCTGATTAATTGAAAATACGAGGAGCATCCCATTCGCATAAAAAAAGTAATTTTAATCTTGGCGACTATTTTGTTCTGCGTGGTTTCAGCGCTTGCTGATGTAACCCTGCGCACGCCATTTAAAAACCACGCGGTTTTCCAGCGGGGTATAAAGATCCCGGTTTGGGGCACGGCTGACCCTGGCGAGAAGGTCTTGGTTGAACTTGGGAAACAAAAAGCAAACGCTGTTGCAGATGCCGCGGGAAAATGGATGGCAAGGCTGGATCCGATGGAAGCGGGCGGGCCGTTTGAAATGACGGTCAAAGGCAGCAACGAGATAACCGTTACGGACATTCTTATCGGCGACGTCTGGATCTGTTCCGGGCAGTCCAACATGGAATTTCAGGTGAACAGCGGGCTAAACGCCCGGCAGGAGGTAGCGGAGGCGGATTATCCGGAGATAAGGTTCCTGGCAGTGACAAAGAAGGTCGCGGACGAACCGCAGGAAAGCACGTGGGGTTCCTGGACTTTGTGCAGCCCGAAATCTGCCGGAGGATTCTCGGCAGTCGGGTATTTCTTCGGAAGGGAATTATACAGGGAGTTGAAAGTCCCTATAGGCCTGATAAACAGTTCCTGGGGTGGAACGCCGATCGAAGCGTGGATGAGCCGGGAGGTCCTTGAATCAGAGCCTTCATTTAAGGTATTTATCACGCGCTGGGAAAGGGCAAAGGAAAATTACGACAGGCAGAGGCAGAGATATGAAGAACAGCTCGCTGAATGGGATATTCTTTCAGAGAGCGCGGCGCTTGCGGGAGAGCCTGCTCCTAAAAGGCCCAAACCGCCCGTAGCGCTTAACGAATTCCTGATGAAACCGGCCTGCCTTTTCAACGGGATGATCTACCCGCTCATACCGTTCGGCATCAAAGGCGCCATATGGTACCAGGGAGAATCCAACGCGGGCGAAGCGCGCAAGTACCAGAAACTTTTTCCGGCCATGATCCGGGACTGGCGCAGCCGCTGGAACCAGGGGGATTTCGGTTTCATGTTCGTGCAGCTCGCGAATTTTATGGCGGTCCAGAAAAGGCCGTCGGAAGGCGGTTGGGCTGAACTGCGCGAGGCGCAGCTCATGACGCTCTCAGTGCCGAAAACCGGAATGGCGGTGATAACCGATATCGGGGACGAAAAAGACATTCATCCCAAAAATAAGCAGGATGTCGGGAAAAGGCTCGCACTCGCGGCGCTGGGGACCGTCTACGACAAAAAGATCGTTTATTACGGCCCTATATACGATTCCATGAAAGTCGAGGGGAGCAAGATCCGCCTGAGTTTCAAGCATGCCGGGACCGGCCTGGCTGTAAAAGAGGGTGAGGAGCTGAAAGGATTCGCGATCTGCGGGGAAAACAAGAGTTTCAAGTGGGCGAACGTGCAGATTGACGGGAACACGGTCCTTGCCTGGAACGACGAAATAGAGATACCGGTTGCAATAAGGTACGGCTGGGCGAACAACCCTATCGGCAACCTATATAATAAGGAAGGCCTTCCCGCAACACCCTTTAGAACTGACGCGCCAAATTGAATAAAAGGCGCTCAATAGTCCAATAGTTCATTAGCTCATTCGTATTCGTAAAACATCATATGGATTTTAAGACCGTATTAAAAATATTGCTTAAGAACTTCCGTAAAGAAAATATCCGCTATGCGTTGATAGGCGGTTTTGCTCTTGGCGCGCTTGATACTCCGCGCTCGACCGTTGATATTGATTTCCTTGTTCATCTTGACGACATGCCGAAGGTTGACGAGATCATGAAAGGCAGCGGTTACGAATGCAGGTTTAAGAGCGGGAATGTTTCGCAATACGTTTCACCGCTTGAAATGTTCGGGGAAGTGGATTTCCTGCACGCTTTCAGAAAAACCGCGGTAGCCATGCTTGAAAGAGCGGTTGAAAAAGATATTTTTAAGAAATTAAAAATCAGAGTTCTTCAGCCCGAGGACATAATAGGCCTGAAAATACAGGCGGCCGCCAATGACGAGAACAGAGTTGAACGGGAATATTCGGACATAGGAACGCTGATGAAGAATTACGGGAAGAAATTAAACTGGGATCTTTTAGAAGAATATTTTAGCATATTTAAAGAGAAAAAAAGATTCTCGGATCTAAAAAAGAGGTATCATAATGCTGAGCGCTGAAATCAAGAAAGAAATGCGGGAGCTTGCAAGATCATCCAGACTCCGGGAAGATATGAGATATGTAGCAGAGGGCAGGCACAATCCGTTTTTCGTAGATGGTAAAACGGACATGAACCGCCTGATCGAATTCCTGACAGAGTCAAACGCGTTTATAAACCATAAGCGCCGGCCTTTCCGCCGCATTAAAGATAAGATCATGAAATTATAATTTTGTTTTACTAAAGACCACCCGTATTTACCGCAAACGTTTGTTTTTCGGATTTAGCAGTTCCTTGTAAACTTGTAAACTTATAAACTCTGCAAACTGTTTATTTTTACGGAATCGGGGCGTAGCCCGCCCAGCAAGATTGGCGGGTAAACTCCTCCTGTTTAGCGCACACGCTTACGGCGGGTAAACTGTAAAAGTGGAATAATCGTTAATCAGTGAATCGGGGCGTAGCGCAGCCTGGTAGCGCACACGCTTGGGGTGCGTGGGGTCATGGGTTCAAATCCCGTCGCCCCGATTGATTTTCTGCTTTGCAGAAAATCTGGAGTCCCGATGTTACATCGGGACGGTCTATTGCTCAATTTTCTATTTTCGGAAAGATTTGTCGCCACTTCGGCGACCCGCCGATGAGGCGGGAAGCCAACTTTCGCGCATCCATTATTAAAAATAGAAAAAACAAGCATCTAGGAAAAAATGATAATTTTAGGAATTATTTTTATTATAATTGGTTTAATACTTATTCAATGGCATGGTAGAAATTATCTAAATCGTGGAAAAAGACCCTTTTCAATTGTTAATTCCTCGATTTTTAATTGGTTTTTTTAATAATTGAGAATGTTATAATTATTAGCGGTTTTATACTTATTTTTAGATCTTCTATTTTAGCTGGATTCATTATTTTAGGTATATATTTGTTTATTTTTATTTGGATGCAAATAGGCGGTAGTACAAAATCAACGAGAAAGACAATGCTGAGTGCATATATTAATATAAAA
>Ga0210016_1002447_pt1 | contig 16866 bp, 5 predicted proteins | sample CryGeyCG2014_300_FD_185454 | JGI IMG/M metagenome (GOLD analysis project Ga0210016, IMG submission 185454) | Groundwater microbial communities from aquifer - Crystal Geyser CG02_land_8/20/14_3.00 (SPAdes) (version 2) | ecosystem: Environmental > Aquatic > Deep subsurface > Groundwater | place... | reverse complement strand
TAATTTTTATGTCACAACTCAGAGTGGTGTAACGTACCCGGGTGTTTTAGGAACATGGAATGACAATCTCTGGCATCATCTGGTAGGTGTATATAAGCGTTCGGATACCTATAGGGCTAAAATCTATGTTGACGGTGTTTTAATGGATCAACAAGCAGGTTATAACGAACCGATTTCAGAGGGAGATGAAGGCATAACAATTGGAAGATGGGGGAATGATGACTACATCGGTGACATTGACGATGTTAGAATATACAATCGTGCATTAAGTCCGATTGAGATATACAACAACTACACAACTACTATGCCTGTATCTACGAATGGGTTAATCAGTTGGTGGAAGTTTGATAATACTACAAAAGATTACTTGGGTAATAATGATGGGACAATAAGTGGTAGTCCATACTACACAATTGGTAAGAAAGGAAACATAGGAAGTGCATATTCATTTGGTAATGGTGACACTTCTGTCCCGCCAGCAGGCATTTCTAACCTGACTGCACTACCCGCTGGAAGTGGAGAAGTAAAACTACAATGGACAGCAGTGGGTATGGATGGTACAGTTGGTACTGCTGTATCGTACTTAGTTAAATATGCAACTTTTAATATAACCAGCAGTAATTTCTACTCTGTTAATGTGTCTACATATTCCGGTGGACAGAACTGGATACCATTGGAGAGTGGTAATGCTGAAGGTCCCAAGACACTTACTATTACTGAAGTCACAAAAGATGGTACTACATATTATTTTGCTATAAAAGCTGCAGATTCATTTGGTAATTACGGTGTATGGAAATCCTCATCAGAGACCAGCGGTACAGTGAACAGTCGTAATTCCTGTATGGTAAATGTTTCACCAGGTGCAATAACAATGTTATCTGCATTGGCAGGTAAAACCACAGGCGAAATAGATTTAAGTTGGATAGCTCCCGGTGATGATGAATATACAGGGGACATAAATCCGGGCACATTCAGGATACAATATTCTACCTGGAGCGGGGTTTTCTGGTCAACTGCATCTGCACAGATAATTATATCAACAAGTAATGTTGGTCAAGGAAGTATTCGGGGTTGGACGGTTACAGGACTCAATGATGGTATAGACTATTATTTCAAAATATGGACAGCAGATGAAAATAATTTATGGTCATCTGTGTCTGTAGAGGCAATAGGACGAGCACCCAATGTTCCACCATCAGCAATCACAGACCTTTCTGCTTCAGTCGGAAGATATTCGGGTGAAATAAAGCTCAATTGGACTGCCCCGGGTGACGATGGCTGGTCAGGTGATATAGTAAACGGCAAATATGGAATAGCATACAGCAGTGATTCTAACGATAATTTTCAACTTTCATCTTACGACTTACTACTTACGACTTCATGTTCACCATTTACTGCACAATCTTATACAGTCACAGGTTTTACCCTAGAAGCCACATATTATTTTCGTATATGGACAGGAGATGAAACACCAACCTGGTCTCCGATATCTAACGGTGCTACTACATATGTCCCGCCCGATTATCCACCTGTAATTGAGTTCGTTACAGTTATAAGCACAATATACTTCGAAGGTAATAAAGCAGTTATAGATGTAACGGTTACAGATGATTTTGGAGTAACACAAGTTACACTTTTCTATCGTAAGAAAGGCGGCAGTTGGCAGAGTACATCGTCGTTTAGTCATTTACCGTCAGGGACAACATCCTATTCAGGTAAAGGAGAGATTCCCGGTAGTTATATTACCACAACAGGGACAGAGTATTATATTGGTGTTGGTGATGGTTTATATACTGTGTATTGGAAGTCAAAAGACTATCCACAGGAAATTACTGTTCTTAAAGTATATCAAGAGAGTATTATATCAGGTACAATCACAGTTCCGGATGAGAACCCTTATGATGGTGAAATGAGTTTATATATACCTGAAAGAGGACTGGGGCATATTTTCCGTCCTAAACTATTGACTATTACACAGAAAGATGCGGATTTAGAATTACCAGCAGTTGAATCAGCAATAGATACAACGAAAAACAATGGTAAACCAGTAACAGTATTTGAGTTTGGTCCTGCAGGTACAGTATTCACAATACCCGCGACATTGACGATGCTTTATTATGTATCATCCGATATAGACGAGCGTACATTACAGATGTACTGGTATGACAGCGGCAAATGGAATCTGATAGGCGGAGAAGTAAATACTACTTCAAATACTGTGACAGCAAAAATTACACGATTCAGCAAATATGCTATATTTCCGTCAAAAACAGTGAATATTACTGCTGGTGAGAAGACATTTCTTACACCATACTTACCTGTGCGGTTTAGAGATGTCATAACACTTGTTGTGATGGACATTAAGGGGAATAAAGTAATTGAATTGGAGTCTCTGCCTGGAGCGAACACTGTAATGTGGGATGGTAAGGATGAGTCAGGTATTTTTGTTGAATCCGGTGCGTATATCTACAAAGTAAAAAAAGTTGATGGGAGAGAGACATACGGAGTGATTGTTGTAGCAAAATGAAGAAACTTATTATTTTATTGCTTTTACTACTAGCTACTGCCTACCCCCTACACCCTGCTTTTAAGGACTGGGGTTGGGGCACACGTCCTGCAGGTATGGGTAGTGTATTCACTGCAATTTCCGACGATGTAAATGCACCTTTATGGAATCCGGCCGGGCTTAGTCAACTGGGAAGAAAAGAAGCGACGTTTATGTATGCAAAACCATACTTAGGACTGGGGAATGTTGACTTCGGATTGATGTATTTTGGCTATGCCCATCCACTTCCGTCTTTATTCCCTGCAACCGTTGGATTGAATATTTCAGATTTTAACGCTGCAGAGCTTTACAAGGAAAATGTCATCAGCTTGAGCTGTGCCGGTAAGATAATTGAATCTAAAGTATGGTGTTTGTCAACTGGTATATCTGTAAAATATCTTAGCCATGGATACAACTGGGAAGAAGGTTCGGGAGGGAGTTTTGGTAATTTCAGAGAAGTAGCAATATATTACGGTGACCCTGTAGTAAGTAATGGTAATAGTGTAGGTGCATTGACTTTAGATTTAGGTATTCTTGCTAAATTCAGTAAAATATCAGTAGGGTTAACAGGTAAGAACATTACAGAGCCTAATGTAGGATTGTATTACAAAGATAAAGTTCCGTCGGAACTGAGTTTGGGTTTTGGATACCGCGTAGCGTCATGGAAAGGTATGAGTGACATTATCTTAGGGGCGGATTTATTGTACCGTAATCAGGAGTGGGGTAATTACTCGGATAAGTCGGATATGAGTTTTGGTGCTGAAGGATGGCTTGAAGAACATACATATGGATTACGTGCAGGTAAGAATAACCATGAGATAAGTTTAGGTGGAAGTTTACGGAAAGAACTCGTCAAAGACGTAACTTTACAGATTGATTACGCTATGATATGGTCATCAAGAATTGCAGATAATCTTGGAACACATAGGATATCAATCAGTTTGAAATTCGGCGCACCCTTGGTGCAACCCCGACCATGAGGAGGCTGTGTATGAGAAGTGAAGAAATAAATTGGTCAAGATGTATAATCGGTTTAATGGTAGGGCTGGTGTTTTTTATCTTCCAGGTAAGTATTCTTGTCGGTCAACAGGATGAATTAACTTTAGAAATTGTTGATAGTGCCGGTAGGAATGAACTGAAACAATTATGCAAAGAGAGAGGGTTATCTACTTCCGGTGGTATGCGGGAACTCAAAAGAAGGTTACATAATTATCTGAAGAAGCCCGGAGAGGCAGGGAAGAAGGAAGAATCTACAGATAAAACATCAGTTGGCTGGTGGAGTTTTGATGAAGGGAAGGGTGAAATAGCGAATGACAAGTCTCCCAATAAAAACAAAGGGACTATTAATGGTGCGGGATGGACAGCAGGTAGGGTTGGCTCTGGATTGAAGTTTGATGGAATAAATAACTATGTAGAAGTGTCCAACCATCCAGGTTTGCAATCTCCTGAAGCAATTACCATAGAGGCATGGATTTATCCCACAGCACCACATCAGCAGGGTTTTGGTGGAATAATAAATAATATCAATGGTCTTAGGGGTAGCAGATTGTTAGTAAAGGATAATGGTAAATTACTTGCTCAACTACACGGGGAATCAGCAAATGTCTTTGGACCTTCTGTAACAAATAATGCCTGGAATCATGTTGTATATGTCTATAATGGTAAAGAAGAGGTATGGTATCTAAATGGAGTAAAAGGAGACTCATCCGGTTATTCACAGGTGATGCAAACAGGAGAATGTGCGCTAATAATCGGGTGGGGATATGTCGACCCAGAGCATTATCACTTCAAAGGTATAATTGATGAAGTGAAGATATATAACCGTGCGCTTTCTGAAAAAGAAATTGTGGAAAGTTACAAAAAAATAATGGAAACTGCTGTTAAGCCTGCAGATGTGAGTGCTGGAGGCAACAAAAATTTAATTAATCTTTCTTTAGAAGAAGATAAGGATAAAGATGGAATTCCTGATGGTTGGCATATATGGGGTGAAGGTTCTAACATTCCCATTTCTGTTTCTCAAGAAAAAGCACATAATGGCAAATATTCAATTAAGATAGAAGACAATGATATTAAAGGAGCAGCTGGGCTGGAAAGTGATTTAGTAAAAATAACCCCTGCTAAGATATGTCGCAGCTCTGTATATGCTTCTGGTAGTGGAGAGGCACAATTATATTTACAATTTTTTGATTCTTCAGATAAAAGAATAGGAGTAAAAATTGCTTCCAAACAAACGGGGAAAGACTGGATTTTACTGACAGCAGAAGGGAAATCCCCGGATAATGCTGTTGGATGCAAATTGCTTTTTTATTCTTACGGGAGGAATACGGGAATATGTTATTATGATGATGCAAAATTAGAGGAAATTGATAAAGAGGCAGAATTAAAAAAAGAACTGGAGAGAATTCCTGAATATAAATTGGCAGCGGAAGGACACCCTCGTTTATATTTTTCCTCTAAAGATATAGAGCGATTAAAGAATAGTGGTTTTCATCCTGCTGAAGAGTTACTTACAAAGGATAATTTTTCTAGCGGATATATTTCTGGAAAGCAGGTAACTTATGAGTTACCACCCAAAGAACTTCATATTAAAGAACCGCCTGAAGGATTTGTTGGAAATTATCCCTATTGGACATCCATGAGCAGGACAATTCAAACACATATTGAGAGTCTTGCTCTAAGTTATTTAATTACCGGTAAAGAAAAATATGCGCAGAGAGTAAAAGAATATCTATTTGCTCTAAGTAAATGGTCTACCTGGTGCGAATATCCAGAAGGTGAAGCTTACGGTGGAATAAGTTTAGCTATTTGTCATCTTACCTTTGGAATGGCTTTTGGATATGATGTAATCTACGGTTTTTTAGATAAGTCGGAAAGAAAACAAATAGGAGAAGATCTAATGAAATTAGGATTGGGCCCTATCTATAATGATGGATTCAAAGAAAATGAAACTAATCTTCCTGCTCTACAATTCTCAGCTTTAGGAATAGGGGGGCTTGTCTTTTTAAACGAATTTCCTGAGGCAAAAGTCTATGTAGATCTTGCAAAGAAGTATACTGGATATTATTTTGAAAGACGTCTTAATTCTAAAAATACTGAAGGTCTTCTATATACTGATTATGCCATGCAAAATCTCTTAATGTTTGCAGATGTCTTAAATCGCGTCACCGGGGATAATTCGTTATTAGATCATCAATATACAAAAGAAGTTTTACCTTTATGGGTGATTTATTTTCTAACTCCTGGTGGTAGCGGCAGAGTGCCTTTTAGTGATGACCCTGGTGGTGGAGGTTATGGCTTAATAATGAAAATTATCAACAATTATTTCAACAATGGTTATGCGGGATGGTTTCTTAATAAAACAGGCCAGGATAAAAGCAAAGGGTTTCTTGATGTAATCTATTTTAATCCAAAAAGGAAAATTACATCGCCTGACAATCTTCCTACTGCAAAGTTATTTGAGAATATTGGATGGGTATCTTTAAGGTCAGATTGGAGTGATACTGCAACTTTTCTTGCATTTCAATGTAGTTCTTCTGAATTAGGACATAATCACTATGACCAGAATAATTTTGTACTCAATATTGCTGGTGAATGGTTAATTACCGATCCCGGTTATATAGATTATCGACCTGGACCAACAAATATTTTTACTCTTCAGTCAGTGGGACACAATACGATTCTAATAGATGGTGAGGGTCAGAACAAACTGGGTAATTCTCAGGTGAAAGAATTTTTTCACTCACATTATTATGATTATGTAGCAGGAGATGCATCTAAATCATATTCTTCAGAAAAACTAAATAAATTTTTAAGACATATTGTTTATCTAAGACCTGATTATTTTCTTATTTTTGACCAGTTAGTTAGTCCAAAACCGGCAAAATTTGAATGGTTACTTCATGCTAGTAATTCAGGAAAAACGAACAGAGAAAATAACGTTATCTCGATTAAAAAAAGAAAATCCGAATTAAATGTCTTTGTTTTGCAACCGGAAGAAGCAAATATTGAAATAACAAAATATCCAGGTGCAGAGCAATATGGTCCGTATGCAGTAGTAAGTAATTCTGCAGAAAAAGAAGAAGTGAACTTTTTGTCTTTACTTTACGGAAGACCTTTATCTAAGGAAACAAATCTAATTGAATTAGCAAGTTATCCTGTTTTTGATTCCTCCGGACAGGAATATAAGGTAGTGGGTGTAGAGGGAGAAAATGGTCTATTTTATCGTGGACAATCTAAAGGAGATTACTTAACTTTTGAAATTACTGTTTCTAAGGGAGGAGATTATGAGATTACAAGTGGTTTTTTCAAAAGTCCTGCCTATGGAACAGTTCATCTCAGCATTGATGGGAAAAAAATAGGGAATCCTTATGACGGGTATGCCGAGGAAGTGGGTTTAAGTGAAGGAATTAACTCTGGAAAAACTTATCTTAGTGAAGGAAAGCATTATTTTCGTTATGAAATAATTGATAAAAATCCCAATTCTGGAAATTATTTCGTTGGAATTCGCTATATTGAACTTAAGTCCATTGGTGAAAAAGAAGAAAAAGCTCCGGATAAAACATTAAAAGTAAAAAGCCTGAAAGATAAAGGAATAATCGGTGCAGAAATAACAGATGAAAATGGATTAGAAAGGATAATATTTAATATTAGCAGTGAAAAGAATAATCTGATGAACTGTCAAGAGCAAAGTTTTTCCGGCAAGAATTCTTTTATTGGTTTATCGTTGAATAATGAAATAAAAAAATATGGTTTATTCAGGGGTAATGTTTTAAGGTATAACGAAAAAACTCTTTTTTCTTCTAAAGAAGAATGCTGTGTATCATTGGGTTGGGAGAAAAAATTAGCAAAAGGAACAATAAAATTAGTAAAGGAAGAAGAAATAGAAATCTATCTACCCAATCTTAAAAAACTATTAATCAACAATCAAGAAATAGATTATCAAAAGTCATACAACCCTCAATCCGGTATATTAAGATTAAAACTGAAAGAAGGCACTCATCAGCTTCTTGCAGAATTGGGTTAGCTTCTGTTAAGGAGAAATCTAATGCTTCTTAAAGAGAGAAATATTTTCTTTTTAGTTTTCTTTTTCCTATTACCTATTACCCATTGCCTGTCACCAGATTTATACGCTGATAGGCTGGAACCCTGGAAATATAGAACGCCTATCAATATAATCAATAGTACCAATACTACACTTATGAATTATAGAATCTTTATTTCTTTTAAAGACCTCGGTACTTCAAAACTGATTGCTGATGGAAAGCTGCAATCTGACTATGCAGATGTGCGTTTTACTGACGTTTCTACAACAACTATTTTTAGTCATTGTCAAACCTCATCTGGATTTTATGTGAAAGTCACTACGATTCCTGCTTTATCATCAAAGATAATTTATATGTATTACGGTAATCCAACTGCTACAAATACCAGCGATTTCTTCAGCACGATGAAAATCCAGCCAGATGCAAGTACAGTCGGTTTATGGTATTTTGATGAAAGAATCAGCACAACAACACATGATTATTCAATGTACAAAAACACCGGGACTATACACGGTGGTGTTACATGGGAAGCATCGGACTGCCCACAAATTGGAGATGAGACAATAACAATCTCAGGTGGGTCAGCATTAAATTTTGGTGGTGTAACCGCTGATTATGTTGACTGCGGTAGTGCAGCAAGCTTGCAGATTACTGACAAAATTACAATTGAAGCGTGGGTCAAACCCAAGTCTGATCCTGGTGGTGAGTATGGAACAATTGTTGGCTGGGATTATACTTACCATGGTTATTGGTTAGCGTGGTGTATGTCGGGAGGGATTGATTTTTATCTTACTGCAAGTGTGGATAAGTGGGTATCAGATGCGAAGGTAAATTTTGATAAATGGAATCATATTGTTGCTACTTATGATAAAGACGGTGGGACAAATAATATGAGGATATATGTAAACGGCACTATCTCTGCTCAACAAACGAAAACTGGTTCGGTAGAAAGTCACTCTGGAAATTTTAGAATTGGTTGGACTTCCAGCTATTACGCAAAAGGTGTAATAGATGAAGTAAGAATATCCAATCGTGTATTGAGTGGAGAGGAAATTAAGGCAAGTTACGAACGTAGAAATATTGTTCTTCCCGAACCGACAGTAAAAGTTGCAATTGGAAAAGATTATGTCAGTAAGTTTACTATTGAACCACGGACACTAAGAGAAGGATTAGTAACTCTTACTTTTGAGTTCACTGTAGATATGGATACTGCAGCTATTCCTACAGTTCGTCTTAGTTTTCCATCAGGTGCAGAAAGAACACTTACGGGAAGTGCAGACAGCTGGGAAACTCTGAGGGAGTATAAATCCACATATACAATTATTTCTGCTGATCTTGATGTTAATGGTTTTGGATGGGTTTCTCTTGAAAGTGTTTTTACTAAAGACGGCACTCCTTTAGAATATGTCACTTATCTAGTGGTTGATACAGAAAATATAGTACCGGAAAAGAAAGAATTTTTCCCCAATCCTTTTTCACCTAATGAAGACGGTTTTGCCGATAATACATATCTTTTACTTTCTTTAGACAACCCGGCATGGGTGAAAATGGAAATCTATAATCTTCAAGGAACTTTAGTCCGGTATCTTGTTAATCAAGAAATAAATGGCATGTATCGTATCGAGTGGGATGGCAGAAATGATACAGGTCAAATAGTGCCAATAGGACTATATATCTACCAGTTGAAAATAGGTGGAAAACTAACCTCAGGTACAATAGTGGTGAGCAGATGATCTGGAAGTTAAACGTTACAAGTTAAAGGTTAAAAAATATGAAAGATTTGAGAGAGCGAACATATAAATTCGTTGTTTTATTTTTAACTTTTAACCTTTTACTTTTTACTTGTCTTTATGCAGTAGAACATAAGTGGCAAAAGTCAAAAATAAATGTTGTTGGACCAACATATTATGACAGTTTTGGTGAGAGTCTTGGTAAACTTAGTTTGGTGTATGAGTTGATGAATTTGTACAATTTTGAGGATACGGATTATTCTGCGATGACTAAACGAGGATACCTATATTTTCCTCCTTACTATTATCTTGCTTTAGAAGGTCAGCCCTACTCCTATGTGATGGATTGGTATATTGAGAAAAAAAGCAATGAATTAAAAACATCTTTATTAGTCAATAATATGAAGAAAAATTGGTCATTCCGGAGAATAATCGTATTTACTCCGTATACATTATCCAAACTACAACTGCCGGGTATCAGAGGAAATATTGATGTTAAAGGTATCAAAACAGAATTTGATATAGTATATTCCCGCTTAGACCCACAAGAACCGGATATACAAAGTACTCCTGAATTAGGCGTAAAAGAAACAACCACGCCGGGTAGTAGCTGGGCTGAACTTGTTGCAGGACACTCTAAACTGAAAGAACTCAAGTTAGAAAACATTGGAGAAATGACTCTCGGAATGAGTTATGTTGGTGTTCAAAGAATGAAAAGCCCTTTGATTCAGAAATCTACCGATACTCTTAAAATATATGGATTTGACTGGGATGGGAAAATAAAAGGGTTCAACCTAAAAGGAGAATATGCAATTAACAGAAGAGAGTTACTTCCTGCAGTTACCTCTGCATATGTTTTCTGTTTGCAGGCAGATAAGAACTTTTTTGACGGAAACTTAACGGTAGGTGGAGAGTATTATAAAATTGACCCGGAATACTCAACTACTTATGGGACACCGCCGAACAGCTTCAATCTAATAGATGATAATGACGATAGCGACAAATGGGTAGACTATAGTACCGAACAAAAGCAAGGCACAGGTCAAGCTCCCGGTATGTATGACAAAACAAATCCTGAGTCAGTGTCGTATATCTGGCCGGCAACATTGGGAACCTCGGCCTGGCCGGGAACAATATTTAACCTTGATTATGACAGAGACAGTAATGAGGTAATGGACTGGGAGCAACTTAATTTAGCCTATGTTGCTGATAATCCTGTATTCTGGTCGGGTGAAGATAGAAACAACAACTGGCTACCTGACAAATATGAAGACGATACTCTTCCTGACTATACTTACTGGAGTAAAGATTTACAAGGCAAAGGCTATTTTGTCAGGTATAAATTTACTGATTTAACCGGGTGGCTGGAACTTGATAAGGAAGAACATATTGACCGGTTAATCAGTCCAATACAGCTAACAGCAGGTACTTTATCCGAAAGTATGATTACGAATGTCAGTAGTGCTACAAATGTGAGTTATTGGATATTGAATTACGAGCAAAACTTCAGTGAAAATATTAAACTTAAATTTCAGTATGAATCAAAAAAAGTAAGAGATAACTATCCTAATGACTTAGTTGCTTATGGTGTTTATGGCGGTCCGGATAAACTGGATTTTACCGATAGTCAATACAATATTACCACATTAGAGACAAATTTTATTCCGGTAGAGAATCTTAATGTGCAAAATATATACAAAGTATGGTTTAATAATAAATTGGATTTGGATACTATACAAGAAAGGAGGGGTTTCAGCACACGATTGGCCTATAGCTGGAAATTCCCGGAGATTATTACTAAACCTGACCCAACAAAAGTTCTGACTAATATTACCTTTCTTCCTAAATATCGGTATGTGACTACCATTTTACGAGATGATTTGGAATGTCAGGGTGGGAATAGTCACAACTTAATATTTCAAATTAGATACGAACCAATAAAAAAACTGTATTTGAATTTTGGTAGGAACCTTCTATGGACAAGAAATACTGATGAGGCGAAAGAAAAAGACGAAGACCTGCTTGCATTTGAAATATCTACCGAAGGTGCTGTAGGAGGATATAGTTTTGTGCTTTACGCAGGATATCAAAACTTGAAAGCGGTTAGACCCGGCAAATCTGAAATACTCAAATATGAAGACATATACTTTGTGAGGTTGTATGTGAAATGAAAATAAAGAAGTGTGTTGTTTTACTTTACACTTTACACCTTACACTTTACACTGTCGTTTACGGGGCTTTCGAGCAAATGGTTAATACATCAGTCCGTGCGCAGGGTATGGGCGGTGCTTTTAGTGCTATTTCAAGTGATGCTGACTCCTGGCAAATAAATCCTGCTGGCTTAGGACAACTTTATTTACCTAACATCGGACTTAGTCATTCTGTTCTTTATCCAGGGCTGGTAAATGATAATATAGCTATGGACTTTCTTGGTTTTGCTTATCCTCTATACCTTAAGCCTTCCTGGAACTATCCTATTGTTTTTGGGTTCACATCAGCAAATCTTTCATCAGCGAAATATACTGAAAATATGTATATTATATCACTTGCAAGACAACTGTTTTTAGAAGAGCTATATTTCGGTATGAATTACAAATCATTCATCTGGAATAGCGGACAAACGATATATTTCAATCAGCAGAGTGAAGATCTAGGTAAAGGCAATTCCGGAATTGACCTTGGAGTACAGTACGGAATTACAGAGGAAATTTTATATGGTGTGAACTTAATCAACATAAATCAGCCTGACATAGGTACGAAGGTAGAAGTGAAAATACCAATGAAACTCAAAACAGGTATATGTTATAGTCCTGATGAAAACTTTAATATAGCAATGGATATGGAATCAAATGTGGGAATAGAAGTTGGGAATCCTCTGCTTTCTATTGGTAGTGAGTTATGGTTCAGAGAAAGAAGCCTTGCGTTACGCTGTGGTTGGCAGACCGTTATAGACGGTGGAAATATTTCATTTGGTGCAACTTACAGAAAGTATATAAATAATAATCAATTAGGATTTGACTTTGCTTTTATTCAGCCAGTTCGGATGAAGGAACTTCCTGTGTATCGTTTAGCTATGCTATTTTGGTTCGGAGAAGGAGAAAAGGAAGAAGAAACGATAGAAAAGACAGAAAAGAAAATCCCGTTCTTCGAAGAGAAAAAGGCAGAAAAACCTGTTGAAGTAGTTCCGTCGTTAGAGAAAGGGAAAGCGAAAATAAATGAAATAGTAGAAATGATAAAAGCAGGTAAACTTGAAGAAGTGAAATTTAAGCCAGAGACTACCGAAATTATTCGGGGATATGAAACATTAGACAAAATTGGAGAGATACTTACTGAATATCCCGGTTTAAAGATAAAAATAGAGGCATATGCTGCTCCTATCGGTGACTCTAAAGTTAATCTTGAAATATCAGACCGTCAGGCTGTTAAAGTCAGGGACTATATAGTTGAAAAGTTCAAAATTGCTGCAGTAAGAATGGTCCCGGTAGGTCACGGTGGTTCAAGAGCTATTTATACAATTGAAGAACAAATGACGGTTCAGGGCCCTCCTGGTGAGGACGGTAAACCAACAACGACGATGCAAGTACGAACTATCCCGGAGAACATAGAGAAAAACAGACGGATTGAATTCAGCATTATTGAAGAGTAAGAATGTTGACAAAAAAAGTATTTAAAATGAATCTCACAAAAACTTCGCATTGTAAAACAACAAAATGGTTCTGGATAGTTTTATTTCTTCTAACTGCTAACTTCTATTTTCTATCTTCACTTCCTGCACAGACTGACCATGGCTATGTAGCTAAGGTTGGGGCTGAGCGAGTTTACACTTGCGGGACGAGCTCCACGGCTACTAAAGCTTATTACAGTATGCTCCATGGTGGTGCAGGTGCTGGTGTGCTATTAGAACTTTTTCCTCAAGCAACCTCATACAGGTGGACTACGTTAGCCTCAGACCAGAGTGGTGGCTTCGGTATAATGCAACACAGCAACGGGAGGGTGTACCTTGGCACATATGAAGGTGGGCGGCTTTTAGAGTTTAATCCGTTGACTAAGGCAATGACTGACTGTGGTCAGCCTGGCACTGAGACATATATATTTGGGATTACACAGAGTAGTAACGGTTTTATCTGGGGTGGGACCTACAGCAATGCACATCTCTTTCGCTACAGCACTGTCACAGCAACACTCACCGACTACGGTTCTGCGACGACAAACAATCAATATCTCAGATATGTCTGGGCTGGTAATGATGGTTATGTTTATGGTGGTTGCGGAGTAACAGGTGAAGAGATTATTGCATTTAGTACGACGACTCAAAATTTTAGTCAACTTGCATACAATTCTAGCCTAAAAAGTACTTATGCAAAAGTCTGGCGCGGACAGGATGGTATCTGCTATGGTACAGTAGGTACTCAGAACTATCGGCTGCAAAATGGAGTAGCTACTTCTGTAGAAACCCCCTCACCACTACCGCAATGGTGGAATGAATTTGGTGCCGTTTACCGGTTTCCAGATGGAAGTTACATTACTAACGATAGCAAGTACATGAAGGGCTATTACTATAACTCTGATGGAGTAATATCATCTACTATCCCATTTTACTATGATATGAGCCCAACAGACATTCAGACTGTAGAGGTTGGTCCTGACGGGAAGGTCTACGGCGGATGTCTTTTTCCACAAATAGCTTTCTCTTATAATCCGCTGGCGAATCCGCCAACTATACAATGGTTTCCCTATCCCGCTCTAATATCAAATGGTACCCAGGTAGACCGTTTAAAACTTCTCCCGGAATACAACAAGTTAATGTCGGGCTGTTACCCGGAAGGGAGAGCGACGGTATATAATCCTTTTGCGAACTACACTGGGCCCGGCTCATATGAAAGCTACAATCCGTGGGATATTGGAGATGCTGACAATTTGCAGGTAATTCATCCACGAGTTTTTGAACCTATGTCAGACCCGAATATTGTAATCATGGGTGGTTGTCCACCTTATGGAATTGTGGGCTCTTCTGTGGTAAGAATAAATCTAACCACAGGTGAAATGGTTAACTTTGGCTGTCCGGCTAATCTGATGCTATTAACTGCTGCTGCTAATCCTGATGATACCTTCTGGGGTGGTACGAGCATTGAAGCTGGTACTGGTGCTAACCCTGTGGCGACTGAAGCGAGATTATTCCGGATGAATTATAAGACAGGAGAGATTATTTACAGCGTTGTTCCAATTTCGGGTGCAGATGAAATCGGCGGGCTACATCGCACAACTGATGGCAGGATAATCGGTATTACATATAACCCAAATTATCTTTTCGTTAGAAACGCTGAAACGGGCGCAAGCATTTATAGTAGGTCGCTTACCGGGGCTTTATCTGACTACGATAGCGAGTTAGTGAATAATGAGTGGTTACTTAGCATAAGGGGAGGGACTATATACAAAATTGATATCACTAAATCTGATTATCCTGAGACAAATCTCGGAAGTGTCGGGAGTAAGGACTCTGGACATGCATGGGTAAACAACCGGCTATACTTTAGCTATTTAGGACATATCGAAAGTGTAGCACTAAACAGAGATAACAAGGCATACTTAGAGGCTAAATCAGGGTACGGTCCGACAGCAGTTGATTTAAAGTGGACATATCCAAATTACTTATCGCAGGGTTGTACATATTATATTCAGAATTCTACATATGTTGCGTGTTCCTGGAGCACTTCAAATGCACAGATACAACTCTCTACCCCTATAGTATATAGTTATGGGAGAATGTATTATACATATGCAGGTTTAAATCCTGCAACGACATACTATTTCCGTGTATGGATAAGCACACCACCTTTCGGGACTTCCCAAACTTCACTTCCTTCTAATATAGTAACTGGACTTACACAGGAAAGCAATGCACCCGGGAAAGTAACAGTGCTATCTGCACTTGCAGGTTCTGATGGTAAAATATATTTAAGCTGGACAGCACCGGGTGATGATGGCTATTCAGGAGTGCTATCCACAGGTGGATTCAGCATACAAAACTCAACATGGACAGGGGTTGTATGGTCAACTGGAAATGCGCAGGTAGTTATTTCAACAAACAATGTTGTGCCAGGTAGTAATCGGGGCTGTGGAATTCTATTGACTGAAGGTGCTACATACTATTTCAGGCTCTGGACTCGTGATGAAGTACCAAACTGGTCGGTAATATCTGTTGGAGCTACAGCATACCTATCAGTTATTCCACCGAATGCTATAACAAACTTTTCTGTTTCGTTAACTAATACGCCAGGAGTAATAAAGTTTACCTGGATAGCACCTGCAAATGATGCAGCGGAGTATCGGGTGCAACGTTCAACATGGACAGGGATTGTATGGTCAACTGCATCTGCACAGGTAATTATATCAACAAGCAATGCAACAGAAGGCAAAACCTGTGAATGGATAGATAAGAGTTTAGAAGTAGGTTGGGGAAATACATTTTATTTTAGAATATGGACAAAGGACTTTACAGGGAACTGGTCAGGTATATCCAGCGGTGCAACGAAGTGGGTACAGATAAATGACACACCATATGCAGTCTCCAGCCTAACTGCAGCAGACAATCCTGAGGATGGTGGTGGTAAAATAAAACTTACATGGACAGAGCCACCAAATCCCGAAGGAGACATAAAGGCATACAACATATACTATTCAACTGCACCTGATACAATGGGATATAGTTTTATCTCATCAACTCCATCTGGATTAGGTTCCTACACCTATATAGATTCTGGGCTTACAGATGGAGTGACATATTACTATATAGTTCGTTCATCGGATAGTTTGCAGGAGTCCAGTGCACTACATTTTAGTACTGCTGGTAGTTATATTCAATCGACTGATTCTCCTGATTTTGATACTGGCGATGAGGTAACAGTAGAATGTTGGTTTAAAACTAATATTCCACAGAATAGCAAAGCATTAGCGGTGCATGATAGAAGTAACTATAAATATATGCTTTATTTGTCAGCAAACTCAACCAGTCTTAATTTTTATGTCACAACTCAGAGTGGTGTAACGTACCCGGGTGTTTTAGGAACATGGAATGACGATCTCTGGCATCATGTGGTAGGTGTATATAAGCGTTCGGATACCTATAGGACTAAAATCTATGTTGACGGTGTTTTAATGGATCAACAAGCAGGTTATAGCGAACCGATTTCAGAGGGAGATGAAGGCATAACAATTGGAAGATGGGGGAATAATGACTACATCGGTGACATTGACGATGTTAGAATATACAATCGTGCATTAAGTCCGACTGAGATATACAACAACTACACAACTACTATGCCTGTATCCACGAATGGGTTAATCAGTTGGTGGAAGTTTGATAATACTATAAAAGATTACTTGGGAAGGAATGATGGGACACTAAATGGTAGTCCATACTATACAGTTGGTAAGAAAGGAAACATAGGAAGTGCATATCCGGTTGCTGATGATATTACGCCACCTTCAGCAATATCAAATCTAACTGCATTGCCGGGTGTAAATCAGGGTGAAATAAAACTGAAATGGA
>Ga0210016_1002445_pt1 | contig 16873 bp, 14 predicted proteins | sample CryGeyCG2014_300_FD_185454 | JGI IMG/M metagenome (GOLD analysis project Ga0210016, IMG submission 185454) | Groundwater microbial communities from aquifer - Crystal Geyser CG02_land_8/20/14_3.00 (SPAdes) (version 2) | ecosystem: Environmental > Aquatic > Deep subsurface > Groundwater | place... | reverse complement strand
TGCTTTTAACTGCGGGGGATTCAGCGAGGAGCTGATAGCCAACGAACTATTCGGCCATGAAAGGGATGCGTTCACAGGAGCCAGGACTAGAAAGATAGGTATCATAGAGACGGCCAACGGCGGGACCCTTTTTCTGGATGAGGTAGGAGAGATGCCGGTTTCCATGCAGGTAAAACTTCTCCGGGTCATACAGGAAAGGGAGCTTATGCGTGTAGGAGGCTTAAGCCCAGTTCCGCTCGATATAAGGGTAATAGCTGCAACTTCGAGGGACTTAAAAACCGCCGTAACGGAGGGGACATTCAGGCAGGACCTCTATTTCAGGCTTAATGTAGTTAACATTAACCTCCCGAGTCTCGCTGACAGAAAAGAAGACGTAGCTCTTCTGGCCTACCATTTTCTAGCTAAATTCCAGCGCAGGACCGGAAAAACCGTGGAGGCAATAGCCTCGGATGCCTTGAATATCCTAGTAAATTATGCCTATCCGGGCAATGTCAGGGAACTTGAAAACATTATGGAGAGGGCTCTGGCCCTCTGCGACGGCCACACGATCCGGACGCGAGATCTTCCGGAAGACCTTGGGCGGGTTGATCTCCACATCTTCGAGCGCCCCGATTCCCATCTCATGACTCTTGAGGAGCTGGAGCGTGATTACATAAGGCATGTGCTCCATCTGAGCGGCGGAGTGAAAGGAGACGCCGCAAGGGTACTGGGCATTGATCGTGCGTCCCTGTGGAGGAGAATGAAAAAATACGATCTGGAGTGATCCTTTCGCTAATGCAACATCCATGTTCGATTATGAAACATATTGATTTATCCTTTATTGATGCGATTTTAGCGCATTTTTATCTCAAAACTCATCTAGCCTGAAACAACATCTTCTCCTTTTCATAGCCTTTAGAGTCTTCAATCTTAATAATAACACAATAAAGTCAAGTTAGTACCTACAGGGAATGCCTTTTGCAGCGCGGCTTGCAGAGGAGGGAGTTCGCTGCCATGTTTCAAAGGCTTCTCGTCGTTTTCGAAAATGAAAAGATCTGCCCTGAGGCGCTTGATTTTGCAAGGGGTCTCGCCCTGCGGATGGATTCCGAGGTGACCCTTCTCATGCTTATTGAGATGCCCTTTCAGGAGAGGTCTCTTTTGGGAACCAAGCGGGCGGCCTTAATGGAGATAGAAAAGCGCATATCAAGAGAGCTGTCTCAAAGGGGAAGCGAGTTTCTAAAGAAGGGCATTACCCTTGGAACGGCAATCAGGGTAGGGAGCCCGGCGGAGGAGTTTCTCAAGTTTCTGGCAGAAAGGCCACCCTTTCAGACAATAGTTTGGGGTAGCAGCGAGGATCTTCAGGAATGCGGACAGGGATTAAAGAGCCACTGGTTGAGCAGGTTGAGCGCAAAGCTCGAGTGCCCGATAGTTACAGTCGGGCCAAAGAGGCAGGAAAGAGAATCTCCAAGATAGGGCTTGGAGCAAGTCTAATTTATGAGGTGTTTTTTGAATGAAGCCTTTGACGCTTGAAATGATAATGGTGATGTCAATCATCGGAATAGCGGTGTTTCTTTTCATTGTGGAGTGGGTTCGCGTGGATGTTGTGGCGATACTGGTCATGGTGGGGCTTCCGCTCCTTGGTCTTGTCACTCCCAAGGAAGCCTTCATTGGTTTGAGCAGTAACGCCGTAGTCTCCATTATTGCGGTCATAATCATAGGGGCAGGCCTTGACAGGACAGGAGTTGTTAACAGGATGGTGACGCCACTGCTTAGGATAGCCGGCAACAGCGCTTCCCGCATCATCATAGCGATATGCCTTGCAGTGGCTGTCATCTCCAGCTTTATGCAGAACGTGGGGGCAGCCGCCCTTTTCCTTCCTGCCGTCCAAAGGGTAAGCCGCACCCTCAAGATTCCTATAAGCAGACTTTTAATGCCTATCGGTTTCAGCGCTATCCTGGGGGGCACAGTAACGCTGGTGGGATCGAGCCCCCTTATCCTTTTAAATGACCTTCTGGTGCCGTTCAACCTCAAACCCTTCGGCCTTTTTGATGTGACCCCCATTGGGCTTGCCCTTGTGGGTAGCGGGATAGCCATTTTCATTATTTTAGGCCGCTTCATACTGCCGAGAGGCGAATCGGAATCAGGAGAGACTGCCTCGCTGGCAAAGTCCGAGGATATCTCTCAAATGATAGGAGAGACCTTTGAGCTTCATACACCTGCGGATTTCACCCTTTACAGGGATCCTGTCATGGTGGGTGATCTGAGAAGGCGTTACCTGGTAAATGTTGTGTCTCTGGTGGCACCTCCAGACTTCAAGATTCTTAACCCGGAGCCGGATGTGGAGATAAGAAGCGATGTGGATATCGCCCTGTGCGGCAAGGAAAAGGACGTAAGACGCATGGCCGAGGCGGAGGGGATGCTTCTTAAGGATCATGTCGAGGTCTTCAAGGAGGAGCTTGCCGAGCACAGCTCGGGGACCGTCGAGGCGGTCGTTCCCCCCAGGTCTCCGATTGTCGGAAAGACCATAAACGAATATGATATTCACAGGCGGTTCGGGGCCACACCGCTTGCAATTTACAGGGAGGGCGATATCTACAGAAGCGATATCGGAGATATGGCTCTCAGAGTGGGCGACGCCCTTCTGCTGCACGGCTCCTGGAAGAGGCTGCAGGGACTTCAGAAAGATCGGACTCTTCTTCTTACCACCCCTATAGATGTTGAACTTATGAGACCTGAAAAGGCGATCCTGGCAACTGCATGGCTGGCGGCTTCCCTGGTGATGATCCTGGTGTTCAAGATTCAGCTCTCCGTTTGTCTGATGGCAGGGGCCATCGGAATGATCGTAACAAAAGTTCTAAGTATAGACGAGGCATATCAATCCGTTGACTGGCGAACTATTTTTCTCCTAGGCGGCCTTATACCGCTAGGTATCGCGACCGAAAAAACAGGAACAGCCGCTTGGATCGCGCACGCGGTTCTGGGCGCTATAGGAACGGTTTCTCCGATTGTGCTCCTAGCCGTCATAGGTGTTCTTGCAACGGTATTCACTCTCGTGATTTCAAATGTAGGTGCTACGGTCCTCCTGGTTCCGCTTGTCGTCAACATGGCGATAGCGGCTAACGGAGATCCGCGCATGGCGGCGCTGGTGGTGGGGCTGGCTACGAGCAACTCCTTCATCCTTCCCACCCACCAGGTGAACGCCCTCTACATGGGGCCGGGACATTACAGGAGCGTGGACTTCATGAAGGCAGGCACCGTTGTTAGTGCCATGTTTCTTGTGGTCATGATCGCCATGATCTACCTCTTTTACTAGGGGGCGACCGGCCAACGAATGCAATGTCATGTGACTGTGTAAAATCTATCCCTGAATGGAGGCGTTGATATGTGCATCATAACGATATCGAGAGGATCATACAGCAGCGGAAAAGAGGTGGCTGAAAAGGTTGCGGCTTGCCTTCATTACGATTGTGTCAGCAGGGACATTTTGCTGGAGGCGAGCGACCGGTATGAGGTGGATGAGATAAAGCTGGTGAAGGCCATCCACGATGCTCCTTCCATCCTTGAAAGAAGAGGAAGGAAGAAGGAGACCTATATTGCCTATATCAGAAGTGCTCTGGTATCCAGGGTAAGAAGTGACAACGTGGTATATCACGGTCTGGCCGGGCACCTGCTTCTGAGGGGTATACCCCACGTGGTAAAGGTGAGGATAATAGCGGATATTGACAGACGGTCGGCCATGGAAGCTCAGAGGGAGGGCATCACACTGGAAAAGGCGCGCTCAGCGATAATCGCCGATGACGAACAAAGGAGGAAATGGACTCAAAGCCTCTACGGAGTTGATCCATGGGACAGCTCCCTCTATGACCTGGTAGTGAAGGTTGATAGGCTCTCCATAGCCGATGCCGTGGATATTGTTTGCGACGCCGCGAAAAGAGAGGCATTCAAGACCACTCCAGCCTCCCAGCAAAAGATGGAAGACCTAGTGACGGCGTGCGCTGTGAAGGCGGCGCTGATAGAAGAATTCCCCGAGGTGATGGTTTTAAGTGAATACGGCAATGTAATTATTCATTCGGCCTCTGGAGGGAGGCATGCCCAAAAAATCAGAAAGGCCGTCGGCGCGCTTGAAACCACTATCGGGGGAATAAACAGCATAGAGGTTCATGCGGATGGAAATGCCCCGCCGGGTTCCGTTTAAGAATTGCGCGGCCCTTTTGCGGCAACGACATACAGCAGCATGTGCCTACGGGAGAAAATCCGACTTGAAAGGAGGCAACAATGACGATCATTGCAATTTCATCAGATTCCTACAGGATGGGAAGAGAGATAGGCGAAAAGATTTCCAAAAGGCTTGGGTACCGCTACCTTGACCGGGAAATTCTTAAGGAAATTTCTGCCGGCTCCGGAATCTCGGAGGGAAAACTCTTGAAGGCCCTTGAAAAGACCCCGTCCGCCCTTGGTATGTCGGCAAGGGATCAGGCGGTTTACCTTGCTCATATCGAAAAGAAGGTTATCGGGGAGTTTCTTAAAGACAATGTGGTATGCCACGGTCTTGCGGCCCATCTATACGTATTGGGGGTGAGCCATGTGTTGAAGGTGAGGGTTCTTTCCAATCCGGAAGTCCTCGGCAAAGAACTTGCTCCGGGAAAGGACCTTTCCGGAGATGCCATGGAAAAGCTCATTGGCCGCAACGAAAACGCTAGAAAAAGGTGGTCGCTAAAGGCCTTTTCTCTGGATGAGACCGATCCCTCCAACTATGATATGGTGATAAGCCTCAACAAGATAGAGATAAACGAGGCCGTGAAGTCCATTGCCGAGGCGGTCGGATACAAGAAATTCAAGGCTATGAGCTATTCCCTCAAGTGCCTCAAGGACGAGGAAACCGCGGCAGAGGCAAGAACTATTCTGTTTCCTCGTTTCCCGGACGCTCAGGTCAGGGCGAACGGCCCCACTGTTGTTGTGATAACCAAGGGGATGAAACGGGAAAAACAGAAGAAGGCTTTGATAATAAAGGAGATGGTTGGAAAAATCCCCGGGGTCAACTTCGTTGAGGTTCACATCGTGAATGATATATTGAGACAGGCAGCGGAGAGTCTGCGCTGAACCGTATTTAAATAGGCATTTTTCTTAACGTATGTGTTTTTTGGGAGGGAGGCTGAGATGGATAAGAAGGTAATTGTCCTGATGCTTGATGATGAACCCATAGTGGGTAAGAGGCTTAAACCCGCGGTGGAAAGGATGGGATGCGAGGTGGAGGTCTTTGAAGACCCGAGAGAGGCCCTTCAGAGGATAGACGAAAAGACCTTCGACATTGTGGTGACCGATATCCGCATGGACGAGATAGACGGCATAGAGGTCCTTGAGCGGGTGAAGAAGAAGTCTCCCCGGACAAAGGTCATCATGATTACGGGTTATGCGATGATGGCCCTGGCAAGGGAGGCGATGGAAAAGGGTGCCTATGATTTCATAGCAAAGCCCTTTACCCCGGAGGAACTCAGAAAGGCCATCGCGAAGGCCGCAGAGGCGCTGGGGACTCCGCTTCAGAATTCAGTGACCCAGTAGCGGAGGTGATCCTTGTGAGAGAAAGCGAAAAGAAAGACGCCGTAGATTCCGAAGGCGCTGCTCCGGTCACCCTTGAAGGTCACTATGAGCGCATCAAGGCGGCCGAATCCGCCAAGAAGGGTCTTCTTGCCCGGCCACGTTATACCTTCCGGATGCAGTTGTATCTCAGTTTTCTTCTGGTATTTCTTTTCGCCGCAGCAACGGGGGCAATTCTAATATTTGTAAGCCATGAAGTGGAGAAAAAACAGAGGTTCCTTGAAATCGTAAACGACTATATGCTGGAGGTACAGCAGGCAAGAAGGTATGAGAAGAACTTTTTTCTTTACGGCACGAACCTTAGCGATGCGCTTGAAAACGTTTACAGCGCAAAGACAATTTATGCCGGCGATGAAGATGAACTCATACGGATACTGGGACAGGTAAGGCATTCCCAGATAACTAAAAACTTGGAAAGATATGAGACTCTGCTCAAGGTTCTGGCTGAACTTGAGAGGGGAAGGGCGGACAATATTTCCTATAGAGAAAAGATCAAGGAAATAGAGGTGGAATTGAGAGAGCAGGGACAGAAGATGGTCTCATACGGGCAGGAGCTTATGAAGAAGGAGAAGGAATCGCTCTCAGAGACCATTCTCCGGTCAAGAACAATTCACGTTTACGCCCTTGCTTTCCTGCTCGCCTTGCTTCTGGTCAACGCCTATCTGCTGGGAAGGAGAATATTGGGCACAATCAACCGATTCTCGCTCTATGCGCAAAGGATCGCCTCTGGTAATTTCACACCTATAACACCGGCAAGGCGTTTCAGAGATGAGTTCACAGATCTGGCCATAGGCATCAATCAAATGATACTTCAATTGGAAAGCAGGGAGGCAGTGCTTGTCCAGTCTCATAAGATGAGGGCGGTAGGGACCCTGACTGCGGGAGTGGCTCATGAACTCAATAATCCTCTCAATAATATCACGCTTACGGCCCACATGCTGCTCGAGGATTACAAGAGGCTATCCGATGAGGAGCGGATTGATATGCTCAAGGACGTTGTCGGAGAGGCGGGCCGATCCAAGGCTATAATAAGTAATCTTCTTGATTTTGCGAGGGAAAGCACTTCACATGTGGAACCGCTTGACCTTGAGAAAATGCTTAAGGAAACCGTTTCCCTGGCATCCAATCAGCTCAAACTCTCAGGGATGAAGATAGAGCTTCAGTCAACCGGGTATCTTCCCCGTGTCCACGGAGACAGTCAGCAGCTTCGCCAGGTATTTCTGAACCTTATCCTTAATGCAATAGATGCCTCGAAGAAGGGGGGCAAGATTCAGGTGCTTCTTATGCCTGCAGACGACCCCGGGTATATTGCGGTCAAGGTGGTGGACTTCGGAACAGGTATCCCGGAGCATATCCTGGGAAATGTCTTTGACCCTTTCTTCACCACAAAACCCAAAGGCAAGGGCACAGGTCTGGGTCTGAGCGTATCTCAGGGGATAGTGGCCAAGCATGGCGGTCGCATAAGGGTCACCAGCAAGGAGGCCGAGGGCACTACCTTTTCAGTGATACTGCCCGTAACCACTATCCCGGCAGACATAAGCAGATCACCTACATCTTCCTGAATCTTCCGGCGGTTTTTACCCTGGTTGACAATAGTTTTGCGCAGACAGGGCAGTAAAGATGGTGTTCCTTGATATCCGGGTGAGATGTTGTAAGCTCTGAGACGTGGGTGATGAATTTCTGAGAGGCGAAATATCTGCCGCAGGACTCGCACCTGAGCAGGGGATGGATGCCGATCATCTCGTCTCTTATAGAGATAGTCCTTGTGCCGTCTTTGTCCTCAAGGCGTATAGCCCCTGTGGGGCATATACTAGCGCATGTCCCGCATCCAATGCACTGGTTTTCAGCCGGGACAACAAAATTGCCTGCATCTCTCTTTTCCATCTTGAGTGCGCTCGCCCCGACCACCTCGTTGCATACCCTTATACAGAGCCTGCAGCGAACGCATCCATCCGGCACAGGGCCTGTTTCTATATCGAATTTTCGCGCTAGTTCAAGGAGACTGGGACTTTGAGGGGCCATGGCGAGAAGTCTCTGCATTGCAGAAGAGCGGGCCTTTCCGACCAACTCTGTGTCGGTCCGGATGGCGAGCCCCTCCCTGACCTTGAGGATACAGGATAGCATCGTCATTGGCCGGCCGCCTTTTCCTTCCACCTCCACCGCGCATAATTTACAGGCTCCGATGGGTCTCATTGCCTTGTGATAACATAGAGTTGGAACTTCAATGTCGTTCTTCAGGATGGTTTGGATGACCGAATCGCCTTCTGAAGCCTCGCAGGATACCCCGTTTATTGTCAGCTTCACTTTCGACTCCATAGCAAGCTCCTCAGTCAGTCATGGCCCCGTGAAGGTCTTTGACATAGTTTTCAAGATGGCTCATCTCGGAGGTAAGGACTTCCACCCTGTAGTAAACCAGATCGCAGAGATGAAGTATCGCGATAATCTCTTCTCCATCTTTAACCGGAAGGTGTCTTATATCCGCCCTGAGCATTAGAGATATGGATGAGTCGAGTTCATCGTCAGGGGTTGCGGCTATTAGTTTGTTGGTCATAGCCTGTTCAATAGGCACCTGAGAAAATGGTTTTCCGCATGCTATGTTAAATGCCTTCACTATGTCGTGCTCCGTGAATATGCCTGCCGGCGCTTGCCCTTTGAACACAATCAGGCTGCTTGAGGCCTTCGCGGCCATCACGGCGATAGCGTCTTCAACTGAAGCGTCGTATCCTATTGTCACAACCGGCCTTCCTGAGGCCTCCACGACATCTTTCATGCTCATGGTCGCTCCTGGACGGGGCGCAGACAATCCTGCGGAAAGCGGTGAGTTCCTTTGTCGTCAATACTTACCTCTATAAGGGCATCAGGATCGTTTTTCTCCGTATCAGGATCGGTCACCACACCCCTGAGGCCTACAAAGCGATCCATATATTCCTTCCAGCTTTCATCCTGCGATTTTTTGAATATCTCTACCCGTTGCCCCCTTCTGAAAGCCATGGTCATCACCTCCCGGCCGAAAACCCTTCAAATGTTTTTGCCTGCAGGAAATGCTTCCGAGCCCTTCCCGGCAGCTCTTTTTCTTGCGCATCTAGTGCAGAGTGGAGTGTCTCCAGAGGTCTGCGCTATCCTGATTATGTTATTCCTTATAAAGTCATGATATCGTGCCGGCCCCAGAAACTCTCCGCACACAGCACACCTTTCAACCTTCATACGGTTAAGAATAGTGCCGCAGAGGGCCAGAATTCTCTCATCCCCTCTGTCTTCTATCCTCATTGCCCCCGTGGGGCAGTTTGCGGCGCAGGCCCCGCAGAGAATGCATCTTTCGGCGGTGATCCTGAGATCCGTGGTCTGATCTCCGTTTGCAGATAGATATCCAAGCTGCAGGGCATCAATCTTCATTTCATTGCGGCATACATCCACGCACCGGCCGCATCTGACGCAGATATCGCATCTGAGGCACCTCCTTGCTTCCTCTCTTGCCGCCGACTCGTTAAAGCCCAGTTCCACCTGCTGGAAGGTTATCCTTCTCCTGTCCCGGTTAAGAAGCGGCATGTCAGGCCTGGCAAGATTAGTCTTGTCGGAGGCCGAGATCTCAAAGACCGGAAGCCTTGTTCTGCGCACCGGAACAGGCGGAAGTTCAGGCTGAGGGATTCCTGAAAGATACCGATCTATGGCCTCAGCCGCCCTTTTTCCGCCTCCTATGGCCTCAACCACCGTGGCCGGCCCCGTCACTGCGTCTCCTGCCGCAAAGAACCCTTCAACCGAAGACTCCATTGTAGCGCCCTTGACCGTTATGGTCTTTCTCCGCGACCAGGAAAGGTCGGAGATCTCATCAAGGCAGCCTGTATCCACCGCCTGTCCGATGGCCGGTATCACTATATCCACATCAAGGAGAAACTCGCTTCCCTCTACGGTTACCGGTCTTCTTCGCCCTGATTCATCAGGCTTGCTCAGTTCAGTCCTGATGCATTTGAGTGCGGTAACCTTGCCGTCCTTTCCCACTACCTCCACCGGAGCCGTGAGAAACAGAAACCTTACCCCTTCCTCCTCAGCCTGCTCCACTTCGTCCCTGTTGGCCGGCATCTCAGTGTGGGTCCTGCGATATACTACCGTGACCTCTTCACAGCCAAGTCTTATTGAAGTGCGAGCCGCGTCCATGGCCACGTTGCCTCCGCCTACCACAGCTATCCGCCTGCCCGGGGCACGGCGATCTCCCCTGGCAACACTTCTCAAAAAATGGATGGCATCCACAACCTGAGGAAAATCCTCTTCTCTTGGTACCGCCATCTTGTAGCTCGTGTGTGCGCCTATAGCTAGAAGAAAGGCATTGAATCTCTCCTTCCTGAGGCCTTCAATAGTGACATCAGCTCCCAGCCTTGTGCTGAAGCGGAACTCAACCCCAAGCTCCTCCATCATGGCAACTTCTCTGTCTATCACCTCCCTGGGGAGCCTGTAACGTGGAATCCCCACCATCATCATTCCTCCGGCCATGGGAAGCGATTCCAGGATCGTCACCCCATATCCCTTGAGGGCCAGGTAGTAGGCGGCTGTAAGTCCTGCAGGGCCGGCTCCTATAATGCATATCTTCTGGCCTTTTTCAGGCGCCTTGGGCGGATTTTGATATCTGCCCTGGGATATTGCCCTTTCAGCGGCGAAGGCCTTGAGGTATTTTATCGAGATGGGTTTATCCATGCGGCCCCTGACGCACATGAACTCGCAGGGGTTGGTGCATACCAGGCCGCATACCCAGGGAAATGGGTTATCTCTGCGTATTATTTCCACGGCCTCATCATCGCGGCCGAGTCCCACCAGAGTTACATAACCGGGCACATCAATTCCTGCCGGGCATGCCATCTGACAGGGCGCCGGGGTCAGTGTCACACAGTCGGTGACCGGGCAGTTGCGAGTCCTTATATGGCTTTCAAAAAGCTCCCTGTGGATGGATATGGCATCCAGTGCTTCCTTACCCCATTGAGAGCAGCCGTTGTCCGCCCCCTGATCGGTTATTCGGCGGGCCAGGGATTCGATTGTTTCCATGTGCCCGTGGCCTGCCCTGCCGTTTATGATGTCGTCCAGCAGTATTATTATTTCTTCGCCCCACCTCTTGAAACGGGCTACAGGAAGGCCGCCCTTTTCCAGCATGGAAAAAAGCCTCTGCCTTGTTTCCTTTACCGGGCAGATCTGTGTTTGCTTGGTGTCGGCCACTTCAGTCTCCTAATCAAGTGCAGCCATGGCCCGGGCGTAACGCTCCCTCCTGATGGGACGAGGCGCCTCGGCATTTTCAAAATGGAGGCAGTGGGTGGTGCAAAGAGTGACACAGGCCGGTTTAAGTCCTCTGTCCACTCTGTCCATGCAGTAATCACATTTGACCACTTTACCGATCGCAGGGTTCCACTGAGGCGCCCCCCAGGGGCACGCTGACATGCATGTCTTGCACCCTACGCAAAGCTGGTGATCAACAAAAACTATCCCGTCTTTCTTTCTCTTCTGCATGGCGCCTGTGGGGCAGGCTGCCACGCACCATGGGTCTTCACAGTGATAGCATGGCATAAACGTGTAGGCGGCCTTGGGCAGCGTGTCAACAAATCTAGGCCCCACTGTGATTACCTCGCATACCTTTGGCCCCACGGGCAGTCCTTTATTGGTTTTGCATGCCACTTCGCAACTGTGGCAGCCTATACATTTTTTGACATCCTGAAACAGGTAATACTTGCTCATAATATTCCTCCCTTAAAGCCCCTTGCGTCTCTAAACCGGTTTCACCTTAACGAAAGTATCATGCAGTGCGGGGCTTCCGCCCGTTTTATCGGAGATGTTTTTCATTATGAGGGCGTCTGAGAGCCCTTTATTAAATGCGCGCGCCCCCATCTCGGCCCTGTGTCCGAATCCGTGTAGCATGAATACCGCTTCCGGATGGATAAGGTCGGTGACATAAGACTTGATCATCCCGCTGCCGTTATTGGATGAGACACTTACAAGGGAGCCGTCCTTTATCCCAAGACCCTCCGCAGCCCTGTTGTTTATCCAGAGCGAGTTTTCCGGTACAAGCTCGTTCAGGTAAAGGTTATTCTGGGTGGAGATGTGGGTATGTGCGGCGCATCGCCCTACCGTCAGCCGGAACTCACCCTGCGAGGGTTTCGCGATAGGCTCATAGGCCGGGAAGGATTCAAAGCCTGCCTTTTGCAAAAGAGACGATACAAGCTCAATCTTGCCGGAGGGGGTCTTCAATTTGATTCCGTCTTTTCTGTCCCAGAAGATCTGCTTGTCCGTGTAAGCGACAAATCCTTTCTTGTCAAAGTCTTCCAGGGAAAAGCCTGTTCCCTCCAGCTGCCATTGAACAAGTTCCTCCGAGTTACTGAAAGGAAAATAGTTTCCAACTCCTAATCGTTCTGCCAGCTTCTTGAGGATCACAGCACCCGGCATGGTATTATAGCGTGGAGTTACAGCCTGGCGCCTCAGGAAAAGCTGAGGCTTAAGTCCGTTAGCCTGCTGAAGGCAGTCTGTTCGCTCAAGGTATATGGATTCAGGTAGTATCACATCAGAGTACCATGCTATATCGCTGAAATTGATGTCAATTGTCACCACCAGATCAAGTTTTTCAAGCGCCCTCAGGGTCAATTCCGATTCCGGAATGGACATCAGCGGGTCAAACCTGTAAGCGATAAGAGCCTTAAGCGGATAGGGGTCATCGTTGAGGATGGCATCGGGCAGCATCTGCGCCACTCCATGGGCGGGATCAGGCAAAGGAAACGCCTCTGTTCCAACCTTGTCGAATCGAGGGGCGTCAATGGGAGGGAATTTTTGCTCTGTAAGTTTTCTAGCGGGTTTTCTTCCTACCTCTCCAGGGCCTTTCTTGAAGAAAAGCCCTCCCTTTGCCTCTATTGAGCCCATGAGCGAGTTTAGAATGAGGATGGAACGTCTTAAATATATCTCATTTGTGAGGCTTGCACCTCGGTACCCGAAATGGAAGATCACTGAGGGCTTGTCTTTGCTTATTTCTCTTGCAAGTGATGTAATCTCGCCTGCGGCGATCCCTGTCTCCTTTTCGGCCCATTCAGGCGAATAAGGTTCGATAAAGGATTCCAGTTCCTGCATTCCTGAGACCCATCTGTCCGTGAATGTCTTGTCGTAGAGTCTCTCCCTCAGAAGGACGTGAATAAGTCCGTAATTGAGAGCAAGGTCGGTTCCTGGCCTTATCATCCAGTAACGGTTTGCCTTGGTGGCCGTCACTGTCACCCTGGGATCAATGTATGTGACCTTTGCGCCGTTATCCATGGCATCGAGAAGACTGTTGACCCCCTTTACCTCTATTGCCTCGAAAAAGTTTCTGCCGTAAAGAACTATGTGCTTGGTGTTTTTATAATCAAACCCCATCTGGGCGTCCGTATATCCGAAAAGAGACCTGCAAGCCGTGTTTACGGAGCCTTTGCAGAGGGCGTCATGTGTGAAGTGGTTGGGAGAGCCTATTGCCTTCAAAAACGTTTGACTAACGTGGGTGCTGAGCTGCGTCCTCTCTCCAAGAACAACGCTTCGTGCACCGTGTTCATCAATAATCTTCTTGAGAGTATCTCCGACATAGTCCAGGGCCTCTTCCCAGGATGCCTTCTTCCATTTCCCGGATCCTCTGGGGCCGGTCCTGATCAGGGGAGATTGAAGCCTCTGATGATCTTTCAGAAGTGCTATACCGGCAGCTCCTCTTGGACACAGGCTTCCCTCCATGCCCGGGACATGAGGGCTTCCTTCAATCCACCGGACCTCGTCGTCCTTTACAAACACCTTTATAGGGCATCGTACCGAACACATGAAACACAGGCTGTAAACGACCTTCTCCATATTCAATCTCCTTCTATGCGCCCTAGAACGGCATTACCGTTTTTTTTATATAAAAATGCCGCCAATGTATTAAATATTTTGATCTTTCGTGATGCCCCAACAGGGCATGACCGTTAGTTTAGTGCCCATCCGGAAATGGCTATTTTCACCGATTTCGGCGTTGGGCTCAAATTTTAATCCTCGAAATACGTCAATGTATTCCTGTGGTTAAAATTATCGCCCGCCTTGAACTCGACGAAACTATCTCATTTACGGATGGACACTAGTTTAACAAAAAAAGTATAAAAAAATGAAATGTTGTTGTCAAAGTATTACTTTGCCGCCTGCCCGGGAAGATATCAAAGAGATGTCCTTATCTCTTGACATGAAAGGAGTTTAGAATAGTGTAGAGAGAAACCGGATATGAGGATTAATGAGCGGGATATTCCCGTATCCTGAGAGTGGATCATGGGTGCTTTAAGGCAATCAGTTCGCCGTGAAAACACACCTCCCAACTCCGACCCTCCCCCGTGATGGGTGAGGGGAAATTACTGGGTGTTTCTCACCTGGGGTGAGGGAAATTTTCACGCGCGCAGGCGGCGTTTATTCAGCCATTAGTTGTCTGGTTCATAATTTTAAGAAGTAAGGGGGTTAGAGAATGTCACGAATCTTTACTGGTATTTCGATTGCCTTATTCTTCCTCATGGTATCATGCGCTTCGGTGCCGGAACTGAACACCCATTATCAAATGCCTTTTCCGAGCGACCAGCTCAAGGGAAAGCGGGTCGTTCTCGTCATCGAAGACGACAGAAAGACCTCTGATCTGCTTGGAAGCGGGGCAGGAGCCGAGTTCAGGCGCTTTACCAATAAAGTAACCTTCAGCATTGCCAGACCTGGGGAGGCCGGGTTCAGACTGGGCTCCTATGACGTGCCCGGTATGCTGAAGGAGGCATTTAAGAGGCGTCTTGAGTCTGAAGGGGTTCTTGTAGGCTTTAATAATGAGTCGCCTGATAAGCTTCTGATTATTTCTATAAATGAATTGCTCCTCGACCTTGAGGGACGCATGTGGAAGGGCAGGATGGCCTATGAGGCTAAAATAGTTGATGACGGGAGGGTAAGTTCCAGAGAAAACATCAGTGGCCGGTCGGAAAAGGCAAGGCTGGTAGGGCGTCAGGGGGCCGACGAGGTAATGGGGGAAATGGTCTCGGATATGGTTAACCGTCTGGATCTTGTAAGACTTTTCAAGGAGGCGGGCATCTGATATGCCTCCTCTTACAAGAGGCAATGTCTTTGTTGTAAGCCTCGGATGTGCCAAGAATCTGGTTGACAGCGAACACATGCTCGGAATGATTTCCAGCGCCGGCTTCAACCTTTGCGGGGATATTGATGAGGCTGAAGTCGCAGTAATAAATACATGCGGATTCATTGCGCCTGCCGCCCGGGAGGCTATTGATACCATCCTCGAAGTAGCGGGTAAAAAGAAAGAGGGTAAGCTGAGAAGACTTGTCGTAACCGGCTGCCTTTTTCAGCGTTACGGCTATAAGATAAAAAGGGAAATGCCTGAGGTTGATGCATGGCTTGGGACCTCGGAGCTTCACCGAATTGTAGAGGCCATAGAGAACCCTGACGGACCGGCTGCCCGTATCTCAAGGCCCTGCGGACCTCCCTTTAGCGATCAGCCAAGATTAAGAACCACTCCGTTTTATTCCGCCTATATGAAGATCGCAGAAGGTTGCTCCAATCGTTGCACCTACTGCACCATTCCTGCTATCAGAGGCCCTCTTAGAAGCAGAAGCATCGAGGACCTCGTTTCAGACGCTAAGCTCATGCGGGACGAAGGAGTAAAAGAGATAAACCTTATTGCCCAGGATACCACCGGGTACGGAAGGGACATATACGGAAGGGCTTCGCTTGAAGACCTTCTGGAGGCGTTGCTGAAGGTGGATGCCATTCCGTGGATAAGGGTGCTCTACAGTAATCCGGCAGGGGTGACCGATAGGCTCCTTAATCTTCTGGAAGGTGAAGAGAGGCTCTGCCCCTATCTTGACATACCTGTTCAACATGTAAACACCTTGATCCTGAGGCTTATGGGAAGGCCTTACGACAGGGCCTTTTTGGAGGATATTATCTCCAATATACGGTCGAGAAAGAGAAGAATATCTGTCAGGACTACGGTGATGGTCGGGTTTCCCGGTGAAACTCAGACGGCATTTAACGAGCTTGAGGCGTTTATGGCGGAAAACCGCTTTGACTATCTCGGTTCCTTTGTGTACAGCCCCGAGAAGGGAACGTCTGCTGAAAGGCTTCCTGAAAGGGTACCCAGAGGTGTTGCCCGAAGAAGAATGAAAAAGATCATGTCCAGGCAGGCCGAAATATCCCTTGCTCTCAACCGGGGGCTTATCGGTTCCTGCTTGGAGGTTCTTGTTGAAGGGCCAAGCGAGGAAACCGATCTTCTCTTAAAAGGAAGGACCGCCGTGATGGCCCCTGATGTGGACGTACAGGTTCTTATCAACAAGGGCACTGCTGTGGTGGGGGAGTTTTACCCGGTATTGATTACGGATGCCCACCCCTATGATTTGATAGGCGAAGTGAAGGATGTTTTTTAAGTGCATGGGCAACAATTGCTTTGACAAGAGGTCGCAGGGTGTTTTTATAGTGTAAACACACGCTGAGGTAGATTGGACTCGTAACTCTATATGGCAAGCGGGCGAAACATCCTGGAAGAATACAGGGAAGACCTGGATAAGATAAATGCGGAACTGGGGGGCTTTTTCGATTCCAGAGTGGCCCTGGCCGAGGATATGGGGGCCCATGCCCTTCTAGGAGGGGGAAAACGCCTTCGACCCCTTCTGTTCCTTTTGTGCTGCAGGCTTCTTTCATTCTGGAGGGATGACCTCTACAGGCTTTCAACCATCTTTGAGTGTATCCACGCTGCATCTCTTTTGCATGACGACGTTATAGACAACTCCCAGATGAGGCGTAGAAGGCCTTCCGCAAATAGCCTCTGGGGAAATCATGCAGCGGTCCTTGAAGGTGACTATCTCTACTCCAAGGCCATGACGCTGGCCGTGGAGTCAGGCAGTCTTGAATTCCTGGGAGTCCTGACCAAGGCTACGGTGGACATGTCTGAGGGCCAGATTCTTGAATCGGCACATCAGTTTGATTGGGACCTCTCGGCGGAGATGTATATGGAGATAATCAGGGGAAAGACTGCCGCCCTGATATCGGCTGCAAGTTCATCGGCAGGCATTGTCGCCGGGGGGAAACAAAGGGAGATTGACTCCCTTGCGATATTTGGACTGAATGTTGGCATGGCATTTCAGCTTATTGATGATCTCCTCGATTATGTCTCAACAGAGAAGGTTTTTGGAAAGCCTGTCGGGAAAGATATCAAGGAAGGTAAGATCACCCTGCCTTTGATCTATACACTGCAGGGGTTGAGCGACGACCCGAAAAAAGAGATAAGGGAAGCCTTTAAAACGGATAAGAGGCC
>Ga0210016_1002435_pt1 | contig 16928 bp, 11 predicted proteins | sample CryGeyCG2014_300_FD_185454 | JGI IMG/M metagenome (GOLD analysis project Ga0210016, IMG submission 185454) | Groundwater microbial communities from aquifer - Crystal Geyser CG02_land_8/20/14_3.00 (SPAdes) (version 2) | ecosystem: Environmental > Aquatic > Deep subsurface > Groundwater | place... | reverse complement strand
ACAGGATGTTATATCAAATTACGCACAAAAGATTAACCTACTGTTTTTGGCTCTAAAATTGACGTGTAACTATATAACGTATCGATATTAGAAACAAATATTACCCACACGAAATAGCGAAGAGCCAATTTGTAAGAAGGAATAATAACCAGATTCAATATTGGATACCACCAAGGGATCAAGTTCTTGTTGATAATAATTGGCTCGATATAACTGGTTATAGCCATCAAACGGGATATCCTACTGAAAATTCAGAGGAGTTGCTATTCAGAACATTACAAATTACCGAACCGGATGATCTAATATTTGATTGCTTCGGAGGTTCCGGCACGACGGCAGCAGTAGCTGATAAGCTGGACCGGCGCTGGATTACCTGCGACTTCGGGAAGCACGCCATCTACACCATGCAGAAGCGTCTTTTGAACATCGCCGACTCCAAAGCCCTTGGACAGGAAAAACCCTCGAAGAAATACAGCCTGCCGCCGAAACCCCTGGCCGTCGTCTCCGTGGGGGCCTACGATTTCAGCCGGGTCATGGACTTGCGGAAGAACAAGGAGGCTTATATTGCCTTCGTCCTGGCCCTCTTCGGCATTCCCCGGGAAGAAAAGGATTTCGCCGGGAAATATCGCCTCGACGGCATCTACGCCGAGAAAGACGGCGATCCTGTGGAGATATTCCCCGTGTGGGAGGACGATTACCTCTACCATGTCCGCCTGGACGAGGACTACCTGAAGCAGATCCTCATCCAGTCCCGGGGCCGCATCCGCGGGAACTACCGGATTATCGTCCCGGAGACCTGCACCATCGTGGGCGACCTGACGCTGAAAAACCAGAGCGGCGAACCTGTCTCCTTCAAGCTTCTGAAGTTCCCTTACAAAATCCTTGAGGAAGCATCCCGGAACTTCTCCCTGGAGGAACAGCCCAACTCACCCGACAACATCAACAACCTCGTCTCGTCGGTGGGATTCTACTTCCATGACGACGTCGCCGTAGAAGCGCGGAAAACACCCGGGGGCTTGACACTCAGCCGTTTCTCTACACCCATCGTCAACCGGGAGGGGAAGACCTACGAGGGGCTGGAAGGCCTGTCTCTGGTCCTGATCGACCTGAATTACGACGGGAAGGTGTTCAATCTCCACAAGGCTGTTTATGGGAAAGAAATCGGGGAAGACGGCGGCATCGGTCTGGAAGGCGTCACAGAGAAGACCGCGGTCATCGCGATTGACCGTCACGGCAATGAATCAAAACCGGTTTATATGAAATAGATTATGGCCCGAAAACCCAAAGCCATCAAACTGAATCTCTCGGAGCACACCCTGGATGTCAACGTCCGGAAGTGCAACTATGAGCTGTTCGATTTCCGGGAGGTCGAGGAATACGTCAAGGCCCTGACGGGATCGCGGATATACCAGTACGACGCCATCCGGCGGACGATGATCTATCTCTGGGGCGGAGGATACAAAAATCTGCGCCAGTTGGCGGCGGAGAACTTCAAACGGAAACAGTCCATCCAGGAGCGGTTCTTCACGGAAGAGAACTTCCTCCGGCATCTGCCCCTCCCGGACCGCCTCTCCGGCGTCATTCACATGGCCACCGGGACGGGCAAGTCCTGGGTGATCTTCGCCGTTGCCTACCTTTCCATTGTGATGAAGAAGGCAAAAAGAGTCCTCGTCCTGGGTCCGCCCTCCACCATCATCGAGGCGGGCCTCAGAGAGAAGTTCAAGCGGTTCATGGAAGACACGACCCTCATTAGCAAGCTGCCGCCAAAGTACCGGAATATCCCGGTGACGATCATTGACGAGACGAAGCCGGCGGAAGACTACTCCATCATGATCGAGAACATCAACGCCGTTTACAACAAGGATTTAAACGCCATCGGGGACACGCTTTTCTCACGGACGGACGAGGTTCTTGTCCTGTCCGACGAAGTCCATCACGTTTACAGCCATCTGACCTTCACGGAAACGGACCTGCTGTTCGAGGGAGAAGGCGGCCGGGGCGAGGAAAGGAACGAGCGCCTCTGGATGAAATTCCTCCGGGAGGAGCCGAAGATCAAACGCCATGTCGGTTTCACCGGCACCCCCTACAATCGGGACGAATACTTCACGGATACCCTGTTCAACTACTCCATCGCCGACGCCCAGCAGGACCAGATGATCAAGAAGATCAACCCCATCCTCCACACCGAGTCGGATGAGAGAATACGCGCTCTCACCCAGGATCAGGCCTTCGAGGTGATCTACAGACCCACCTGGAGAATCAGCAGAAATTCGCCTATCCGAAGGGCGGTAAGCCTACTGTCAAGCCCATCACCGTCTTTATCGCTCCGAAACAGGGGATGGCCCAGAAGAAAGCGGAGGAGTTTATTCAGTTCCTGGCGAATGAGATAAAGGCTTTTTCTCCGGATTCAAGACTTCCGGACTCGCATTTTGAATCCGTTGCCCGGAGCAAAGTCCTGGTCGTCATCGCGAGGCTGGCGAAGGCGGACTACCAGAAACGCCTCGATGAAATCGAACGACTGGACGAGCCGGCGGAATTCATCTTCGCCGTGAACAAGCTCTCCGAAGGATGGGACGTGGACAACGTCTTCCAGATCGTTCCCATGCAGGAGCGGGTTTTCGAGTCGAAGCTCCTGATCTCCCAGGTGCTGGGGCGGGGTCTGCGCATTCCACGCAAGGCATCCCATGGGGATATCCTCGGGAATTACCCCATCGTCACGGTGACGAATCACGAAAAGTTCGCCGACCATATCCGGGAACTCGTGGATTCCGTCACCCAGTGCGAGGTGTACCTGACGTCCGCGCCGTTGCCGGTGGATGCGGGGTTTGCCAGGGCCGAACATCATTTCAGCCTGATTGACATGGCCTATACGCCGGTTACTTCCCTGGAGGACAGGACGGGCAACGGCGGCAAGATTTCACCCGAGCTGACCCTGAACTTTCAGAAGGAAAAGCTGGGATACACCGTGACCTACCAGGAGACGGGGGACAAGAAATTCCAGCTCCGGAAGAACTTTTTTACCGCCGACGAGGTGGCCTACAACCAGTGCAAGCGCTTCACTCTACGGGTTTTTGAGAACAGGCATTTCCAGTTCGGGGAAACCCTGATCGCCGGCCGCATCCCGCAGGTGGAGGAAATCCGCCAGGTCATCGCCGCCGCTCTAGAAAAGGCCGGCATCGCCGGTGAGCGGCTTTCCGAGGAGAACGCCCGCCTGGTTGATCTTTATTTCAGCCAGTATCTGCCTGTGGGCAAGAAACGCCCGCGCAAGGAAAGCCGGCCCGGGAATCTGATCTTCCGGGAGACGTCAAAGATGGACAGGAGCAGCACCCGGGCGAGTGAACTGGACCGGGACGCCGTTGTCTTCGTTTCCGAGGATTACGAAGAGGAACTGGGGAAGGAAAACCTCTTTGTCCTGGAATATGTCAAGGCCATGCGGGGTCGCATGGACGAAAAACAGTTATCCCTCTTCGACAAGGAAGAGCCGTTTGTCGGCAAGAAGTCTGACCTAATCCGCTGTTTCGCCGGTTTTCGTTCCCCCTATATCGTTAATACCTCTGTCTTCAAAACCCCCCAGAACATGGTTCGACTTTCATCGCATGGAGAAACCCTCTTCGTCTTCGGCCTTCTCGAAAACGCCCGGTACATTGATGCCTGGGTCAAGTCACGGGACATGGGCTTTTACGCGATCGAATACGAGTATTTCAGGAAGGGGAAAGACAGAACCCGTGGGAGCTTCAACCCGGATTTCTTCATCCGTATCGACCTGGATCGCTACATCCGTATGCTGCGAGAGGACGGGATCGATTGTACCGGTTTACGCAATCTCCAGGACCACGGCATCGAAAGCATCATCCGGGTGGTGGAAATCAAGTCCGATGATGATGACGATGAAGCCACGCCGGCCAAGGAACGGTATGCTGTGGAGCATTTCCAAGCCCTTAATGAAAGGCTTCAAGCGGGAGAATCAATACCGGCGGCAGCAAACGGCAAGGAAGAGCACGGCATCCCCCTATATCTATTCGACCTCCTGACACCATCACAGTTTGACAAATGGTTTGAACTTCTCAGGCAAGGACAGGATTTAAAACGAAAATAAAAAATGTTGCTTAAAAGTGGCCATCCTCACTTCAATTTCAAAAGGCGCTTGTCTCATGGTCAATTTAGTTAGTATGACGCGAAAAGCATGTCAGAGGTTTGGCGCATGAGTTCGGAAGTTTCAAACCCTTTTAGCACCGGCGGTGGCGGCCAGTTTTTCGAAGCGAGAGTCCAGGCGAGCTTCCTGCTTCTCTTGCTCATTGGGGGTCGCGTTCCATGCCTCCCAAGCGGCAGCATCCGATCTGTACGGCTCCAGGCCAAACAAGCCGGATTCGACACCGATGATGCAGTCGTAACGGTTCATACTGACTCCGGCGCCGAGCACCGATTGCTGGCTCAGGTAAAACACCATGCAGCGATTACCCCCTCTGACGGGAAGTTCTATGAAGCGCTGGCCAGTGCTTGGTCAGATTTCAATAACCCAAGCGCATTTGTGAAGGGCTGCGATGCAATCGCCCTTATCACCGGTCCACAGTCTGATCAAACACTGCAACACGTCCGCCCGCTGTTGAACTGGGCAAGAACATCGGCAACCGGCACAGAGTTCGCCGGTAAGGTGAGCACGCCACGGTTTAGTTCGGACGAGAAGCGAGCCTATCTCAAAGTATTCAGAGATGTACTCACAAAGGTCGCCGGCGCTGCGCCTACCGACGACGTCCTCTGGCAGTTCCTCAAACACCTGTATCTGCTTTCTTACGACTTCGACGTACAGGGAAGTAAGGGCGAAGCCGAAGTCTTGACGATGATCGAGCTGGCTCTAAACCCGTCTGGTGGGCTCGACGCCCAGGCGGTCTGGGAGGGTTTGATAGTTCAAGCACAGGAATGGAACAAGACCGCAGGTACGTTTACAGCTCTGGAACTTCCCGACCGGCTGCTGTCGGCCGTTCGCCCTCGTCGTTCCACAATACAGCAAGAGGCTATCTCAAGATTACAGGAACATTGTGCGTTGTTACTTGGGGCCATCAACACCGAACTCGCGCCGGGGATACGGCTTCCTCGGACGAACGCTCTGGATGTACTGGCTGACGCCGTCGAATCGTCTCCGGTTGTTGTGGTACAGGGAGCCCCGGGTTCCGGCAAGTCGGCAATAGTCAAGATGCTTCTCGAAGCCTTGCCTAACGGGATTATGCCGTTCGCGTTCAAGGCTCAGGAGTTCAATCACCCCCACCTCCATCAGTTTCTGACAAGCATTGGCTTCAGGTTGTCGGTGGCTCAGCTTCGATGCGAGCTCGCCCTGTTGCCGAGAAAGTTGTTGCTGGTTGACGGCGCGGAGCGGCTTTTCGAACTGAGCAGCCATGAGGCGTTTCGTCACTTGCTCCAGGACCTGAGTGGCGATGAATCATGGACGGTCGTAATCACTTGTCGCGAGGCGGCGGCTCAGTCTTTAAGAGAGCATTTGTTAGCCCAGTGGGGCAACGACGTCACCACAGTCGCCATTCCGCCCCTTAGCGATGAAGAGCTGGAGTGGGTGTCAGGCCAGGCGCCTCAGTTGGCTCCATTGATTGCCAATCAACGGCTGACGACGCTGCTCCGGATCCCCTTCATCTTATCGCTCGCATGGGAGGCTTTTCCAGAATCTGCCTCCACGGAGAACGTATCCGACATTGACGAACGCCAGTTCAAGGAAATCGTCTGGCGAGACTATGTTGAGCGCGCTACTCAGACACAGGGTGGGTTACCCATCAAGAGGGGTCAATGCCTGCTCTCGGTATCGGTGGAGCGAGCGCGCCGAATGAGCCTTTTTGTGTCTCCCGAAGGTCGGGATGCCGAGGCGCTCAAGGTTCTCACAGACAACGGGATTCTCATCAGGTCAAACACAGGGGGCTTCGCGCCTGCTCATGACGTTCTTGAGGACTGGGCGGTTTCCAGGTTTATCGCTCAAGAGTTCGAGACGAAAGCAGGTGATCCTTCGCGATTTGTCGAAGCTGTGGGATCAGAGCCGGCCATGCGGCGTGGCTTCCGACTGTGGCTGTCGGAAGCTCTTGCGTCTCCTGGCAATCAGCCTGTCATGGACTTTGTGCTATCCGCTTTTCAGCATTGCGATGTGCCGCCTGTATGGCGTGACGAGATTGCCGTAGTGGTGTTACAGTCCGAGAACGCGGGCGAATTTATCAGAACGGTGGAACGACTGTTACTGGATGGCAACAAAGCGCTCTACCGCCGGCTTGTCCATATTCTGCGGACTGCCTGCAAGGGACCAAACGAGTCACTGCTGCGCATGTATGGATTAGCTGCGTTTCGCAGCCACTTGGTTCTCGGAAGTGTGTTCGTCGTACCGGTAGGCAATGGATGGCGAGAAATCATCCTGCTCACTCACCGACACCTTGCCGCTTTCGATCTACAGGATACCGACACTGTCCTCGGACTTCTGAAGGACTGGGCACAAGGGTTCGGGTCATCCGACCCACTTCCTGTCGAGGCTCAGGCCGTCGCACAGATATGCCTGAAATACTGGGGACTGCTTACCGCTCCCAACCTGTACGCAGACAGGCTGGAGCAGGAGTTCTTGCAACTGCTCTTCAAGATTCCCCATGCCGCACCAGATGAGGTCGCAGTCCTCATTCGGTCCGCTATGGCCGATGAGCTTGCCCGCAAGTATCACTCGAGAACTGTGCTTGAGCACGTTACGAAATCAATGGAATGCCAGCCTCTCTGTGCACATTTCCCCGATCTCGTGATTGAGGTGGCTGAGACAACTTGGAGAATGCGACCGGAGGACAAGACGCGCTACCGGTCGCCTTTAGATCTGGACGAAGATTTCGGTTTTGAGGATTCGGTGCACTTCAAGTATTTCCCCGAAAGCGCATTGCAGGGACCGTTCATGTTTTTGTTTTCTTCGCATCCGGACGTCGCAGTCGATTTCATCGTGCGACTGGCGAACCAAGCGGCGCTGTCGTACTCGCAGTCTGACATGGGCGATGAGGTGTGTAATGTACAACTGCCGACTGCCACCGACTCGCGTCCTTTGATCGCCAGTCCTCGCCTCTGGGGGCTCTACCGAGGCATGATGGGAGGACCGCAGGTCCTGGAGTGTGCGCTCATGTCTTTGGAGACTTGGCTCTTGGGTCAGGCCAAGCAAGGCAACGACATCCGAAAAGTCTTTCGCAAGATTCTCGATGCCAGTTCGTCGGCCGCGACCGTAGCGGTGCTTGTATCGGTTGCGCTTGCATATCCAGAAGCTGTGGCGGACGAAGTTCTCCCTCTCCTCGGGGTTCAGGAGTTTTACAGGTGGGACTTCGAGCGGTCGCATCAGGAGCGCTTTCACGCCACGGATGTGAGGTCCATGTGGGGTATCCCCACTGGTGGTATCAACGAGATCTATTACCGGGAGCGTAAGGAATCAGCCGTTCTCCCACATCGTAAGAGCAATCTGGAGGAGCTTGCGTTCCGTCTGCAGTGGACGCCGTTACGTGATAGCGTTTGCTCAATTCTGGACCACTTCCATAAGGCGCTACCGCATGAGGAAGAGCAGTCCGCGGCCGACAAGCTTTGGCGTATCGCGCTCCACCGTATGGACGCCCGCCATTTCAAGGCTGAGGAGGGCAAGGAACCCGGTCAGGTCATCTTGACCCCAGGCGAACCGGCGCCAGATTTGCAGCAGTATATTGCTAAAGCAGAAGAAAACCATGCCCCAATTAACAGGCGCATGAGCCTGGCAATGTGGGGGATGACTCGATTCCGCCGGGACGTCCAATCCACCGATCCTTTCCCTGATTGGCGTGACGCCCTTCGCGAAGCCCAATCCCTGATGAAGGAGGAGCCTTTAGAGACCGATGAGACTTCCCTGGGTCTGTCGGGCCCCTGCTTTGTGGCGGCGTACTTGCTCCGCGACCATTACAACGAACTCGAGCCTTCCGAGTTAGAGTGGTGCCGGCAACTGGTAATCAAAGAAGTGCTTCGCAAGGATGCCGAGAAAACTTTTAATACACGGATTTCCAAGAATCCGTTCGATGGCTCTCGTCCCTGTGCCGTTGTACTGCCACTTCTCTTGAAGACTGTGATTGATAGTCAGACTCGAAGCCAGATTGAGGAATGTCTCGCAGTTGCCGTGACCCACGCAAGCGGAGAAGTCAGAGACTATGCCGCTGAGGGCGTCCGCAGCTGGCTCTGGGAGATTGATCCCGAACTTGCAAAGGCATGCGTCGGAGGTTTATGTGAGCTTGCGAGTGCTGAGAACCAGATTCGACAAGCCGAGCGGCGCCGGAAGGAGTTTTCTCAAGAAGATGAGGAGAAGGCAGTCTGGACTGCTACGACAGACATTCGTGCTCGCATCGTCAGACGACAGACATTCGCTGCGTTGAGATCGCCAGTAGTTGATCTCGAGACGCACGATTGGCCGGAACTGTTGGATGCTCTGAGCATGATCGAGCCTGATACCAGTGACCCAGACTTGCGCACGTTTGTTATGGCCTGTCTGACTGCGGTACTTCGAGAGGCCGAGGCAACCGAGGCGTGGAAGGCAGGTCATCGGCAACAGGCACACTACGAGTTCCAATACCCCTTTGCCGCGCTATTTGCTCGATTCGCGCTCGCACGTCCTGTCGCAGAGGCGGCACAGATTGGGCAATTGCTTCGCGATTACATCGATCGGTGTCCGAAGTATATGGGGGTATTGTTGGAAGCGCTGCCTTATGAAGAGGACAGGGTTCACTCTGGCGAGGCGTTCTGGAACATCTGGAGGAGCGTTTCCGGTCCTATTTTCGAACATCCGCTATTACGAGGGTCTTCCCGTATTTGGCGCTACAATCAGATGCGCAAACTTGTCCGGATTCTTCTGTTCGCGGATATAGAATGGAAGGAAGGCGTCAAAGAGTGGGCGCCTGTAAGTGCCAACAGGGATTTTATCGAATTTGCTGCGTCAGTGGTCGGCAATACTCCAGCCGGTTTCGGAGCCCTCCTGTCGCTCTTGTGTTCAGTGGGGCAAGTGTTCCTCCCTGACGCCATCTGTCTACTTGCCGATTCCGCGCAGAGAGCCAACGGCAGGGATATCTTAGGAGATATTAACGCAGTCTTCGACCTTGAGGTCTTGCTTCGTAAAGTCTGCTACGGTTTTAGCGCTGTCGTCAGACAAAGACCAGAATTGCATCGTGCCGTCATCTTGTTGCTGGACAAACTCGTTGAGCGCGGGTCTCATACTGGTTTCCGATTCCGCGATTACATCGTTGCTCCACTTCCTGCTGTCAACTGATATTACCATGGTAATGGTGTGCAGTTTCTTCGAGAATTACCGTGACAGTCTGGTTAAGTTAATTCCGGATCGATATCTCGATTCTTTATTTCACTCACAAACTGAAAGTCGTGGATAAGTAGGTGAAGACAGTGTTTGTTTGCTTACTCCTAATATTCAAATGTCATTTTGTGAAAAAGTGGGTCAGCCTGAAGGTTTAATAACTTTTCAAGTTAAAAGTACGCATCAACCGGATGAATACCATAACAATCAAGGACCATTTCGGTCAGGGGCGCCCCTGGTTTGACCATGGGATAGACGCATTCCTCCGGTTCAACATGAAAATCCATTACCACCACACCGGGTATATCGAGACCCTGCCTGAGAAGTGTTTCTACCTCTTCCGGTCTTGTCGCACGTAAACCGTGGGCGCCGTAAGCTTCGGCAAGTTTTACAAAATCAGGGATGTGGGAGATACCGGTCTGGGAGTAGCGTCTTCCATAAAAGAATTCCTGCCATTGGCGGGGCATACCCAGGAAATGATTGTTTAAGATAACCACTTTAACCGGCAGGCGGTAATTGACAGCCGTTGCCAGTTCCTGAATGTTCATCTGTATGCTGCCGTCTCCGGCAATATCAATGACGAGTTTATCAGGACAGGCAACCTGTGCCCCTATTGCCGCCGGCAATCCGAAACCCATCGTACCCAGGCCACCAGAGGAAACAAAGGTGCGGGGATGATCGAAACGGTAAAATTGTGCCGTCCACATTTGATGCTGTCCCACATCGGTGGTGATAATCGCCTCTCCACCGGTTAACCGGTTCAGTTTTTCAATGACCTCCTGGGGTTTGATTTTTTCGCTCTTCTTACAGTATCCGAGAGGCACCTCCCTTTTCCACTGCATGATCTGATGGATCCAGTTGCCTATTTGTTCTCCATAGGCATTAAATTTGTCATTATTTATACGATGATTGAGATATTCCAGGATGGACTTACAATCACCCACGATCGCCAAATCGGCCCTGATGGATTTATTGATGATTGCGGGGTCAATATCAATGTGAATTATTCTTGCATGGGGAGCAAAGGCATCAACCTTGGAGGTGACACGGTCGTCAAACCGAACGCCTATAGCGATCAAAAGGTCGCAGTGACTGATAGCCATGTTGGCGTAGTAGGTGCCGTGCATCCCGGGCATTCCGAGCCAGAGGGAATCTGCTCCGGGGAACGCCCCGATCCCCATCAACGTTGAGGTGACAGGTATGTTGAGGGTTTTCGCGAATAGTCTCAACGCATGTGAGGCATTACCACGGATTACGCCACCTCCGGTAATGAGGAGAGGCTTCCTGGCCTTGGTGATCAGGTCGAGGATTTCCGGACACTTCTTTTCCCAGGATTTGTATCCATTATCGGGGGCGCTCAGGGGATACGATAATTCCCCCCCCTTTGTAACCGACTGGATAACGTCCTTGGGTAGATCAACCAGTACCGGTCCGGGACGCCCCGTGCGGGCAATATGAAATGCCTCTTTGATGGTTGCCCCTAATTCCTCAACCCGTCTGACCAGAAAATTACGCTTGGTACATGGCATTGTAATGCCGGTGATATCCACTTCCTGAAAAGCGGTACTGCCGATCATTGCTGTCGGGACCTGTCCGGTAAAGACGACAACCGGGATGGAATCCATGTGGGCATTGGCGATGCCGGTTACTGTATTGGTGGCACCCGGTCCCGATGTCACTAAGCAAACGCCGACATTGCCGGAGACCCTCGCATACCCATCGGCGGCATGTATAGCGCCCTGTTCGTGCCGTACCAGGATATGCTTGATGTCTTGTCTTGTCATCTCATCATAAATATCCATCACGGTACCCCCCGGATAACCGAAGATGGCATCCACGTTTTCCTGTTTTAAGGTCTTAAAAAAGATTTTTGCTCCTGTTAATTCCATCTTTCACATCCTCCCTATTTCCCCCTGAGCCGGACAAGCCGGAATAAGATTTAAGCCGGCTTTTTCTGAAAACAAAAAAACCGTTACCAGGGGCTGGTAACGGTTTTTAACTCCTTAAGGCATGTCAAACGCAAGCCTTCAACCAGCTCCCCTGCGGAAGGGAATAAGTACGCCTGTAATTACTACCACGAGGCTGCCGGTATAGGTTACGCTGTTTAAACAATACATATTAAATTCTTTCATCTCTTTTAGAGATGAAATTTTGTAACAGGTTTGGCGAACAGTGTCAAGTAAATTTTAAAGACGGTGTTAAGCCAAATTAAGCATTCGGCTTTCAGCTTTTTCCTGACCGGTAACAGATAAATTTGCCTTGCATACAGGACATGTTTTTGATAGCCTTACTCTCGTAACAGCGATCTGTTTTCTTACCGTGAGTTGTAGTTCGACAGGGAGAAAGCGAAAAGGGAAAATAAATATTTTAAGGAGGAGTAAGTTATGGATCTTAAAGGTAGAGTTGTTGCAATAACAGGAGCGGGTAGAGGTCTTGGGAGAGAACATGCACTGCTATTTGCTAAAAAAGGGGCGAAGGTGGTGGTAAACGACCTGGGGGGAAGTTTTGACGGAACCGGGGCAAGCAAGACCCCGGCACAGGAAGTGGTGGATGAGATTAAGTCCCTGGGAGGAGAGGCCGTTGCAAATTACGACAGCGTCTCAGATTTTCAGGGGGCGAAGAGGATCATTCAGTGTGCCATTGATGTTTTTGGAAAATTGAATATCCTGGTCAATAACGCCGGCATCTTGAGAGACAGAATGGTCTTCAGTATGAGTGAAGCGGACTGGGATGCAGTCATTGCCGTTCACCTCAAGGGCACCTTTAATTGTTCCCATCATGCATGTGTATACTGGAGAGAGCAGCACAAGGCGGGAAATATTCTCAATGGCAGGATAATAAGCACTACTTCTGACGCCGGTCTGCTTGGGAACGTAGGGCAACTGAACTATGGGGGAGCGAAGGCTGCTATTGCTGCCATGACTATCATTATGGACCAGGAGATGAAGAGATACGGCGTAACCTGTAACGCTATTGCCCCCCTGGCGAGGACAAGATTGACAACGGAGGCTACGCCGTCAACCGCCGCTATTATGGGAAAGCCACAGGAAGGTAAGTTCGATGCCCTGGGACCGCAGAATGTTTCTCCCGTAGTGGTCTATCTGGCCAGTGAAGAGGCAGGTGATATCCATGGGGAGGTCTTCAGAGTTGGAGGAGGAAACGTTTGGGTCATGAGAGGTTGGACTTCGATGAAGAGAATTTCCAAGGCGGGCGAATGGGATTTGGATGAACTGGGGAAAAAGATAAAAAGTGATTTGCTGGCAGGTCTGGCGCCCAAGGAACAGATGGAAACTATCTTCGGGGAAATGTCAAAAATGGCTTAACAATTCCCCAAAGACTGGCGCCTCTGGAAAAGATGGGCAACGAGAAGTTAAATTTGCCCATGAGGAGGCATACTTACAAAGGTTATAGGTTAAAGTTTAAAACAGATGAATAAACGAGAGTTACCCTACAGGTCGGTCCTATTTGTTTGTGATGTAAACACCTGCAGGAGTCAGATGGCAGAGGCTATATTTAAGAAAATGCTCAAAGACCGGCATGTAGATACAGAAATTGAGGTTAACTCAGGAGGAATAGCTCCTCATGCCCGTAACGGAGCTCTTGTATCTCTTGATGCGAGACTTTCCTTGAAAGAGGAGGGAATCGTTCTCGACGATCAGAAATCTTCTCTGGACCTGAAAAGGCGCCCGGAGTTTATCGCGAGGGCGGATTTGCTGATTACCATGACTGGCCAGCAAAAGGAATGGATAGGCAGTTACCCCGAAGCGAGAGGCAAGGAATTATGTACCTTGAAAGAATTTGTTGGGGGCAATGGCGATATAGAAGACCCTTCGGGAAAAGGGGATGAGATTTACAGGCAGGGCAAAGAGGAGATAAAGAGATGCCTTGATCTGGCAATCGCTAAAATCCTCAAGTACAATGCATAAAACATCTGTCATAAGTCGTAAGTCAAAAGGGAAGCGATGGTCAGTTCGCCCAGCCCCCCTTTCCAAAGGGGGGTGAGGGGGGATTTTAATAAGGAAACTGAGCAATGGAACAGAAGAGAATAGTCATGGATGCAGCGGGCATTGACAGATCCCTTACCAGGATTGCTCATGAGATCCTCGAAAAAAATAAGGGCACAGAGGAACTGACCCTCATCGGGATCAGGACGGGAGGGGTTTTTCTGGCGGAAAGGCTCCGGAAGAAGATTGCAAAGATAGAAGGGGTTGAAATCCCCCTGGGCATCCTGGATATTACCATGTACAGGGACGATTTACTTTCCACCAATAGAAAGCCAAAGATAGGAAAGACAGACATCCCGTTTTCCCTGGATAACAGGAAGGTAATTCTTGTGGACGATGTCCTCTTTACCGGCAGGACGATAAGGGCTGCCATGGACGCCCTGATAGATTTCGGTAGACCTAAACTCATCCAGCTTGCGGTGCTTATTGACAGGGGCCATCGTGAACTTCCCATCAGGGCGGATTTTGTGGGTAAGGACCTGCCGTCGTCTTTATGGGAGGCCGTCAGCGTGAACCTCACAGAGAAGAGCGGCAGGGATGAGGTGGTAATTGAATAGTACAGGAATTTCCATTTTAAATAACTTTAGGCACTTTAAACTTTAGATCACTTTAGGCACTTAAATTGGAACATATTTGAGCTCCTCTCCATGAAGCTATCAAAGAAAGACCTTTTAGGAATCAGAGACCTTACCGTTGATGAAATTAATCTCATTTTAGAGACGGCGGAATCCTTTATCGAGGTATCTACAAGAGACATCAAAAAGGTTCCTACCTTAAGGGGTAAAACCGTGATCAATCTGTTTCTTGAGGCCAGCACAAGGACAAGAACATCCTTTGAGATCGCCGGAAAGAGGTTGAGCGCCGATACGATCAACATTTCATCAACAACAAGCAGCATCGTCAAGGGGGAAACCCTTATTGATACGGCGAAGAACCTGGAGGCCATGAATCCGGATGCAATCGTCATCCGGCATAGCGCCGCCGGCGCGCCACAAATATTGGCCAGGATTATGAAGCAGCCGATTATCAATGCCGGTGACGGGGCCCATGAACACCCGACCCAGGCCTTGTTGGATATGATGACTATCAAGGCAAAAAAAGGAAAGATCTCCGGACTCAAGATAGCCATTGTCGGTGACATTGCCCACAGCCGGGTGGCCCGCTCCAACATTTACGGTCTTACCAGGATGGGCGCCCATGTTACCGTGGCCGGTCCCGCCACAATGATGCCACGCTATATTGACCGGATGGGGGTGAGAGTTTGCTGCCGTCTGGAGGAGGCCATAAGAGATGCCGATATCATCATGATGCTCCGGATACAGACCGAAAGGCAGCAGGAAAACCTCTTCCCATCCCTGCGGGAGTATGCGAATTATTTCTGTCTTAACGGCGAGAATATCAAGTTGGCGAAGGACGATGTCCTGGTCATGCACCCGGGACCGATCAACAGGGGGGTGGAAATCGCCCCCGAGATCGCCGATGGCCCCTACTCGGTAATCCTTGACCAGGTAACCAACGGTGTTGCTGTGAGGATGGCGCTTCTCTACCTGTTGACGGGAGGTAAATAATGGATAAGCTCTTGCTGCGGGGCGGAAGAATTATTGACCCTTCCCAGAATATTGACTCTGAGATGGACCTCCTGATAGAAGGCGGAAAAATCGCTGCGCTAGGGAAAGATATTTACCGGTCCGGCGTGGATTCCCCAAAGACCTCCTTGGCGGACTTCAAGATCATTGACCTTCAGGGAATGGTAGTGGCGCCTGGATTAATTGATATGCACACCCACCTGCGGGAACCTGGATTTGAATACAGGGAGACGATCCGGACAGGGAGTGAAGCTGCCTCCCATGGGGGATTTACCTCTGTAGCCTGTATGCCTAATACAAGACCGGTCAACGATAACCGTTCGGTAACTGAGTTTATCATCAGAAGGGCGGCGGAGTGCAACCTTATTAACGTGTACCCCATCGCGGCTATCAGCAGAGGGTCTGAAGGGGTCACCCTGACAGAGTTCATGGATTTAAAGGATGCCGGCGCCGTGGCCTTCTCGGATGACGGGAAACCGGTCACGAACAGCGCCCTGATGAGGAGAGCGCTTGAATATGCCTCCTCTCTCGACATGCCGATCATCTCCCACTGCGAGGATGTCGGGCTGTCGGCAGGGGGGACGATAAACGAGGGGTTGGTATCCACCGAGTTGGGGCTTGCCGGCATCCCTGCCATGGCGGAAGATGTGATGGTTGCCAGGGATATTCTCATTTCCGAATTTACCGGGACAGTTCTCCATATCGCCCATGTCAGTACCGCGGGAGCGGTTCGTCTGATCAGGGACGCCAGAGCAAGGGGAGTGAAGGTAACAGCGGAAACAGCTCCCCACTACTTTTCCCTCACCGATGAGGCGGCAAAAGAATTTGATACTAACGCAAAGGTCTATCCTCCCCTGAGAAGTATGGAGGACGTGATGGCAATAAAAGAGGGGCTCAGGGACGGCGCCATCGCCGCAATTGCATCTGACCATGCCCCGCATGCCATTACCGACAAGGAAGTGGAGTTCGAATATGCTGCCAGCGGCATCGCCGGGTTGGAAACCGCCCTCGCCCTCAGCCTGAAATTAGTGACTGACGGCATCCTCACCCTAAATCAGTTAATTGAAAAGATGAGCACAAATCCGGCAAGGATACTCCATCTAGCGAAGGGAACGCTACGGGTCGGCGCCGATGCCGACATCACCGTTGTTGACCCGGAAAAGGTATGGACGGTTGATCCCCAGGGGTTGCGTTCCAAGGGCAAGAATTCTCCTTTCCTCGGCTGGACGTTGAAGGGAAAGGCGATACTGACCATCGTGGGAGGGGAGATAAAACATCAGTAGTCGTCAAAGGTGTAACATGGCTGTAACTATTCAGGTTCAAAGTTCCGGGGTTCACGGTTCAAGGTTAGAGCGTGGATTCATGAACTATCTCAAGAAATATGAAGAGAGCAAGCCAACCAACCGTGAACCGTGAACCTGACAACCTGAGTAGTTACACATGGCTGCTTTTTCTTACGTAGAAAGGTGAGAGAGGATAAACTGATTCAGTGAAATTCCTTCCTCAGCGCAGCGAATAGCCAACTCCCGGTGTTTTTCGGGAGGAATCCTCAAGGACAGATGCCCTTTGAATTTCTTAAGACCGAGCGGCTTCGGAACTGTTTCGCCTTCCTCTTTCTTTCATCTATTAAATGATAGCGTATATGCTATCGCTTGTCAAGGCGCTGTTTGGTCTTCCCTCCTTTGAAATAAAATTATCTTGACAAAAATACCATAAATTGCTACGGGGAGAACCCGGACGGAAGCTTATTACATACAGAAACATTTTAGTAACTATTCAGCCACCAAGGCACAAAGACCCAAAGAGAAGATGGATATAAATTGAATAACGGAGTTTTCTCATTAATTTCAATGTGCCATGCTATAGTGGACCCCAAAATTTGGACGGTATGATAAGTTACACTTGGAGACTAAAAACAGGAGGTCCAAGTGGAAAAAATGAGAAAGAGTTATCCGCCATCATTTAAAGCAAAGGTTGCATTAGAGGCGATCAAAGAGCAAAAGACATCGGCTG
>Ga0210016_1002428_pt1 | contig 16962 bp, 9 predicted proteins | sample CryGeyCG2014_300_FD_185454 | JGI IMG/M metagenome (GOLD analysis project Ga0210016, IMG submission 185454) | Groundwater microbial communities from aquifer - Crystal Geyser CG02_land_8/20/14_3.00 (SPAdes) (version 2) | ecosystem: Environmental > Aquatic > Deep subsurface > Groundwater | place... | reverse complement strand
TCTTTGCGATACGCCGTTCCTTTTCCGCCTCATCCAGCTCGATTGTGATCTTCAACACCGAGCCTTCTTTTGTTCCTGCCGGCAAGAAATTGCCGGATAAATGCAGTTTTGGCCCTTCGTCGAAAATTACGACATAAGTTGATTCTTCTATCTCATCCACTACTGCATAATGAATTTTTTCCGCTCCCATTACATCCTCCTTTTTACAGCCGGTTTTATATCCTCGACAAGACATTGCAAAGAAGTCTTGCCAGCCCACTCGTTCTTTTCGAGCTTAAAAGTGATGTCGATTTTTTCTCCCTGCTTGGGTATGAAATCTAGTTCTGCATTCCACATTACGGCTTCTATTTTTGGTGAAGAAGATATGACAATTTTAAGGTGCTTGCCGTTGTCGCCCATTCTTGTCGCTTCTTTCACCTCAACTCCGCGACTGCAAAATACAGGCTGTTCATTTCCATTGCCCGTAGGCTCCAATCTGAGAAGATCTTCCAGTAATTTCAAATTCAGTTCGTCAATTGCTACATCGGCATCGATATATAATCTCGGCATAAGTAATTCTTCAGGAACTTCCGACCTTACGAGCTCGTTGAATTCTTTTCTGAACTTTTCCAGATTAATTCGCTTCAACGAAACTCCTGCCGCTGAACTGTGCCCTCCGAATTTTTCCAAAAGATGAGAGAGCTTTTCCAGCGCTTTTACTATATCGAATTCAGGTATGGTTCGAGAAGTGCCGGAGAGAATTTCGTTTCCATCGTCTATGAACAAAACAGTTGGTTTTCCAACGTAATGAAGAATTCTGGTTGCAACAAGCCCTGTAACTCCATGCTCGATATCCTTTACCGAAAGCACTACTGCGGCATCACGTTCAGGAACAAAAACTTTTTCCAGTTCGAGAAGCGCCGCCGCTTCGTTCGTTCTGGTTCGCGTTTTGCGCTCGGAATTCATTGCCGACAACTCGCCTACTAGCTCTTTAGCCCGTTTCTCATCTTTGCATAAAAGCAGTTCGACACCCATCGATGCTTTTCCCATTCTGCCTGCCGCATTCAATAACGGTGCAAGCGTCCATCCGACATCTTTTGCCGTAATCTTTTTTGATCCTATTAAACCTTCGCGCAGTGCGGCAACACCCGGCCTTGCACTTTTTGTCAGAGCATCGAGTCCTTTCTTGACAAGAATTCTGTTTTCGGATTTAAGAGGAACGAGATCGGCTAGAGTAGAAAGTGCGACAAGATCGAGATTGTTTTTTAGAAAAAACTGAAGCTTTGCATTGCGCCGGGATAATAGACGCTTATAGAGATCGCGCACTGCTTCAACATCAGACATTGCTCTATGCGCGTCTTCATGAGCTATTTTTAATGATTTAGTAAGAGCGGATAGTTTATGGTCTGCCGCAGGAAACTGCATCCTCGACTCACTAAGAGTGTCTATCGAATCATTACGGATTGTCTTTCCGCAGCATTTTTTTGCGGCCGCGGTGAGGAATTTAATATCGAAAGAAACATTGTGCCCTGCAAGAATTGAATCTCCTATGAAATCTAAAAACTTCGGAATCACTTCTGAAGCAGGAGGAGAATTCTTGAGCATCTCTTCGGTCAAACCGTGAATCTCAGTCAGACTTGCAGGTATTGAGCATTCCGGTTTAATAAGAGAATGAAACCTATCGAGCTCTACTCCGTTTCTGGTCTTCATTCCTGCGATTTCGATAATTTCGTCGAGCCCTGCGCTCATTCCTGTAGTCTCGACATCGAAGAATACAATTTCCTTTCCAAAAAATTCAGGATCCATTCCAAGAAGCAGAGCTTGTGCAAATTTGAATGCGACTCCGCATGCCGAAAGCTCAGAAAATGGATATTTACTATCTGCTCTTTTTGCATCTACGATAGCCCATGCCCGCGGCAGCTCTTTAGATGGTTCATGATGATCGAGCACTATCACATCCATTCCTTTTGCCCGAGCGGATTCGACTCCGTCGATCTCTTTTATTCCGCAGTCGCATGTTAAAAGAAGTGACGCGGAAAAATCCGCGGCAGAATCCACCGCCGCTTTTGAAAGACCATATCCGTCCTCAGGTCTTGGTACGCTCCAGCTAACTTTAAGACCGATGAGCTCCATTAAATTTACGAGCAGTGTTGTAGATGTAATTCCGTCGGTATCGCGGTCGCCGGCGATGAATACCTTTTCTTTTCGCTTTAGAGCCATTTGAACCCGCTGGACAGCCTTCTCCATGTCTGGAAGCAAAAATGGATTTTCGAGAGAGTCAATATTTATATCGAGAAATTCCATTGCTTCGAAAGAATTTGTAAACCCTCGTGCGGAAAGCATTCTTGCAATTGGCTTTGACAGATTCAGTTCCGATGCGATCTGCAATGCTACCGAAGGATCGTATTCTCTTACGATCCATTTTTTACTTAGTTTCAAGATATCTCTTCCAGTATAAGCGGCATCGTCTGCGCAGGCGCGTCTGAAATTTTGATTGAGGCTTTCATACGCTTCAATGATTCTTGAAATTTGTTTTCGTCATTGTAATGAATTCTGATAATCGGAGCGCCTTTCGAAAGTTTTGCGCCGGGCTTGACTAAAAACTCCGCACCGACTGCCGGATCGATAGGATCGGAGCTTTTCTGCCTTCCGCCTCCGAGAACAACAATTGCCATTCCAACTGCATAAGTGTCGATTGAATGAAAATTTCCATCATTCCATGCCGTGAGTTCAAACGTTTTTTTTGCTTTCGGCAATCTTGAAATATCATCGCAGACTTTTGGATCTCCGCTCTGCAGTTCAATCATCTTTCTGAATCTTTCTAAACCTGTTCCATCATTTATTCTTCTTTGGATTTCTTTTCGGCCGTCTTCAAGTTTATTTTTAATTCCGGCAAGTTGCAGCATTCTCGCTCCGAATTCGATTACTAGAGTCCTCAAATCTTCGGGGCCTTTGCCTTTGAGAATATCGATCGACTCTTCGATTTCGAGCGCGTTGCCTGCTTTAACTCCGAGCGGTTGATCCATATTCGTAATTAAAGCTGAAGCATTGCGGTTAGAGTTTTTACATATTGCAACCATGAGTTTTGCCAGAGCGCGAGCGTCGTCTCTTTCGCGCATGAAGGCGCCGGACCCGGTCTTTACATCGAAGACGAGCGATTTAGGACCTGCCGCAAACTTTTTCGAGAGAATCGAAGCCGCTATCAAATCCATTGTGTCGACTGTCGCTGTTACGTCGCGCATTGCGTAAAGTTTTTTATCTGCTGGAGCTATATCTGCAGTTTGACCTACGATGGCGCATCCTGCTTCCTTCACTGTTTTCAAAAACTCTTCGTCGCTTAATGTGACTTTGAATCCTGGAATAGATTCGAGCTTGTCAAGGGTTCCGCCTGTGTGACCAAGCCCTCGTCCGGACATCATAGGAACAAAACCACCTGAGGCCGCAACAAGGGGAGCTAGAGGCAAAGAGACCTTGTCGCCGATTCCTCCTGTTGAATGCTTGTCAACCGTCGGACCGGGAATGCCGGACAAATTCATGCTTTTTCCGGATGAGGTCATCGCTTGAGTAAAAATTGCTGTCTCTTCATCGTCGAGCTTTCTGAAAAATATTGCCATTACAAATGCCGACATTTGATAATCAGGAAGTGTGCCTTTTGTGAAGGACGAGACCATGAATTCAATTTCTTCTCGAGTCAGCTTTCCTCCGTCTCTCTTCTTTTTTATTATTTCATACGGAACAAGCATGTTTCACCTCCAAATATTTTGATGCTTTTTTAGTTACATTGCGGCTCTCCTCAAAAAAAGCGGTGTAACCTAATGCGTCAAGCCGCATAAAAACAATCCTGTTCCCGCGCGGGCAAGTTCAGGATTTTTGCCTGTCGAGTTCTGTTAATATTTTTTCCGGGCGGAAAGGCCAGTGTTTCATCCAGATGCCGCAGGCATCGTTTATTGCTAGGCTTATACAGGCGGAAGCGCCGTCGCAGGCGAGCTCCCCTATGGATTTGCCCACATAAGGCGTAATGGTATCCGTCACTTCTATGAGTTTGACTTCGAAATCTTCCGGCATTCCGCTGATGTTCGGTATGGGATAATTCGTAAAATTATTGGTGAGGCACTTGCCGTTCTTGTCAAACTCCATGCCTTCGTACAAAGTGTGCCCTATTGTTTTGAGGACTCCTCCGTAAACCTGGCCTTTGGCGAGGTCGGGGTTTATGGGCACTCCGCAGTCATGAACCGCGTAATACCTGTCCACATGCAGCATTCCGGTGCGTTTGTTCAGCGACACCTGGCAGAAGTGCGCGGCGTAAGGTATGGGCGATTTTTCAGTCGTAAAAGCGCCGCTTGTAATCAATTGCCCTGCGCCGTCACCCGCCTGTGTGGCGCGAGCGAGTTCTTTGTAGGTGATATTTTTTGTGTTAGAACCGACCCGTCCCACGGGCATGATCCTGACCTGTGACGGTTTTAATTCCAGCACTTTGGCGGCGCTTTTGATTATGAGCTTCTTCATGTTTTTTGCCGCCACATAAGCCGCGTTTCCGGTAAAGAAAGTGCCGCTTGAAGCGTAGGAGCCCTTGTCAAAAGGCGTTGTGTCCGTGTCGGCGGCGGTGACGGCGATATGCTCTTGATTTACGCCGAGCTCTTCAGCCGCGATTTTCACGGCGACGGTGTCTTCACCCGTACCCAGGTCGGCTCCGCCGATATAGAGCATGAAAGTGCCGTCGGATATCATCTTTACAATGGCGTTGGCGGCGTCAAGCCCGGGTATTCCCGAGCCCTGCATCATGACCGCCATACCTTTCCCCTGGACTATATCGTCTTCGCGTGAAGATTTTCTGTTTGCCCAGGTGTTGTATTTCTTAAGGCCATCTTTTATACATGCCTGCAAACCGCAGCTAGATAATTTCTGGGCAAGACCCTCTCTTCCTTCGCCGAGCTGTTTTAGAATATCCACCCTGTATCCCTTGCTCACAATGTTTTTAGAGATGAAGTCCTCAAATTTTATGCCGAGCTTTTGCGCCAGCTGCGCGAGCGCGATGTGCACCGCGAAATTTGTCTGGGGCACGCCGTAGCCCTGATAAGCTCCGGAAACAATGTTGTTGGTGTAATACGAGGACACCTCATAAGCCATGTTTTCGCAGGTGAAAAGAGGAAGCGTTTTTGCGCAGCCGTTCATTGGAACGGTGAGGGCGTGAGGCCCGTATCCGCCTGAATCAATTTTTGTTTTTATGGAAAGCGCCGTGAGTTTGCCGTTTTTGTCGGCGCCGGCTTTTACGGTTATAAACATCGCAGGGCGGGTTCTTATGATGAATTCGTCTTTTCTGCTTAACCTGTAGTAAACGGGTTTGCCCGACTGGTAGGCGATTGTGCCGACCAGATCCTCAACGCCGCAGTCCTGTTTCGCGCCGAAGCCGCCTCCGACTTTTTCTTTAATGACACGCACTTTATTTTCAGCAAGCCCGAGTATGGTCGCGACGATTCTGCGCACATGGAACGGAGTCTGCACGGAAGTGTGTATCACAAGCCGCCCGTTTTTCATATAAGCGTAAGCCGTGTGCGGTTCCAGTGGCGTGTGCTGTATGGGCGGCGTTGAGCAGGTGGCTTCGGCGATGACGGACGCTTTTTTGAAACCTTCGGCCATATCGCCTATGCCGCCGGAATTTCTGCAGACTATATTTTTTTGGGGTATGGCTCCCACATCCAGCGGATCCAGTTTTTTCGCGTCACGGTCATGTATGATCGGCGCGCCGGGGGCTGATGCGTCTTCTATTGTGAAAACCGGTTTGAGGATCTTGTATTTTACTTTTATTTTTGAGGCCGCTTCTTTCGCGAGCGCCAGCGACTCGGCGGCCACGGCGGCGACTCTGTCGCCGATGAAGCGCATTTTGGAATTTATAACCTGCTGGTCATAAGGAGAAGGTTCGGGATAACTCTGCCCGGCCTGAGTGTACCATGTCTTGGGCGAGTTCTTGTGCGTGAGTATGTATTCCACGCCTTCCATTTTTTCAGCTTCTGAAGTATCAATGGAAATTATTTCCGCGTGAGGATAGGGGCTTCCCAGGACATAGATATGAAGAGCGTTCTTGGGGACATAATCTTCAACATATGAATTCTCGGCCCTGACAAGCTGAACGGCGTCTATTTTCGGCGTGAGTTTTCCGACGACCCTGTAGCCCTTTTTGTATTCGTCCGTAAAATCTCCGGGTTTTTTGCCTTTGGTGAGCATGTCAACAGCGTTATAGATCTGTTTATAGCCGGTGCAGCGGCACAGGACGCCGCTCATCGCGTCGTCTATCTGTTTCCGGGAAGGTTTTTTTACCGCGTCCAGCAGGGCATAAATGGCAAGTATCTGCGCCGGCGTACAATAGCCGCACTGCACAAGGCCGGCGTCTATGTAGGCCTGCTGAATTCTGTGGAGTTTCCCGCCGCGGGACAGCCCCTCTACCGTTGTGATATTTTTTCCGTTTATCTGCGGAGCGATCAGCAGGCAGGAATTAACGAGTTTTCCGTCCAGAAGTATGGAACAGTTGCCGCATTTGCCCTCTTCATCACAGCCTTTTCTCACGGAATTGATATGCAGGTCTTTGAGAATATAAAGCGCTTTTTTTTCTACAGGCGCATCTACTTCCACAGTTTTACCGTTCAAATTAAATTTTATTTTCATCCTCGTCTCCTTAAATCGCTCTGAGCAGCGCGCGCAAATGGCTTTCAATCATCCTCTGTTTGACGCGGGCGCTGACTTTTACATTGCCGAAAGTATCAATATCTTTTAACGCTTCGCCGCAGAGTTTTACGGCGTTGACTTCCGAAGGTTTTAAGCCAGCGAGATATTTGGCCGCTTTTTCAGATATGGAAAGCTGGCCCTTGGCGCCGCTTACGGCGATGACGGCATTCGCTATTTTACCTCCGCGAAGGTCAAAGCCCAGGGCCGTCACTATCGCGGGAAAATCAGACGAGGCTACCTTGTCTTCGGTGACATTCACTTTCCGTTTCAGCTTTTTTATTATAAGCGCGCAGACGATTCCTTTTTTTGCCCGCAGCCATTCGTTCAGAGGAGCGCTTTTCTTTTTTCCGGATAAATAATACAGCACATCCGTTTCGTAAGCGGACAGGACGGGAAGAATGCTGGAAATGAAAAAGCCGCCTGCCGCGCTTCCTCCGACAGTGGCGACATTTCTGACATTGAGGCTGGTAAATGTCCCCGCGGCTTTTGAGAGAGCTCGCGGCACTTTTTTGGACAGGGCCAGCTCCTGGACGGTGACGGTGGCGCCGATTTCAATTTTGTTTTTTGAGGCCTTGATATTATCGAGGCCAAGGGCTTTCAGGTCTATCAGGCCCGCCGCTTTGGGCGCTCCCCTCCAGTTCAGCATAGAGCCGCCGCCGAGGTAATAACTCCCCTTGAGCGTTTTTTTAATTTTTTCCGCCTGACTCAATGATAAAGGTGCAAAATATTCCATAATAAGACTCCCGTTGCGGCATTTTTCAACCGCCGATATATTTGTCCGATTATAACAGAAGTCGTGATGATAACAAAGAGGGGATGGGCTTCTATTCAACCACTACGCTTTTTGCGAGATTGCGCGGCTGGTCTATGTCGCAGCGTCTGTACAGGGCGATATAATATGAGAGCAGCTGGAGAGGTATCACATTGAGCAGAGGGCTGAGCTCCTCCAGGGTGACAGGCACACAGAGGACATCCGAGGCGGACTTTGAGATATTTTTATCCCCGGTGTTAGCCACAGCTATTATTATTCCGTTGCGCGCCCTGGCCTCCTGCACATTTGAAAGCAGTTTCTCATAGACCCCGCCTGCCGTCGCTATCGCGACAATGGGCATGTCTTTGTCTATCAGAGCGATGGGGCCGTGTTTCATTTCTCCGGCGGCGTATCCTTCGGCGTGTATGTAGGATATTTCCTTTAATTTCAAAGCTCCTTCAAGGGCTATGGGATAATTCAAATTTCTGCCGATGTATAAAAAATCCCGTTTTTTGGAATATTTCCGGGCGGTCTTCGCTATGGCCTTGCTCTTACGGAGAATTAATCTTCTTGACAGATTCAGTTCCGATGCGATCTGCAATGCTACCGAAGGATCGTATTCTCTTACGATCCATTTTTTACTTAGTTTCAAGATATCTCTTCCAGTATAAGCGGCATCGTCTGCGCAGGCGCGTCTGAAATTTTGATTGAGGCTTTCATACGCTTCAATGATTCTTGAAATTTGTTTTCGTCATTGTAATGAATTCTGATAATCGGAGCGCCTTTCGAAAGTTTTGCGCCGGGCTTGACTAAAAACTCCGCACCGACTGCCGGATCGATAGGATCGGAGCTTTTCTGCCTTCCGCCTCCGAGAACAACAATTGCCATTCCAACTGCATAAGTGTCGATTGAATGAAAATTTCCATCATTCCATGCCGTGAGTTCAAACGTTTTTTTTGCTTTCGGCAATCTTGAAATATCATCGCAGACTTTTGGATCTCCGCTCTGCAGTTCAATCATCTTTCTGAATCTTTCTAAACCTGTTCCATCATTTATTCTTCTTTGGATTTCTTTTCGGCCGTCTTCAAGTTTATTTTTAATTCCGGCAAGTTGCAGCATTCTCGCTCCGAATTCGATTACTAGAGTCCTCAAATCTTCGGGGCCTTTGCCTTTGAGAATATCGATCGACTCTTCGATTTCGAGCGCGTTGCCTGCTTTAACTCCGAGCGGTTGATCCATATTCGTAATTAAAGCTGAAGCATTGCGGTTAGAGTTTTTACATATTGCAACCATGAGTTTTGCCAGAGCGCGAGCGTCGTCTCTTTCGCGCATGAAGGCGCCGGACCCGGTCTTTACATCGAAGACGAGCGATTTAGGACCTGCCGCAAACTTTTTCGAGAGAATCGAAGCCGCTATCAAATCCATTGTGTCGACTGTCGCTGTTACGTCGCGCATTGCGTAAAGTTTTTTATCTGCTGGAGCTATATCTGCAGTTTGACCTACGATGGCGCATCCTGCTTCCTTCACTGTTTTCAAAAACTCTTCGTCGCTTAATGTGACTTTGAATCCTGGAATAGATTCGAGCTTGTCAAGGGTTCCGCCTGTGTGACCAAGCCCTCGTCCGGACATCATAGGAACAAAACCACCTGAGGCCGCAACAAGGGGAGCTAGAGGCAAAGAGACCTTGTCGCCGATTCCTCCTGTTGAATGCTTGTCAACCGTCGGACCGGGAATGCCGGACAAATTCATGCTTTTTCCGGATGAGGTCATCGCTTGAGTAAAAATTGCTGTCTCTTCATCGTCGAGCTTTCTGAAAAATATTGCCATTACAAATGCCGACATTTGATAATCAGGAAGTGTGCCTTTTGTGAAGGACGAGACCATGAATTCAATTTCTTCTCGAGTCAGCTTTCCTCCGTCTCTCTTCTTTTTTATTATTTCATACGGAACAAGCATGTTTCACCTCCAAATATTTTGATGCTTTTTTAGTTACATTGCGGCTCTCCTCAAAAAAAGCGGTGTAACCTAATGCGTCAAGCCGCATAAAAACAATCCTGTTCCCGCGCGGGCAAGTTCAGGATTTTTGCCTGTCGAGTTCTGTTAATATTTTTTCCGGGCGGAAAGGCCAGTGTTTCATCCAGATGCCGCAGGCATCGTTTATTGCTAGGCTTATACAGGCGGAAGCGCCGTCGCAGGCGAGCTCCCCTATGGATTTGCCCACATAAGGCGTAATGGTATCCGTCACTTCTATGAGTTTGACTTCGAAATCTTCCGGCATTCCGCTGATGTTCGGTATGGGATAATTCGTAAAATTATTGGTGAGGCACTTGCCGTTCTTGTCAAACTCCATGCCTTCGTACAAAGTGTGCCCTATTGTTTTGAGGACTCCTCCGTAAACCTGGCCTTTGGCGAGGTCGGGGTTTATGGGCACTCCGCAGTCATGAACCGCGTAATACCTGTCCACATGCAGCATTCCGGTGCGTTTGTTCAGCGACACCTGGCAGAAGTGCGCGGCGTAAGGTATGGGCGATTTTTCAGTCGTAAAAGCGCCGCTTGTAATCAATTGCCCTGCGCCGTCACCCGCCTGTGTGGCGCGAGCGAGTTCTTTGTAGGTGATATTTTTTGTGTTAGAACCGACCCGTCCCACGGGCATGATCCTGACCTGTGACGGTTTTAATTCCAGCACTTTGGCGGCGCTTTTGATTATGAGCTTCTTCATGTTTTTTGCCGCCACATAAGCCGCGTTTCCGGTAAAGAAAGTGCCGCTTGAAGCGTAGGAGCCCTTGTCAAAAGGCGTTGTGTCCGTGTCGGCGGCGGTGACGGCGATATGCTCTTGATTTACGCCGAGCTCTTCAGCCGCGATTTTCACGGCGACGGTGTCTTCACCCGTACCCAGGTCGGCTCCGCCGATATAGAGCATGAAAGTGCCGTCGGATATCATCTTTACAATGGCGTTGGCGGCGTCAAGCCCGGGTATTCCCGAGCCCTGCATCATGACCGCCATACCTTTCCCCTGGACTATATCGTCTTCGCGTGAAGATTTTCTGTTTGCCCAGGTGTTGTATTTCTTAAGGCCATCTTTTATACATGCCTGCAAACCGCAGCTAGATAATTTCTGGGCAAGACCCTCTCTTCCTTCGCCGAGCTGTTTTAGAATATCCACCCTGTATCCCTTGCTCACAATGTTTTTAGAGATGAAGTCCTCAAATTTTATGCCGAGCTTTTGCGCCAGCTGCGCGAGCGCGATGTGCACCGCGAAATTTGTCTGGGGCACGCCGTAGCCCTGATAAGCTCCGGAAACAATGTTGTTGGTGTAATACGAGGACACCTCATAAGCCATGTTTTCGCAGGTGAAAAGAGGAAGCGTTTTTGCGCAGCCGTTCATTGGAACGGTGAGGGCGTGAGGCCCGTATCCGCCTGAATCAATTTTTGTTTTTATGGAAAGCGCCGTGAGTTTGCCGTTTTTGTCGGCGCCGGCTTTTACGGTTATAAACATCGCAGGGCGGGTTCTTATGATGAATTCGTCTTTTCTGCTTAACCTGTAGTAAACGGGTTTGCCCGACTGGTAGGCGATTGTGCCGACCAGATCCTCAACGCCGCAGTCCTGTTTCGCGCCGAAGCCGCCTCCGACTTTTTCTTTAATGACACGCACTTTATTTTCAGCAAGCCCGAGTATGGTCGCGACGATTCTGCGCACATGGAACGGAGTCTGCACGGAAGTGTGTATCACAAGCCGCCCGTTTTTCATATAAGCGTAAGCCGTGTGCGGTTCCAGTGGCGTGTGCTGTATGGGCGGCGTTGAGCAGGTGGCTTCGGCGATGACGGACGCTTTTTTGAAACCTTCGGCCATATCGCCTATGCCGCCGGAATTTCTGCAGACTATATTTTTTTGGGGTATGGCTCCCACATCCAGCGGATCCAGTTTTTTCGCGTCACGGTCATGTATGATCGGCGCGCCGGGGGCTGATGCGTCTTCTATTGTGAAAACCGGTTTGAGGATCTTGTATTTTACTTTTATTTTTGAGGCCGCTTCTTTCGCGAGCGCCAGCGACTCGGCGGCCACGGCGGCGACTCTGTCGCCGATGAAGCGCATTTTGGAATTTATAACCTGCTGGTCATAAGGAGAAGGTTCGGGATAACTCTGCCCGGCCTGAGTGTACCATGTCTTGGGCGAGTTCTTGTGCGTGAGTATGTATTCCACGCCTTCCATTTTTTCAGCTTCTGAAGTATCAATGGAAATTATTTCCGCGTGAGGATAGGGGCTTCCCAGGACATAGATATGAAGAGCGTTCTTGGGGACATAATCTTCAACATATGAATTCTCGGCCCTGACAAGCTGAACGGCGTCTATTTTCGGCGTGAGTTTTCCGACGACCCTGTAGCCCTTTTTGTATTCGTCCGTAAAATCTCCGGGTTTTTTGCCTTTGGTGAGCATGTCAACAGCGTTATAGATCTGTTTATAGCCGGTGCAGCGGCACAGGACGCCGCTCATCGCGTCGTCTATCTGTTTCCGGGAAGGTTTTTTTACCGCGTCCAGCAGGGCATAAATGGCAAGTATCTGCGCCGGCGTACAATAGCCGCACTGCACAAGGCCGGCGTCTATGTAGGCCTGCTGAATTCTGTGGAGTTTCCCGCCGCGGGACAGCCCCTCTACCGTTGTGATATTTTTTCCGTTTATCTGCGGAGCGATCAGCAGGCAGGAATTAACGAGTTTTCCGTCCAGAAGTATGGAACAGTTGCCGCATTTGCCCTCTTCATCACAGCCTTTTCTCACGGAATTGATATGCAGGTCTTTGAGAATATAAAGCGCTTTTTTTTCTACAGGCGCATCTACTTCCACAGTTTTACCGTTCAAATTAAATTTTATTTTCATCCTCGTCTCCTTAAATCGCTCTGAGCAGCGCGCGCAAATGGCTTTCAATCATCCTCTGTTTGACGCGGGCGCTGACTTTTACATTGCCGAAAGTATCAATATCTTTTAACGCTTCGCCGCAGAGTTTTACGGCGTTGACTTCCGAAGGTTTTAAGCCAGCGAGATATTTGGCCGCTTTTTCAGATATGGAAAGCTGGCCCTTGGCGCCGCTTACGGCGATGACGGCATTCGCTATTTTACCTCCGCGAAGGTCAAAGCCCAGGGCCGTCACTATCGCGGGAAAATCAGACGAGGCTACCTTGTCTTCGGTGACATTCACTTTCCGTTTCAGCTTTTTTATTATAAGCGCGCAGACGATTCCTTTTTTTGCCCGCAGCCATTCGTTCAGAGGAGCGCTTTTCTTTTTTCCGGATAAATAATACAGCACATCCGTTTCGTAAGCGGACAGGACGGGAAGAATGCTGGAAATGAAAAAGCCGCCTGCCGCGCTTCCTCCGACAGTGGCGACATTTCTGACATTGAGGCTGGTAAATGTCCCCGCGGCTTTTGAGAGAGCTCGCGGCACTTTTTTGGACAGGGCCAGCTCCTGGACGGTGACGGTGGCGCCGATTTCAATTTTGTTTTTTGAGGCCTTGATATTATCGAGGCCAAGGGCTTTCAGGTCTATCAGGCCCGCCGCTTTGGGCGCTCCCCTCCAGTTCAGCATAGAGCCGCCGCCGAGGTAATAACTCCCCTTGAGCGTTTTTTTAATTTTTTCCGCCTGACTCAATGATAAAGGTGCAAAATATTCCATAATAAGACTCCCGTTGCGGCATTTTTCAACCGCCGATATATTTGTCCGATTATAACAGAAGTCGTGATGATAACAAAGAGGGGATGGGCTTCTATTCAACCACTACGCTTTTTGCGAGATTGCGCGGCTGGTCTATGTCGCAGCGTCTGTACAGGGCGATATAATATGAGAGCAGCTGGAGAGGTATCACATTGAGCAGAGGGCTGAGCTCCTCCAGGGTGACAGGCACACAGAGGACATCCGAGGCGGACTTTGAGATATTTTTATCCCCGGTGTTAGCCACAGCTATTATTATTCCGTTGCGCGCCCTGGCCTCCTGCACATTTGAAAGCAGTTTCTCATAGACCCCGCCTGCCGTCGCTATCGCGACAATGGGCATGTCTTTGTCTATCAGAGCGATGGGGCCGTGTTTCATTTCTCCGGCGGCGTATCCTTCGGCGTGTATGTAGGATATTTCCTTTAATTTCAAAGCTCCTTCAAGGGCTATGGGATAATTCAAATTTCTGCCGATGTATAAAAAATCCCGTTTTTTGGAATATTTCCGGGCTGTCTTCGCTATGGCCTTGCTCTTACGGAGAATTAATCTTATCTGCTGGGGGATATTCAGAATGGCTGTCATTATCCTGACGGCTTCCTGACGCGGGATTGCGCCTCTGATCCTGCCGAGATAAAGGGTGAGAAGGTACAGCGCTATCAGCTGGGTGGTGAAGGCCTTGGTTGAGGCCACCCCAATTTCAGGCCCCGCGTGGGTGAAGATCATGCCGTTAGTTTCTCTCGCGGCAGAGGATCCTATGACATTGCATATTGAAAGTGTTTTCAGCCCGCGCTTTTTAGCCATCCTCAAAGCCGCCAGCGTATCGGCGGTCTCGCCCGACTGGCTGATGATAATAAAGAGGTCTGATTTATTCATTACGGGCGAGCGGTAGCGGAATTCACTGGCGATGTCCGTTTCGCATGGAATCCCGAGCATTTTTTCAATCAGGAATTTGCCGACCATGCCGGCGTGATAGGCCGTGCCGCAGGCGACGATAAAAATCTTTCTTATCTTCTTGACATAAGGAACGGTCAGGCCTATGTCCTCAAGATGTATGTATCCTTTAGCCGGATTGAGCTTTCCGCGGAGGGTGTCCTGTATGGCGCGCGGCTGTTCAAATATTTCCTTGAGCATGAAATGGCGGTAGCCCTCTCTTTCAGCCATGGAAGGATTCCAGCGGATGCGTGATATTTTTTTCTTTACGGTGCGGCCCGCGGAATCAAACACCGCGACGGAATCCGGTTTTATGACAGCCGTCTCCATGTCATCCAGCAGAATTATATCGCGGGTGTGTTTTAAAATGGCGGGAATATCGCTGGCTATGAAATTCTCATTTTTACCGAGACCTATTATGAGGGGTGTGTCCTTCCTCGCCGCGATGATGGTGCCGGGTTCATCGCTTGACATTATGCCGAGGGCGTAAGAGCCCCTTATGTCGGCAATTGCCTTGCGCACGGCTTTAAGGAGATTTTTTTCTTTTTTCAGTTTTTCTTCTATGAGATGGGGAATGATCTCGGTGTCGGTCTCGGATCTGAATTTGTGTTTTTTCGCCTTCAGTTTTTTCCTAAGCGCAATGTAGTTTTCTATTATGCCGTTGTGAACGACAACTATCCTCCCGCGGCAGTCGGTGTGGGGGTGGGCGTTTTCCTCGCTCGGCTGTCCGTGGGTCGCCCATCTTGTGTGACCGAGTCCCGTTTTTCCGTTTATTTTTTCTGAAGATACCAGCTTATCAAGCGCAGAAACCTTGCCTTTACAGCGCCTGAGAATGAAGGCCGAGGGGCCGCCGATGGCGATGCCGGCAGAGTCATATCCTCTGTATTCAAGTTTTTTTAAGCCGCCTATCAATATAGGCAGGGCCGCTTTATTTCCGGTGTATCCTACTATTCCGCACATGAGCGCATTATATATTCTTTTTGACAGTATTCCAAGAGACGGGTTTTGCCCAGTTTGTTACCGGAGCTGTTTTAAGGAGCAGTTCTTTTTCCTTCGCGTTTCCGGAATAAGTGTCGCAGGCCTCTCTTATTATACTCACCTTATAACCCATGAAGCTGAGTTCCTGGGCCACACAGAAAAGGCAGCGGTCCAATGTCAGACCGAAGAGCAGGCAGTTCCGGGACCTCACATTTTTTTTGAGCCACTTGTCAAAGCCCGCCGCGTCAATGTAGGGCCAGCCGGTCTTTTTCGCCACCCCGGCGTTTTTGCGGGTCCACAGGGGTGAGTTCATCGCTTTTACCCAGGCCTTGTTTTTTATTATCGCGGGCAATTCTGATTCAAAGCCCGGGGTTCCGGGAACGCAGTTATTTTTTTTGTCTCCGTGGCGGGGCTGTCTGTAGTCGGCGACTATTTCGCTCACCTTGTATCGTTTTTTAATCAGCGCGGGTATCAGTTTGTTTTTTGTAAAGCCGACCATAGGCCGGTTGATGTAAAAATTCCCCGAAGGATCCGTGAATTCTTTCTGAAAGTCAACGCAGACAAAAGAAAAGGACGCCATCGCTCTTCAGCGTTTGGAGTATTGGAATCTTTTTCTTGCTTTGGGCTGACCGGGTTTTTTCCGCTCAACTATCCTGGAATCTCTTGTCAGAAGGCCCTCTTTGCGGAGAGGCGTTCTGTATTCTTCGGATATTTTCACAAGAGCTTTTGAAATGCCGTGGCGTATCGCCTGAGCCTGGGCGGAAATACCGCCGCCGGACACATGGGCGTTACAGTCGTATTTTTTGCGATTGTCTGTCACTATGAGGGGCCGCAGCACTTCGTGGCGCGCGGCCATTTCTCCTCTGAAATAAAGTTCAAAATCTTTTTTGTTTACGGTTATTTTTCCCGATCCGTCCGAAAGCACCACTTTAGCTATGGCAAGTTTTCTTTTGCCCGAAGTCGCTATATCAATCATTCTGTCCCCCTGCTATGTTTGCCGCGTGCGGGTGTTCCGCTCCGGGATATATTCTCACTCTTCTGAGAGCCGCGTCCCGTAAACGGTTTTTGGGCAGCATTCCCCTGAGCGCTTCCGTCATGACCTTTGCGGGGCTTTTTTCAAGAAGCTTTCCGAGAGTGATCTTTTTCCAATGCCCCGGCTGTGTTGTCGGGTGGAAAAAATATTCTTTCTTTTTAGCTTTGCCGCCGCTCATTTTGATCTTGGCGGCATTGATAACGACGACGCCGCAGTTGCCGAGTTTATTCGGAAAATAAGGCAGCGTGTCCTTGCCGCGCAGCATTTTAGTGATGGCGACAGCGCAACGCCCCGGCGCTTTTCCCTCGGCATCGTAAACAAACCATTTGATGTTGCTCATAATGACGGATTATATTAGAAGCCCATATTCCTGTCAAGATACAATTGCGGATTTCGTGGAAATGGGAAGGGATTTGGCAGCCTGCGGCTACCATTTAAGAAATGTCACTCAAATTATGCGCAACTCAGTAATTCTATTTTTTGTCCAGATTTTTGTGTGAGGCAACACCCCCTTTTCGTCCATATTTTTAGTGAGGCAATTCGTCTATTGACATCCGCAAAGGCAATGTTTAGAATATCACATGTGCGGGGATATTTCTTTATTATCCAGCCGGTTTTGGTGAAGAAGCTGTCGGGGAATGGACTGCTAAGGCGGAAAACGATTAAAAAGTTAGGAAAAGGATGCAAAGAAAAATGATGAAAAGATTTTTCCTTTTTTTAGGCGCGCTGCTTTTCTCTGCCGGAACCGTGTTAGGTAACTGGGCTTCTGTTTCCGGCGGTTGTTCTCATACAATAGCAATAAAGACAGACGGAACGCTCTGGTCATGGGGGTATAACAGCTACGGCCAATTGGGTTTGGGAGATACTT
>Ga0210016_1002427_pt1 | contig 16964 bp, 14 predicted proteins | sample CryGeyCG2014_300_FD_185454 | JGI IMG/M metagenome (GOLD analysis project Ga0210016, IMG submission 185454) | Groundwater microbial communities from aquifer - Crystal Geyser CG02_land_8/20/14_3.00 (SPAdes) (version 2) | ecosystem: Environmental > Aquatic > Deep subsurface > Groundwater | place... | reverse complement strand
TATTTCTCGAATAATAAGCCAAGCTTGTTATTCTCACGAATAATAAGCCAAGCTTGTTATTCTCACGAATAATAAACAAAGCTTGTTATTCTCACGAATAATAAACAAAGCTTGTTATTCTCACGAATAATAAGCAAAGCTTGTTATTCTCTCGAATAATAAATCAAATCTATCAGTAAGAATATCGACAATTTAATGAAGCTTCTCCAAAACATCCCAGGCTTTCTTGTCCAAAAAACACGGAGCGCCGGTTTGTTTTTGAACAACCTTACCAAAAAGCTTGTTTTGGGCGAAAACAATTCCCAAAATTGGCCAAACAGATATCAATGGCGTCATTTTTTTAAAATATTAAGCCGCAACGAACAGCGTTTTCTTGGGTTTTTTATTCTGGTCATCTTTCTTTCGTCTCTGGTTCCCCTAAGAAGCTTCTACTTGAACCACACAGAGATCGGACCGACTAATGGCGGCGCCTACGCCGAGGCAATAATCGGCGCGCCCCGTTATCTCAATCCAGTTTTGGCGCCTGCCAATGACGCCGACCGCGATCTTTCAGCCATTATTTATTCAAGCCTGCTGGAACGCGACAGCCATGGCAACCTCATATTAGACACGGCCACGGATTATCCTATCGCCGGTCCGGATCAAAAAACTTACGAAGTATCCCTCAAGGAGAACATAAAGTGGCACGATGGTGAAACCCTGACCGCGGACGACGTTATTTTTACCGTTCGCCTCATCCAAAATCCCGACTACAATTCACCGCTAAGAATAAGCTTATCGGGCGTGGAAATCGAAAAAATCAATGATTATACTATCCGATTCACGCTTAAAAATCCCTACGGTCCGTTTCTAGACAATCTCACCTTCGGGATATTGCCCCAACACATTTGGGGGAAAATACCGCCCGCCAGCTTTCCCCTGGCCGAACAAAATCTCAAACCAATAGGTTCTGGTCCTTATAAGTTCAAGGACATACAAAAAGATAGCGCGGGAAAAATTAAAAAAATAGAATTAGTTGCATTTTCCGATTATTTTTCGGGCCGGCCGTTTATCAACGCCCTCTCATTCAGTTTTTACAAAGACGAGGCAACGGCGCTCGCCGCCTTTAATAACGGGGAGGTCGACGGAATCAACCTTATCTCAGCAAGCAATACCGGCAACCTCAAGGCCGATTTCAATCTGAATAAATTTATTCTCCCTCGTTATTTCGCGGTTTTTTTCAATCAGGATATAAATAAAGCTCTTGCGGACAAAAACGTCAGGCAGGCTCTGTCTCTCGCTATAAACAAAACAGAACTTATCGAAAAAATCATTAATAATCAGGGCACAGAAATTAACTCTCCCCTCCCCTATTTCGTTTTCAGCAAAGATGACCCCGGCGCTTCATACTCCGAGCCAGCCCAAGACTTTGACATTGAAAAAGCAAAAAACATTCTGGAATCCAACGGCTGGTCGTCCACCGAAAACGGAACAACAAGCTTGCCGGTACGACAAAAAGCCGTAAAAACGGGTAAGGAACAGGAAACCCTTACGCTAGAAATTTCTCTTGTGACTGTTGACTGGCCGGAATTGGTCGCGACAGCCAACTACCTTAAATCGAGCTGGGAAAATATCGGAGTAAAAACAGATATTATCATTAAGCAACCGACCGAAGCCCAAGAATTAATCAGGGCCAGACAATACCAAGCTCTGCTTTTCGGCCAAATTTTAGGCGCCGACCCCGATCCTTTCGCCTTTTGGCACTCTTCACAAACAAAAGACCCTGGCCTTAATTTAGCGCTTTATGCGAACAGTGATGCCGATAAGCTGCTTGAGACGATCCGTCGGGAAACTGACCCGCAAAAGAAAATCGCGGAGTTTGACCAATTTAATAAACTAGTGACCCAAGATCTTCCTGCCATCTTTTTATACAGCCCGATTTACCTTTATCCCACCTCGCCCCGTATTAAAGGCATCGAACTGAACAACAGCAACTCGCCGTCTGCCAGATTTGTCGGCATAGAAAAATGGTATACTAAAACAAAGAGGCATTGGAAGTAATTATCATTCTTACATAAAAATGATTTTCCCGAATTTAATCAAAGGTGCCGTTCCAGATATTCGATCGCTCTCCGATCTTGGCGAGGTTTTATACGACCAGGAGTGGGCGCGCAGCACCGGCAATTTCGGAGCTTATTATATGTATCGCGGTTTAGCCGCAACCGAAAACGATCGACAAAACATGATCGGCAACGAATTACGATACGACATAACTATTATTCCGCACAAGATGCTGGGGATGGAATTTCCGAAAACCTATGGTCACGAGCATTCATTAGTGCCGGAAGCACACGGGTTAACCTACGCCGAAATATACGAAGTTCTGGAGGGAGAGGCGTATTACCTACTGCAAAAACAAAAAGCCGGTTCCATTAAAAACTTGTATGTTGTTCACGCAAAGCAAGGAGAAAAATGCATTATCCCCCCGAATTACGGTCATGTGACTATCAATGCCTCAAGTCGGGAATTAAAAATGGCTAACTGGATGGCGCGCAATTCTAAATCAAATTATTCGATTTTTGAAGCAATGCGCGGAGCCGGCTATTATGCTACGTCGTCGAATCCAATTCCAAGGATTGATACTCCTATTGATTGGATAAGAAACGAAAACTATCAAGCTGTTCCTGAACTAAAAATTCATCAAGCTAAAGATTTCAACAGCCTACTGAAGCAATTTAAGATTGACCCGGACGAACCAATGTATAGTCTGGTAAATAAATTTAAAGCATTAGATTTTCTCAAAAATCCCCAAAAATATGAGTGGAATATATAAGTGGGCATAATTATCAACAGTGAACTCGGGCGAGTGGCGGAATCGGCAGACGCGCCCCGCGCCAAATTTTTTGCCGAGGTGGTGAAATCGGCAGACACGCAGCGTTCAGGGCGCTGTGAGCGCAAGCTCGTGGGAGTTCAAATCTCCCCCTCGGCACACACGAAACAACGCGTGGAGTAAAATGATTTTGGTACGGGGTGACCGCAAGGTTGTGGGAGTTCGACTCTCCCCTCGCCCACTACAGAAAATTTCGATTTAAGAATATTGATTTAAGAATTAAGAATTTATCGTAAATCTTAACTCGTAAATCTTAAATCTGTTTTATGATTACACAACAAAATACGCAAGAAAAGCAACTCTCGTCTATTCCGAGAAGATCGACTCACAAGTTCCGAGGCCACGCGCAAAACGTCCTTAGGGTCATTCCGCTCGGAGGCGTCGAAGAAGTCGGCCGCAATATGACCCTTTTTGAATATGGGAACGATATTATAATTGTTGACATGGGCCTACAATTCCCCGAAGAGGATATGCCGGGAATCGATTATATTATTCCCAACATATCCTATCTGCGCGGCAAAGAAAAAAATATCCGGGGCATCATTATTACCCACGGCCACTATGATCATATCGGCGGCATTCCGCACATTGTCAATCGGCTTGGCAACCCAACCGTTTATACGGCCGAGTTAACCCGCGGAATCATTCTGAAAAGACAGGAAGATTTCAAAGAATTACCCAAGCTTGATATTGAAATCGTTAAGAAGAACGACACAATTGAACTCGGATCCTTCAAGGTAACTTTCTTTCACGTCAACCACACAATTCCTGACGCTATGGGTCTGGCCATCGAAACCCCAACCGGTTTAGTCGTGCATACTGGCGACTTTAAGTTTGACCACAGCCCAGTGGCTGATTCTCCAGCTGATCTTTCGCGCATTTCCCAGCTTGCCCAAAAGGGTGTCTTACTTTTAATGTCAGAAAGCACTGATGCCGAAACCCCAGGGCATTCTATTTCTGAAAAAACCATCCAGGAAAATTTGGAAAACATTTTTAAAGACGCTAAGGGCAGAATTATCGCCGTAACCTTTTCTTCCCTTTTAACCAGAATCCAGTCAATAATTTTTCTAGCGGAAAAATACGGCCGGAAGGTGGCTATCGACGGCTATTCAATGAAAACGAACGTTGAGATGGCTAAAGCGTTGAATTACCTCAAGATCAATAAGGGAACCTTGATTTCCATTTCGCAAGTCAACGGCTTAGATCCTTCAAAAGTTGTTGTTATGTGTACTGGCGCCCAGGGCGAAGACAAGGCCGTTTTAATGCGCATAGCCAATCACGAGCACCGGCATATCCGAATTCAAAAAGGCGACTCGGTCATCTTTTCTTCATCGGTCGTGCCGGGCAACGAACGCACCGTCCAAGGATTAAAAGACACGCTTTGCCGACAGGGCGCGAAAATTTTCCATTCACTTTTAATGGACATTCACGCCGGAGGCCACGCACCGCAGGAAGACCTGAAAATGATGATAAACCTGACCAGACCAAAGTTTTTTATGCCGATCCACGGTAATTACTATATGCTCAAACTGCACGCCGAATTGGCTGAAAGCGTTGGAATACCGACGAAGAACATCTACATACCCAGCAATGGCCAAGTCATTCTGTTGAACAAAGAAAAAATCTGGTACAGCCGCGAAAAAGTACCGGCTAACTACGTCATGGTTGATGGTTTGGGCGTCGGCGATGTCGGACAAGTTGTTCTGCGTGACCGGCAGATGATGTCGCAAGACGGCATTTTCGTTATCATCGCCACCATCGACAAACAGAACGGAAAAGTCAAAAGCAGCCCGGATATCATCTCGCGCGGATTTATCTATATGCGCGAATCAAAGGAGCTTTTGGCTGATGTCCGCAACAAAGTTAAAGAGATCGTCGAAGAGTCAACTATGGCCGGCCATCCGGTCAACTGGAGCTATGTCAAAGATAATCTGCGAGACAAAATCGGCCAATTCTTGTATACTAAAACCGAACGGCGGCCCATGGTAATACCAGTGGTTATTGAGGTTTAGAGTGACTACGGCTTACGGACTACGGCTGACCGCAAAAAGCGGTAGTCAGTAGTCGGTAGTCAGTAGTCGGTAAGCAATATGAAAACAGTCTTTTCCGGCGTCCGGCCTTCGGGCGCCATCCATTTGGGAAATTATTTGGGGGCGATAAAAAACTGGGTTGAATTACAGAAAAATTACCGGTGCGTTTTTTGCGTTGTTGATTATCACGCCATTACAACGCCGTTTAGCCCCAAAGAATTATCACAAAACGCGCTCGAAACCGCCGCTACCTACCTTGCCGCCGGAATAGACCCCAAACAATCGCTTATTTTCGTCCAATCGCATAATCCCGACCACACCGAGATGGCGTGGATTTTGAATACGATTGCCAGGATTCCCGAACTGGAAAGAATGACTCAATTTAAAGAAAAATCAGAAGAGCATAAATCTGCTATCAATATGGGATTATTCGACTACCCGGTGTTAATGGCCGCGGATATTTTGTTGTACGGCACCGATATTGTGCCAGTCGGCGAAGACCAAGAGCAACATGTGGAGTTGGCGCGAACATTAGCACGAAGATTCAACCAAACATTCGGAGAAACATTTAAAATTCCGGAATCCATGGTCCGGAAAGAAGGCGCGCGGATTATGGGTTTAGACGACCCAAATAAAAAAATGTCCAAGAGCGCCGAGAGTTCCCTAAATTACATCGTGCTCACCGACACGCCAGAGGTTATCAAAGGCAAAATCAAAAAAGCCGTGACTGATTCCGGCTCGGAAATAAAATACAATCCCGAAAATAAACCGGCTATCTCCAACCTGCTGACTATTTATTCTCTGGTTACGGATAAACCGATAGAACAGCTTGAAAAAGACTACAAAGACCATACGAGCTATGCTGATTTTAAAAAGGATGTCGCCGACGCGGTTGTTGAATTCTTAACGCCCTTTCAGAAAAAATTTAACGATTTATTGGAAAAACCTAAGGAAATTAAAAAAATCTTAGAAGATGGCGCAAAAGAAGCGCGAGAGATCAGCGAAAAAACACTGCGAGAAGCAAAGAAAAAGATGGGGTTAATTTAGTCCTGGTAATTTTAAAAAAGATATGAAAAGGCGGGGCCGTTTCGGCTCCGCTTTTTAATTTATTGACTATGTTTCCTTTGGCTATTTTAATCCTTCGGCTCACGCTTGCCCCAATCAAAGAGCAACTGGCCCGGGACCGAAAGCAAATTAACAATTTCGAAAAACGTCCCGTCATCAAAATATAGACACGGCACCGCCTCCGAATCACCCGCCCCCCCCCTCTTCCATGAAATTCCCCCGACAGTTTTGGGGTCGTTGGTGAAAAATTTACGAACTTCTTCTCTTACTCTTTGCCCTTCTTCAGCGGTCGGAAATTTTTCATCAAGCATCAAAAAGTGGCCCAAAAGCGCCGCGAGTACCTCGAATTCTTTGTTGGTTAAATCATCAATCATCGCCTTGGCGTCTCGCCGACTGCAAGTTAGACCTAATGCCGACCCCTCACCACCTAAGGCCTCCGAAAGTTTTTCAGTACCGACAAAAAACCTGTCTTGGTGTTTTTTGGCGGTCTTCATTTCTGGAAATAATCCCGACAGGTTATATAAACCACTCGAGGCCAGGCAAACCAGACGTAGAGGTAAACATCCAACCCCACCGGTTCAATTTTAGTATTTGCGATTCCCTTCTCCCCCACTTCTTTCAATAAGCTGAGCTTATGCCCAAACCAAAAAATCACTACCACAATCATCCCGATGCCAACATAATAACTTACGATTTCCCACAAAAGAGCCATTACGCACCCCCTTTTTGTAAAAGAGCAATAATTACAAACCGATAACGCGCTACGAACCAATTAATCTTACCAGCTCTCCCCTTTTTTCTTCTAATAAATCTTTATTGTTTGCTTCAAGCCTCAAACGCACGACCGGCTCGGTATTTGATTTTCTCAGACTAAACCACCAGTCGGGATATTCAATATAGACACCATCTAAATCAATCGAGTGGCCATCTTTATAATGCTCTTTTACCTTTTTTAGCGTCTCATCGGCATCACTGATTTTCATATTTATTTCTTCGGTGGCAAAATATTTTTTTAGCGGGTTGATTAGCTCGGAAAGCCTTTTTCCCAATTTGCAGATTAAATCCATTGTTTTTATGGCTGCGAACAGACCATCGTCTATCGCGTAATTTTCCTTAAAAAATAGGTGCCCGGAAAATTCACCCGCTAAGGCTCCGCCCCTCAAAGCCATTTCCTTCTTATAAAAAGGATTTCCCACCCGCATCATTATGGGTACTCCCCCGCTCTGCTCAATAATTTCCTTAACTGCTTTACTAAACCGCAGGTCGTAGTAAACTTTCTCGCCAGGGTATTTCTTCAACTCTTCCCGCGCCAATGCCGCTACCAGCATATCAGCAAAAACAATTTCGCCGGTTTCATCGATCATAATTGACCTATCCGCATCACCGTCAAAAAATATCCCCAAATTAGCTTTCTCTGCTTTAACCCGTTCACGCAGCTCGTTCATGTTCTCGATATTATGCGGGTCAGGAAAATGATTGGGGAAACTTCCATCCAACTCCTCATACATCGGAATATAGTCGATATTTAATTTGTTGAAAACTTCTCTGCCCGACACCGCGCCAACACCGTTACCATAATCGGCAACAACCCTTAATCCTTTTATTTGCCCACAAAAGCCCAAAACGTGCTGGATATATTCATCCAAAATGTTTCGAGGAATAACGCTCCCTCTTTCGTCCACATCAACAAAATTGCCCGCAAGCGCCAATTGTTTAATCGGTTCAACTTCTTCATCCATCATCTGGATACTTCTCTCGCCCATCAGTTTTAGTCCGTTAATATTGGGCGGGCTGTGTGAAGCGCTAAGCATTATACCACCAACATCACCGCCAATTTTTTTGGTGGCGAAAATCAGCATTGGCGTGGTACAAATTCCGATGTCGATAACATCCAATCCTTGTAAAGTTATTCCCTCAACTAACGCCTTAAACAGACCAGGCGAAGAAATTCTGGCATCGCGGCCAACAACAACATTGTCGGTTTTCCCGCTTAAATAAATCGCGAAAGCCGCGCCTATTTTATTAGCCGCTTCTTCGTTAACCTCCGCGGGATAAATGCCTCTTACGTCGTAGGTCTTGAAAATTTTAGGGTTAATGCTCATGGGTTTATTTTCTGCTTTTATATAAATAATACAAGAAGCGGGACAAGAAAACAAGAAAAAATCGTCTTTTCCCCTCAATGTTTTCAGAAGTTTTTTCTGCTAGCCGGAAACCTTGCAAATACAGATATAATTTAATAAGATGGACATATCATACTTTTACAATCCACAACCCGTGGGAGGCAAATATGCGGGAATTTCAAGAAGCGCAAAGATTAGCAGATCTTTATAGCCAGGACCTACTTGATGCCTACAACGAATTAGACCACTTGAAACGAAAAAGGCTTGACCAGATTATCTATTTTCTTAGAAACAAAAAAGACGCCACATTTTTAAGCATTGGCTGCGGCCCGGCAATCATCGAGCTAGAAATAGCGAAAAGGCTTGATAAAAACGTTGTCGGCTTCGACTGCTCGCCGATCGCCATCGCCCTGGCAAAAAAGAAAATCGAGAAAGCGGTAGTAAATGGCGTCATTCGGGAAAAACAACTTGAGGTTTTCGAAGCTAATCTTATGGCTCTGCCGTCGGACTTAGCCGCGATTCTTCCCCTTCCTGCCGTAATATGTTTCGACGTCATCGGCGCCTTCACCCTGAAAAGCAAAAAGTTCTTCCTCCAAGAATTATGGAGCCAATGCGTGGCGCCCAAGGGAACCCTTACGCTAACAGCTCTCTCCTGCTCCGACACTTCGAGGGCAGAAAAATACGCGAGGGGGCTAATTATCAAAGGAAAAAATTATCGGGTGCGCCTTTACAGCGAAGGCGTGAAAACCTACATGGGTCTTTTAAACACCCTAATTCCCCAACCAACCTGGTTCTACATAACAAGACTCGACGAGGAATCGTTGCTCATTGATATCAAAAGAAGTTGATGTATCAACCAAAACACAGGTCCACGAAAGGTGGATCTTTTTTTAATACCACGAGGATCGCGGAATTCGTGTGGGGATCGACCCCGTTAGAAGTTCGGCGAGACCATTCTTATTCCACAAATCAAGAGATGAAGATACCTTTTGGTTTGGACTTCATGTTACTATAAAATGATTAAAAACTTCTAATGGGGTTGACCAAAAAACTTCGCTTTGGTAAGATGAGTTTATTGTGCTCCCCGCAATATCGCGAGGAGCATTAATAGACACAGTTAGCATTGAACCACAACAAATTTCGTCATGTATGAACTTACCCTTATAGCCGACTCAAGCCTTTCAGAAGAAAATCTGGCCGGCTTGATTAAAAAAATTAAGGAATTTATTGAGAATCACGAAGGACGTATTGTCAAGGATTTTGTGACTAAAAAAACCAGACTGGCCTACCTCATTAAAAAACAAGCCAATGGCTTGCTCTGTAGTGTTGATTTTGAGTTAGAAAGAAACAATATCGATGCTTTCGCCAAAGAAATAAAAGAAGATAAGAACATCCTGCGTCATATCATCATCAATAAAGAAGTGGTCAGACCTAGACCCCCAACACTCAAGCCAGCAAAGATTCAACCAAAAAGCAAGCAAACAAAAATTAAAATCGAGGAGCTGGACAAAAAGCTGGAAGAAATATTACAAGAATAGTAACCGGCTACTGCTTACCGACTACTGGCTACCGCAAAAGCGGTCAGCCGTAGACGGTAGTCCGTAGACAAAGTTCATTTATGAACTTTAACAAAGCTATCGTCCTGGGTAATTTAACCCGCGATCCCGAATCAAAAACATTGCCTTCCGGCCAGCCGGTTGCCACTTTCGGCGTAGCAACCAATCGTTTTTATACCGACAAAACTGGCAACAAACAAAAACAGGCCGAATTTCATAACATTGTCGCATTTGGAAAATTGGCTGAAATTTGCTCGAAATATTTAAAAAAAGGGGGGTTAATCCTGGTCGAAGGAAGAATTCAAACGCAATCTTGGGAAAAAGACGGCATTAAACGCAATCGCACCGAAATTATAATGGAAAATATGCAGATGGGGCCCAAAAACGCCGGTAATTCCTCGTCGCCAACCGCTTTTTCAAAATCGAAACCGTCAAGCGTTGATGATGACATTCCGGTTATCGATCAAGAAACCCCGGTGTCGAACGATACTCAAGGCAAAGATGATGAAGTTAATGTTGATGATATACCATTTTAATTCTATTTAGATCGCAACAGACACTATGAAAAAAGCTTGCTATATGTGCCAAAAGAATATTCAACAGATAGATTTTAAGGACGCGGAACTCCTGCGCCACTTTTTAACCATGCAGGCAAAAATAGCTTCGGCGAAAAGAAGCGGGAATTGCCGTAGGCACCAACGAGAATTATCACACGCCATAAAGAGAGCGCGTTTTATGGCATTATTGCCCTATACAACACGCTAAAACTTTTGGAAAGAAAAGGCGCCCCACAGCATTGCGGGGCGCTTTTTGATTGCAAAAATTGACCGGCATAACCAACAAGAGCTACAATAGAGACAAGAGACTATTCGCATTATTTATTGTTCAAGCCGCCCTAAGCTTACCCTAAGTTTATCGAGAGAGCCTGAAGAATAAATTTTAAATCAATGCCCCAACAAATAATCGCTCTGCTTCTTTTCGGTGTCGTCTTAATATTGGTTTTTACAATATCCTCGGAACAGCCCGGTCAAGCCTCAATTTGGACAATGTTAAAAAACTGGTTCAGCGCGCTTAATAGGATATTCGCGCTTAACCTAAAGCTAGAAAAATGCGTCAACTCTTGCGGCGATAACACGTGCCAAAGCAACTTTTGCGCGGGAAAAAATTGCTCCTGTCTCGAGACATACGCAAACTGCCCGACGGACTGCAGTAATACGCCGACATTACAACCCCAGCCCACCTCAGTTGAAAATTCCGACCAACAGAATGACGCTTGCGTAAATAAATGCCCCGACGGTCTCTGCGAAGAAATTGTTTGCCTGGGCGCTGACTGCCCTTGCGCCGAAACGCCTTCAAGCTGTCCGCAGGATTGTAAAAACGTAACCCCATTAAAATTAATCGCGCCGAATCGATAAATCCCGCGAATACGCCGCCTCAACCCAAAACCGCCTCGCAGAAACACGAGGCGGTTTTGGGTTTCATATTGTTATTCCCGCAGGCCGCGCATCAAACTACTTCCTTGGCCGCGTCTTTAACTTTTTTAGTTATTTCTGAAATTAGTTTTGGATTGTCTTTGAGAAATTGTTTTGCCGCGTCTATTCCCTGCCCCAATTTCTGCTCATCGTAAACAAACCAAGTTCCTGACTTTTTAACAACATTATATTTTACTCCGGAGTTCAAAAGGTCTGCCTCGTGGTCCACGCCGTACCCGTAAACGATATCGAACTCCGCGATTTTAAACGGCGGCGCGACCTTATTCTTGACTACCTTGGCCTTAACCCGGTTACCGATAATGTTTTCGCCCTTCTTTATCTGGGCGGTCCGCCGCAAATCAATGCGGACGGAGGCATAAAATTTCAAGGCCTTGCCGCCAGGAGTCTCTTCGGGGTTACCGAACATAATGCCAATCTTCATCCTAATCTGATTAGTGAAAATAATCGTCACCCCGCCCTTAGCAGTAATGGCAGTCAATTTCCGCAAAGCTTGCGACATCAAACGCGCCTGTCGACCCATGTGCTGCTGTCCCATTTCCCCCTCTATCTCCGCCCTAGGCGTCAGCGCCGCCACTGAGTCTATGATTATCAACTCCACCGCCCCTGAACGCACTAATGATTCCACAATATCCAGCGCTTGCTCGCCAGAATCCGGCTGGGAAATCAATAAATCATTAACTTGAACGCCTAATTTTTTGGCGTATTCCGGATCAAGCGCGTGCTCCGCGTCAATAAATGCTACCATCCCGCCTTTTTTCTGAGCCTGAGCAGCCGTTTGCAAACAAATCGTGCTCTTTCCGCTTGACTCCGGACCGTATAATTCAATTATTCTTCCTTTCGGCATACCGCCGACGCCCAAGGCAATATCGAGAGAAACCGAACCAGTCGAAATCGCTTCGACGTCAACCCGCTTAATTTCGCCTAATTTCATGATTGACCCTTCGCCGAATCTCTCTTTTATCTCCGCTATCGCGTTTTCCAAAACCTTTGCTTTATCGTCTTTTGTTTGTGTTTTTTCTTTTGTCATTTTTGTTGTCATCCTGAGCGAAGCGAAGGATCCCATCGTCGCCATAATCTTAACCCGAGAGAAAGAGTTTCTTCGGGCTACACCCTCAGAATGACAAGGTTTTTATTGTTCGGCTTTTGGCTATTGAAAATTTCTTAACCCTCTTTTATTTTTTCCACCCCCGACTTCAAGGCCATTCGCACAAATATAGTTTTCCGTTCCCCCAATTCATCAAGAAACTCATAATAATTACCGTTCGGCCCCATCGTCAATATCCCAACTCGTGATCTCGGCTCTTAATCTTTGAATTACGCCCCACCTTGATGATCATACTGATCATACCATTTTTGTGAGTCAGATGGCTGGCTAATCAAAATTTGCCGCGGCTTAGCGCCTTCACCGGGACCGATAACACCCTGCTCTTCAAGCACATCGAGCAATCGGGCGGCGCGGGCGTAGCCAACGCGCAAACGGCGCTGAAGCAGCGAGGCCGATGCCTTACCGGCTGCCACCACAACCTCTTTTGCTTCTTCATAAAGCTCGTCATCAATATCTTCGTCGCTCTTCCCGCCCCATAATGTCGCGTTTTTCCGGTGTTCGGTTACCTCGGTTTGATAATCAACGGGATCGCCGGTTGACCGAATAAAATCGGCGACTCGCTTGGTTTCCTCTTCGGAAATAAAAACCCCCTGTAATCTGACAGGTTTTCTCGCATCACCGGCCAAATAAAGCATATCGCCGTTGCCCAGCAATTTTTCCGCGCCAGACATATCAAGAATTGTTCGCGAGTCAATTTGCGAAGCCACCTGCAAAGCAATTCTTGAAGTTATATTGGCCTTGATCAAACCGGTAATAACGTCGACCGATGGCCTCTGCGTACAAACAATTAGATGTAGGCCGACAGCGCGTGACATCTGGGCCAAACGAACAATTGCCGCCTCAACCTCCCGTCCATACGCCACCATCAAATCCGCTAATTCGTCGATAACAATCACCACATATGGCATAGGCTCGTCAGGTTTTTTGTTGTTATAAGAAATGATATCACGAGAACCGGCTCCAGCCAAAACATTAAACCTTCTTTCCATTTCTCCCACCGCCCATTGCAATGCATTAACAGTCTTTTCCGGCTCAACCACAACCGGCGTTAAAAGATGAGGAATATCTTTGTAAACCGGAAATTCCACCCTTTTCGGATCAATCAAAATCAACCGCAAACGTTCCGGAGAATGACGATAAAGAAAGCTAAGAATAATAGTATTCAAACAAATTGTTTTTCCCGAACCGGTCGCTCCCGCAATCAATATATGAGGCATTTTTTCGAGGGCTGAATAAACCGGAACACCAGCGACATTTCGGCCAAGGGCCATTGTCAACAAATTACGATTTTCGATAAAATCCTTATTCTCTATTAAATTTTTTAAACGAACTCTCGTTATTACTTTATTAGGCACTTCGATTCCTGCCCAGGAACGGCCGGGAATCGGCGCCTCGATACGAAGCGGGTGCGCGGCCAACGACAGGGATAGATCGTTGACAAGAGCCGTAATTCTCGCGAGTTTAATGCCTTGCGCCGGCTTAAGAGTATATTGAGTCACCGTTGGACCAACTTTAGTCTCCCCCATTTCAACCTCAACCCCAAAATGCGCCAGAGTCCGCTGAATAATATTGGCATTGGCCTTAATATCGCCGCTTGAAGGCTTGCCCTGATCGCTTTCCAAAAGAGCAACTGGTGGCGGCCGCCAAGCATCAACATGACGCGCAGCACCTTTGTCCGCGGCCGACATGCCCCCCCCGGAAGCCGCAACCACCCCGTCATCATCAATGCTCTCAAAACCATTCTCGTCATCTATTTTTCTCACTTTAAAATTTGGCTTCGGTAGAATCCTCTTGCCGATGTCCGCGATCTGGCCAAACACCCCCCTCTCCTCGCCATCGTCTAGGGATAAATCCTCGACAGTTTCAGCCACCCCCTGCTCTCTCTTGCTAAACGATACAACAAAAACACTTAAAAGCTTGTTCAAGGATATGTCCAGCGCGATTAAAATAGCGCTTATCAAAAAGGCAATAAAAACTATCAAGCTGGCATAAACGCCTAATAATTTTAGAAATGGATATGCAACGCCATAGCCCAGATATCCGCCGCTTTCCGTCGGCTTGCTTCCGATAATCAAGACGGAGAGAATACCCAAGAAACTCAAGAGAAATATAAACATTCCCAAGAGCGTTGTTTTATAAACATCTTTATGTAGTGACTTTAAAACGCTGATGCCTCCTAAAAGAAGGGCGGCAGTAATCAAAAAGATTCCTTTTCCAAGTGCCAGCCTCGCGCCTTTAACAAAATATTGGCCAAAAATACCGGCTAAATCGAAATAACTAAGAATCGTGATAATCGCCAGAGCGAAAAAAAAGACGGCTAAAATTCCGTTTTTTGTTTCGGTTTCCAAGCCAAGCCGGTTCTTTTCGGGTTTTTCTACTTTCTCCTTCCCATCGTTTCTATTATCATTTTTAGGCATATTTTCTTATCATCCCACCAATAAACAAAACTTAACTAACTATATCTAATTTTACTTCAACTACAACTCATCGTCAATCGCAACATAAATAAAAAATCTCCCCGAAGTACTGCGGGGAGACTAAAATTACTACTTAAGACACGCGCCCTTATTCTGGCAACGGAAACTTAATCGTAAATTCCACCCAATCACCTTTTTGCGCGGCTTTAACCGAAGCGCCTTTATGGGCCTCGATACTGCTTCGCACTACCGCCAGGCCCAAACCGACACCATCAGGCGACGTGGTAAAAAAGGCTTCAAAGATTTTCTTGGGATCAGGTATCTGCCCTGGATTCCGTAAGACAATCTTTACCTGATTGCCATCTCTACCGATAAAAATCTCCACAACCCTTTTCCCCGAGCTGGGCGGCTGAATATGTGTAAACGCGTTAAGAATCAGGTTATTAAAGGCCAACTCTAGCCGGCTTTTATCAAGCAGCAAGATTGGTATATTTGGCCGGGTCGTCACTTTGATTTGAACGGAATTCTTCAACGCAATTACTTCAGTGTTTTGGAGTATTTCTTTGATAAGCTTGTCAATCGCCACCGGAGCCAAAACGAGCGGGCGTTCCATCCTCGAATATTCCAGAACATCTTTTAGGGTTTTTTCCGCCCGCACAACGCCTTCAATTACCTCGTTCAAGCAATGAATAAGATCATCATTGCTATGACATGTTTTCTCGGCAACCTTCTTTGCGCGCCGCGCGAAACCGCCGATAGTAACAAGGGGGTTCCGTATTTCATGAGCGACGGTACTGGAAACACGCCCCAGCATGGCCAACCGGTTCTGATGCTCCTGCCTACGGCTAAATTCCGGTAGTATATTGATAATTGTCGCGATATCATTAACAAATTCTATTTCGATGTCATTAAAAGAACGTTTTTCGCGGATTGCGTCTAGAACGATAACAAATCCGACTTCGCCGCGATCATCGAGAACTGGAACGAATAGAATCGATTTAATATCAATGGCCTCGATCAGGCCACGCATATAATAGCATTCTGTATATTTCGCCGTCGCTATATCGTCGACGAGACGCATTTCTTTTGTTCTTAGAACCTCAATAATGGGCGGACAATTCTCGATGCGATAACTCACTCCAAGAGTATGGGGCGGACCGGAAGTCGCGACACCGGCCACGAATTTATAAACGCCGCCATCGCAGTTGACCTCTGCTATAACACATCTTTCAATATCCAGCGCCGCCACCAATCTTTCGGCAACGAACTGAAGGTTAATCCCCGAAAACCCTTCCTGCATTACTGTCATAGCAATGTCAGACATCGCTTTGGCCTTATGAATATGAATAGGATCTTTTGGCATTCTCACTCCTCCGATACCCTTTGTCGAAGAACACAATTTTGGTTATTTTAGCAATTTTGTCTCTTTTTGTCAATTTTCGTACGGGTAGTTTAAGAATTATTAACCAAAAAGAAAGCGGTTACCCGCCTTCTTTTGTCAAGCAGTTAAAATCGGTTTCTATACGAAATCTCGTTTCAAGCCGGTTCCGGCCGGAATCAGCTTGCCGATAATCACATTCTCCTTGAGTCCTTTCAATTTATCCTCTTTGCCCTGAACCGCGGCATCAATAAGAACCTTAGCAGTCTCCTGGAAAGACGCGGCTGAAAGCCAACTCGTTGTGCTCAAAGAAACCCGGCTGATTCCCATAATCAAATCCTGTGCCTTTACCGGCCTACCGCCCCTTTTGCCCACCGCCTCATTTTCTTCCAGAAAATGCCCTCTTTCGATAATCTCACCGACTATCAGGGGAGTATCACCAGACTCCAGAACCTTCACCCGAGAAAACATCTGCCGTATAATAACCTCAATATATTTGTCATTAATTCCTTCCCCCTGTGAAGTATAAATATTTTGAACTTCTTTTACGATATATCGCTGAACAATTTCTTTACCGGCCAGTCTGAAAAGATCCTTCAAATCTATATGCCCCTCTGTCAATTGCTGTCCCGGCAACACATTGTCGTCCTTTTTGACCCAGATGCCGCGATCCAATGAAGCCAGATACTCAACAACTTTGGGTTTTTCCTTGCTTAACTTTCCTATCACTCCCCGGATCGTTATAACCCTCTTATCTTCTCTCGTCTCAACCGACAAAACCTTTCCTTCGGCCTCGGATATTATGGCCCGTCCTTTCGGCGGCCTGATTTCGAAAATTTCATCTACACGCGGCAAACCTTGCGTGATATCCCCGCCTCCAGCTACGCCACCGGTATGAAAAGTACGCATAGTCAGCTGGGTACCCGGCTCA
>Ga0210016_1002420_pt1 | contig 16982 bp, 24 predicted proteins | sample CryGeyCG2014_300_FD_185454 | JGI IMG/M metagenome (GOLD analysis project Ga0210016, IMG submission 185454) | Groundwater microbial communities from aquifer - Crystal Geyser CG02_land_8/20/14_3.00 (SPAdes) (version 2) | ecosystem: Environmental > Aquatic > Deep subsurface > Groundwater | place... | reverse complement strand
TAAAAAATGAATATAAAAAATAAAATCAATTTATCTTTAGTAATTTTCATTATTTTAAGTATTATTTTAATTTTGTTTGCAATTTACCCCCTTTTTAAGGAAATAAAAATTAATTCTGAAGATTTAATTTCTAAAAAGCAAAGCTTAACTTTTTTGGAGGGAAAAATTGAAAATTTAAAACGATATCAAACCATCTGGAGACAAATCGAGCCGAACTTAGAAAAAATTGATAAATTATTTATTGATCCTGAAGTGCCGGTGGAATTTATCAGTTTTTTAGAGGCAACAGCCAGAGATTGCGATTTATCAGTCGAAATCTTCCCCGCCCCTGCCTCAAAAATAACAGAGGATCCTTGGCCCTCCCTTTTCTTCCAAATTAGCTCTACTGCCTCTTTTTCCAAATTTTTAAAATTTTTAGAAAAATTAGAAGCCAGCCCTTATTTAATAAAAATTCAAAATTTGAATACCAGAAGATTAACTGAAAAAGATTTAGAGTTAAAATTATTTAAAGAACTTTCTCCCGGCGATACTAAAAATACCCTTTTGATAAAAGTTTATACCCAGTAGAGCAACTTCGACAGGGTTTTCTCTGAAAACCTTTATATCACGAAGTGAGTCGAAGTTGTCATACTGGGTTTATACAAGATGAAGATTCCTAAATTAAAGTCAAAAACAATTAAAGAAAGTTTCAAAAAACTACTGAGAACCTTAGGAGAGAGAAGTCTCTTAACTTTTTTTACCCTTTTAATTATTACTTTAATTATTGGCAGCCTTGTTTTTTATAAGTATAGTTTTTTAGCCGAAAAGAAAGAGCCAGAAGTTTCGGGGGCACCATTAACATTTCAGGAAAAAAATTATGAAGCTGTCTTGAAAATCTGGCAAGAAAAAGAAAAAAGATTTAATGAGGCCGATTTAAAAGAATATCCCAACCCATTCAGGATTGACTAAAAAGAAAATTTAAGGTAAAATATAAAACCAGTGTCAGCCCCTGTAGCTTAATGGACAAAGTACCTCCCTTCTAAGAAGGTGATGGAGGTTCGATTCCTCCCAGGGGCACATGGTGGCTATGGTGTAGTGGTAACACTGCTCTTTGTGGAGGAGCCGTCGCCGGTTCGAATCCGACTAGCCACCCAATCTAACCAAAAAACAGCTTCAAAGCTGTTTTTAAGTCTATTGATTTCGTAAATCAATAGATTATTTCTTTTCTTCTAGTTTCACTTTTAAAGTTATTTCTTTTCCTCCTCTCAAAACTTTTAAAGAAATTTCTTCACCAATTTTCTGTTTAGCCAAGGCATCGGCTAAAGGATTTTCCTCAGTGATTTTTCCTCCATTTACTTCCAAAATAATATCATATTCTTTCAGGCCGGCTTTATCAGCTGCCGATCCTTTGACCACTGCTTCCTCTCCTAACCTTTCTCTAGCAATCAGGGCTCCATAATCAACTGGCAGTTTTTGAGCCATAGTTATCTCCCTATTTAAAACAATATACCTTACTCCTAAAAATGGTCTTTTGATTTTGCCATATTTTATGACTTCTTCTAAAGTTCTTTCGGCATAATTAATTGGTATGGCAAAACCAATATTCTGAGCTCCCATGACCATAGCCGTATTAATCCCAATGGCTTTCCCTTCCAGATTGACTAAAGGTCCTCCCGAATTTCCTGGATTAATAGCGGCATCAGTTTGGATTAGTCCTCTCAAGCTGGTTGCTTTAAGAGGAAGCCCGCCGTAGGCGGTAATTTTTCGCGACAAGCCCGAAACAATCCCGGCTGACAAAGTATCTTCAAACTCTCCTAAAGGATTGCCAATTGCTACCACTGTTTCTCCCAATTCAATTTTATCTGAATCGCCCAATTCTAAATAAGATAGATTTTTCTCATTTATTTTTAAAACTGCCACATCGACTAAAGGGTCTCTGGCTAAAATTTTGGCTGGTGCTTTATGTTTTGGGTCAATTATCACCGTATAATCTGCTTCCGGATCCCCAACAACATGGCTGCAAGTTAAAACATAACCATCGGCAGAAACCATGAATCCTGATCCGCCTCCAATTTTGGTTTTTTCTTTTTCCTTTTTCATCTTCGGGAAAATAAATTCCTGACCGCCAAAAGGAAAAGAATAAAAGCCCTCGATTTTTGGCAGGTCTTTAGAAATAACAATAGTAATAACTGCCGGGCAAGCCTTTTTAGCTACTTCAATAATCGGAGATTTGGGTGGTGGGTGGGTGGCGTCCATAATATATCTAATTGTATCATGGGAAACAATTGTCAACAACAAAAAAATTTGCTAAAATGTTTTTATCGCCCCTGTAGTTCAACGGATAGAACAAGAGACTCCTAAACTCTGGATCCAGGTTCAATTCCTGGTAGGGGCATGGGCCCATAGCTCAGTTGGCTAGAGCGTCGGTATGGCATACCGAAGGTCGCGAGTTCGAGTCTCGCTGGGTCCACATGAAAATTGCGGTTTTAGAACCTGGTGCCTGGGGGACTGCCCTGGGAATTCTTTTAAGCAGAAGGAATACGACATCTTTTTGGTATGAGAATCCTAGATTAGCTTTGAAGCTTTCCAAATTTAGAGAAAATGAAAGGTTACCAGGAATTAAAATTCCTAAAAAAATTTTTATTTCTTCTGATTTAGAAAAAATAATTGAAAATACTGACTTATTTATTAATGCCTCCCCCTCCTTCAATTTTCGAAAAACTTTGTTAGCCCTTAGAAACTTTAAAAATTTGCCACCCTTGCTTGGAATTGCCAAAGGCATTGAAAAGGAAACCTTAAAATTACCTTCCCAGATTGTTGGAGAAATTTTTGGGAAAATTCCCTATGCTCATTTATCCGGGCCGGGATTTGCCAGAGAAATTATCAAAGGAAAATCAGCTGAAGAAGTAATCGCCTCTCAAAATAGGTCCTTATTAAAAAAACTTAAAGAACTTTTTAAAATTAAACCATTAAAAATCTCTACTACCACTGATTTAATTGGAGTTCAGTTAGCCGGCGCTTTAAAAAACGCCTTAGCTATTGGTATTAGTTTAGTTGAAGCGGGTAGGCCTGACCCTGAAACAAAAAAGATTCAGAAGAAGTTAATTTACCTCGGTTTAAAAGAAATGATAAAAATTGGAAAAGTAATGGGAGCTAAAAGAAAAACTTTCTCAGGCCCAGCTGGTTTAGGAGATTTAATTTTAACCTCGACTAATCCACTTTCTCGGAATTTCCAATTTGGGAAAGCTATTTTATTAGATGCAGAAAAAATGAGAAAGAATATAAAGGAAAGAAAAATTACAGTTGAGGGTTTTGATAATATTTTTGCTTTTTATAAATTAGGAAAAATTCATAAATTAGATTTACCAATGATTAATGAAATTTACAAAGCAATTTACCAAAAAGTTTCTCCCCCAAAAACAGTTCAAAATTTAATTAAATTAACCGAGAAAGCGTAAATTCGGAGGGTTGCGATAATGGTATTCGGCTGGTTTCGAAAACCAGTGGGAGAAATCCCTTGCAGGTTCGAGTCCTGCACCCTCCGCCGGTGTTCAATGAATTTTCAATTCATTTCAATTTTCAATAAATTTTTAATTTATTTCAATGTCTAAAGTGGGAGTTTAAATATGTGGAAATTTTTTCAAAAAAAGAAAAAGGAGCCGGAGAATTTTCAGGAGGTTTTAGCTCAATTTAAGGATTTGGAGAAAAATTTGGGAAAACTTTCTGAAGAACTTGAAAATTTGAAAAAAGAAAGCAAGTTTAACTTTCAAAAATTTGGAATAGTAAGGTTTAATCCCTTTTCCGAAGTTGGCGGAGACCAAAGCTTCTCGATTGCTCTATTAGATGGTAGTGATAATGGAGTAGTTGTTACCAGTCTTTATACAAGAGAGGGAAACAGGGTTTATGGAAAACCAATAAAAGCAGGTATCTCAGAATATTTATTATCAGCCGAAGAAAAAGAGGCAATAGAAAAAGCAAAAATTAATTATGGAAACAAAAACAAAAAATTTAATAACTCGACCACCGGTAGTGGTAATTTTAGGCCACATTGATCATGGAAAAACTTCTTTACTTTCTAGTATCCGCAAATTAGAATTCACGCCTGGCAAACCGGGTGGCCTTATCACTCAACATATTGGGGCTTTTGAAATTGAAAAAGATGGCAAGAAAATTATTTTCATTGATACCCCTGGCCATGAGGCATTTTCGGCAATGAGGTCCAGAGGAGCGAAGGTGGCTGATATTGCTGTTTTGGTGGTCGATGCTGGCCAAGGGGTTCAGGCCCAGACAAAGGAAGCAATTTCTCATGCTAAATTAGCTGGAATTCCAATTATTGTGGCTTTAAACAAAATTGATAAACCCGAAGCTAATCCAGAAAAAGTAAAAAGAGAATTATCAAAAGAGGATATTATAGTTGAGTCCTTGGGAGGCAAGATTCCTTCCATTTTAACTTCAGCAAAGACTGGTCAGGGAATTGAAGAACTCTTAGGAATGATTTTATTAGTGGCTGAGATGGAAGGATTAAAAGCTGACCTCTCAAAGAGAGGGGAGGGAGTGGTTATTGAATCTTATTTAGATAGCCAGAAGGGGCCGACTGCCACTTTGCTTTTAAGTGATGGAATTTTAAAATTAGGTGATACTGTTGGTACCTTTTCAACTTTTGGAAAAATCAAAAATTTAGAAAACTTTCAGGGAGCTCCTATTGAAACGGCTTTGCCTTCAGATCCGGTCATTGTTATTGGTTTTGAAGATGTTCCTAGAGTCGGAGAAAATTTTGAAGTTTTTCCTGATTTAGAAACTGCTAAAAACCATCTTAAAATTTCCGAGAAAAAGAGGGAAACCAGAATTTTAGAAGTTGGTCCCGAACAAAAAGTTTTAAATTTGATTTTAAAAACTGATGTTTTGGGTTCAATTGAAGCAATTGAGGAAGTTTTAAGAACCTTGCCCCAAGAGAAAGTAGTTTTAAGAATTTTAAAATCGGGAGTAGGTCAGATAAATGAATCGGACATCAAGTTTGCTAAAGCCCACCCAGCCCTTAGCTACCCGGCAGTAATTTTGGGTTTTCGAGTAAAATTAGATCCGGTAGCCCAGAGTTTTGCCGAAAGAGAAAAGGTAAAAATAATGACTTTTGAGGTAATTTATGAACTGGTGGAGGAAGTTCGCAAGTTTATGGAGAAAATTCTAGAACCAGAAGCAGTTAGAGTAGAGTTGGGAAAGGTTAAAATTTCGGCAATTTTCCTAGTTGAAAAAAATCGCCAGATTATTGGCGGCAAGGTGACTGAGGGAGAAGTTAAAAAAGGAACCCAAATTGAAGTTTTGAGGAACGAAGAACTGGTTGGCAAGGGAAAATTAATTAATCTTCAGCGAGATAAAAAAGATGTAGACAAGGTAATGAAAGGCCAAGATTGCGGAATGCTTTTTGAAGGCGATACTAAAATCGAAGAAGGCGATATTTTGGTGATTTATATTGAAGAAAGGAGAAAAGGCGAGATATAAGATGACTAAACGGATTCAGCGGGTTAATCAATTGATAAAAAAGGAATTGGGCCAGATTCTTTTGCGAGAAGTTGAATTTCCAAAAGATGTTTTGGTAACGGTAACCAGAATTGAGACCTCAGTCGATTTAAATCAGGCCAGAGTTTTTCTTAGTTGTTTTCCAGAAAATAAAGCCAAAGAAATTTTAGGGATTTTAAATCGTCAAATTTATAACATTCAACAAAAACTTAATAAAAGATTAAAAATGAAATTTATCCCTAAGATAGAATTTAGAGAAGAAAAAGAAACCAGGGAAGCCGGAAGAATCGAAGAAATTTTAGAGGAATTGAAAAAGGGAGAAAAATAAGATAGAATCTGAATGTGGCCAGGTAGCCAAGTAGCTAAGGCATTGGTCTGCAAAACCAATATACATGGGTGCAAATCCCATCCTGGCCTTATGATTTTGCCCGGGTGGCGGAAAGGCATACGCACAACACTTAAAATGTTGCGGTCGTAAGACCATGTGGGTTCGACTCCCACCCCGGGCACTCGTAGTATCAGATACGAACTCTCTTTGTTGAGGGGGGAGCGAGATTGCCTCGCTCCTGCCAGAAAAATTTGCCCTGCCTTGCAAAAGCAAGGCAGGGCTTTCTTTGGTTTCAGAAAATTGAAAATCTTTCAGATTTTCCGAATAAAATAGGGTGATTTTGATGGTTTCTGGAGAGTAAATAATCTCTTTGAGAAACCTTTTGACTAACAGATTTCTTTCTACCCCCCTTCTTTGAGAAAGAAATAAGAGAAGAGACTTGAGAATAGAAACGATAGTTTCTACTGAAAATTTAGAGAATTTAGAGCATAACCCTGATGGTTCGATTCCATCTTCGACGGGCGAACCCGAATTTTTTAAGTCAACTTTCGAACTTTCGGACTCATGATTTAGCTTAAAAACAAGATTTTCTATGTAATTTCTATCCAGAGAAATCCTTTCTAAATTTTCCAAAATATATCTTTCTATTCTATCTGCGCTTACCTGCTGGGTTGAACAAGCCTGCCAACCTTTTTTCTTGGTAGAATTGCAACGATAATAATAATACCTTTTCATTTTTCTTTCACGCCACTTGTTGGTAAAACAAGCACTCATTTTGTATCCGCACTCGTTACAGCGAATTAGACCTCCTAAAAGGAAATCTCGGTAAACCCTGAATTTTTTGATTCTCCTTTTGTGGGTTTTCTGGACTAGTTCAAAGAGTTCTTGAGAAACTATTGGCTGGTGAATGCCTTGATAAATCTGGCCAGCATATTGTATTTTTCCGGTATAAGTAATGTTCCTTAAAATTAGAGCAAGATGGGCTTTAGAGAAAATTTTCCCTTGCCTGTTTTTGATGTTTTTCTCTTCCAGCAGATTATAAACCTCATTTACAGAACCGGTTTCAAGATAAGTTTCGAAAATTAACCCGACAATTTCTGCTTCTTTTTTGTTAACGATAAGTTTTTTGTTTCGCTTCTCGTAGCCAAAAGGTGAATTTCCGCCGTTCCACATTCCTTTTTTGACTCTTTCAAGCATTTTATCTTTTGTTCTTTCTGAAGTTAATTCTCTTTCAAATTGAGCAAAGGTAAGCATTATGTTTCTCAATAATCTGCCGGCTGGAGTAGAGGTATCAAATCTCTCGGTGATAGAGATAAAACTAACATTATATTTTTCAAAAATCTCAACCAGTTGATAAAAATCTTTTGGAGAACGAGTGAGTCTATCAATTTTGTAAGCTAAAATAATTTCAATTTTTCCTTGTTTTATATCCTCAAGCAATTCTTGTAAGGCAGGGCGATTAGTATTGGCACCGGTATATCCGGCGTCAGAATAAACCTTATAGATTTGCCAATTATCTTGGCTTTTAACAAAAGACCTGATTTTTTCTTCTTGGGCTTCACAAGATGAAAATTCTTTCTCAGCTTGCAGGTCTGTTGAAACTCTTGTATAAATTGCACAATTTTTGATTTGTTTTTTGTTCATATATTTGTTAAAATTTATTAAGATATAGTTTGTTATATTTACCTATTTATACATTGTATAAAAATACAAGCTATCATGTCAAGCGGGAATTCTTATTTAAAAAATCTAAAAAAACTCAGAAATAAAAAGGATTGGACTCAAGAAAGATTAGCCAGAGAATCTGGTATTTCTTTTCATACCCTTATTAAAATTGAAAGCGGTAGGATAAAAAATCCAAGACTTGAAACACTTATTAAGCTTGCTAAAGCCTTAGGTGTTTCTATTGATAAGCTAGTAGGTTCTCAAAAATAAGAAACCATCAAAATCACCCTATTTTATTCGGAAAATCTGAAAGATTTTCAATTTTCTGAAACCAAAGAAAGCCCTGCCTTGCTTTTGCAAGGCAGGGCAAATTTTTCTGGCAGGAGCGAGGCAATCTCGCTCCCCCCTCAACAAAGAGAGTTCGTATCTGATACTACGAGTGCTCGAAATAAACGAGTTCAAACTTTCTCCATTATCTTACCAAATTTAATCCATAAGTCAAAGAAAATGGACTTAAACCACTAAACCTTACCCCCGACTATATACAGTTTCACTGTTGTTTCTATTCTCTCTTTTGGGGGCTCGGTCGCTCGCTTCCGCTCGCGACCTCGCCCTTATTTTGTATTCAAAAATGGAGTAAAAAAGTTAAAAATCCCCTAAGTTAAAACCGGGCAAACACTAATCGCTCTGTCTTGCAAGAATTATTTGAGGATATAAAGAATTGAAAAATTGATAAGAGATTATTTTAGTTTAGAAAATTGATAGAGTCGCTCGCTTTCCAAAAGATTTTTACTGCAGCAATAAAAGTTTGATACCTCTATTCCAGCAAAGATTATTGAGAAACATAATGCTTACCTTTGCTCAATTTGAAAGAGAATTAACTTCAGAAAGAACAGAAGATAAAATACTTGAAAGAGTCAAAAGAGAATGTGGAGTGGTGGTAAGCGAAATCTCATCGGTTTCGCCTTTTTATTTTAAATTGATTTTTTAGAAAAATTGGGCTATCCTGAAAGTAGAAATCGTTAAAGCGTTGGGCATTTCGATTGAGGATTTAATAAAATAATATGGCTTTATTTCGTTTTATATTTTCAATTATTTTTGCTCCAATTAGGTGGTTGGCAAACTTACTAACTCAACGCAAAGATAATGTTTTAGAATGGCATCTAAATTACGGCCCCTCGTTTGTAAAAATTCAAACGAACCATAAAGAGCAGTTTTTAGCTGATGATTTATCGATAGCCAGCTACATTCTATTTTTGGCTCGATATTTTTATATTTGCGATGACAGACAAACAAATATTGTGCGAGATTTCCTTTCAAATGAAATAAAAAAATCTCAAAAACCTAACGAGATTACTCCCAAGTTATATGAAGTTGTTTTTCAAACACTAAATCAAATGGAGAAAGATGCAACAATTGGTTTATTCAAAATCTATAATAGGTTTTTGCCTATTCCCCCTCTGACATTTTCCGAAGACGAAGAGCCAAGACATTCATTTGCAAAGTATAAATTTTTGGTTTTTGAGCGAGCCGGTGGTCGCGGCTTGGCTTCAATTCTCCACATGTCCGCTGGGCCGGACATAATTCTGCTTCCTCTTACTATTGGGATTTTGTATGACTATGTGGTAAATAAATTACGAAATAAAGACAAAAAAGAAAAATTAGATAATTCAATTGTTGATTTACTGAAAAAGCACGCGGTCGTAGATTGTCGTTCTATAGCTGGGCTAAATGAATTACCAAATGAAGTCATTGGCAATAATAATTTAAACTATTAATATGGGTATTATAATTTTCATCATTGGTTTATTGTTGGGACTCTTTGCTTTTAGCCAAATCATTTATCCTCTGTTTTCTGCTTGGCCAGGAGCGAAAAAATTGGCGCGAGAGAGAAAATTAAAAAGACCAATTCCTATTTCTACATTTCTAATTGCTCCAGTTATTTGGGGCGTTCTTATGTGGGTTTCTGTTTGGGCTGTGGGGAAATTTTCACCAGACAATTTGAACACCTATTACATAAGCTTAGCGATAATTTTATTTGTGGTAATTATTCAAATTCCAAAACAAAATAGAGATTTAGAAGCTGATTTTAAAGATTCTTGGAAGCAGTATTTGAAAGAGGAATAAAAAGAATTTGCCGCCAAAGAAAATTTAAAAAATATGGATAAAAACATCATTTGGGAGAAGTTAAGTTGGTTTAGGGGAAATATAATTTCAGATGCAACTGCAATAGAGACGGCTCTCGGTTGGAATCTAAGAACATATTTTTTCCCTAAAACTAATAGGCAATCTTCAATTTTTTATTATTATATTATAAACACATCTCATTTTAGTTTCGATAAAAAGATTTCACTCTATGAACAAATCCCATATTTTAAAAAATTAAAACGATACCCACAAGTCAAAAACTCTTTAAGGTTTGTTCAAAAATTGAGAAACGCAGTAGCCCATTGGGAATTAGATGAAAAGATGAGTAACAAGAACGAAATTATTATTTATAATCCAGTTACATTTGAGAGATTAAAATTAGATGATAAATTGATAGAAAAGTTTAAAGAACATGAAAAATTTCTTCTAAAAATCTTTGATTGGGAATAAACCCTTAAAGAAAAAAAAAGAATTTGCCGCCAAAGAAAAACTTTAAATTATCGCTTTCTTTCAGAAAGCAAAAACCGCCAAAGAACCTGTTAAAAACATCGGCTCGAACCATATTTTGTAAAAGAAAATTTTTAAATAAAAATATGGGGTTATTTTCGGTTAATTATCAAAACGTGCCCGGTCAATGTGTTTATGCCAAAGGGGGTCTGAAATTTCGTGCTGACGAAGATAAACTTCGTCACTATTTTTCTCCTATTTTACCCCGTATATCCCTGAATGATATTATTGGCGAAGCTGTCTTTTGGTCCATGTTACCGTCGGCATTAGCTATTTGGATTTTTCCTATCCTTCTTTATTTCAAAGGAATATTATTTGCTTTAATAGCTACACTGATTTTATATCTAATTACAGAAATAGGACACCTAATTTTTTATTTAAAGCCACTTAATTATATTGTTTTTATTTTAGGAAATAATTTTTTGGCATTCATCATTTATCTAATTTGGGCAATGATGCTAATTCGTTCTGGTTCTAAGGAGGAAGTTATAGTTTTGGGAGTTTGGTTCCTATTTTTCGCGTTCGGACTCGGTCAATTGATATTACTTCCACTGCTTCCAATCCTCACAAAATTTTTTGCCTTACCACCGTCAGATCAGATATTAAGAAATGTCGGTTGGTATTATGCTAGAAAATTTGGACTTGACCCGACAAAATGGAGAATGTCAGATGAAGTAAACGATGAAAAACAAAATAAAGAATTTGATGAAAGAAAAAATTAAGAAAATCAAAGTATCAAAAAAACAATTTGCAGAGGCATTATATGTTTGGTTATCAAAGAATTGGAATATAGAGGTTATTAAAGGGATTACCAAAGAGTTCGAAGTAAAAAACATTAAAGATTTTATTAAAATATCTAAAGAGCTGTTTTTTCTTAATATGTGGTCAGTAATTTGTGCTTGCGAAGCAGAGCTTGGAGATAAAGATAAAAGAAATGAATGTTTAGATATTTTTTGCAACCTTGTTTATAAAAGCCATCCCGAAAAAAAAGAAAAGAGCTTTAGTAATTGGATGGAAGAGATAAAGAAGAAATGTATTGAATATGACAAGGCTTTAGAAATAAAACATCCCAATAGTCAAAGTTGGAAACCGGGTCTGGAAATAACAAAACTGATTAGCCGGAATTTATTTGGAAAACCTGTAATGATTGGTTACTTCTCCATTTATGGTCGGATAGTATTTGCTACGAAACATTTAAGGGAACTAATAAAAAAATTTGATATAGAGTAAAACTAGCGATGAAAAATATAAAAGAAAAATACTCTAAAGAATTGGCTTGTATTGCCTTTGGATTAGTGTGGCTACCCGAGGACGCAACAAATCCTAATTTTGAATTCGTTACTAATTGTATAACTGATATCATCAAGGACCAACAATTCAATAAACTAGAGGCGTTTAGATTTAAATTAGACTTATCACTTCTGAACATTTTTTTGGCGATGTACGCTGTGAATTTATATGTTGATAACGAAAATGAAGCCAAAGAAATAATTGATCCGATGCGTAAATATTTTTTAGATATGTTCGAAGCTGATTATTCAAAGGTTAAAACGAAGGAGCAGTTTGAACAACAAAACATTATACTTGGTGATTTTATACAAAGAGAGTCAGAACGAAGATTAATCAAGGCCGAGATAGAAAGCATAATTCACAAAAATGTTGATATAGATAATATGAAAATGAATCATCGATCATTACTTGATATGCTTTATCCGTATCGTGTAGCAGGTTATAAGCAAGCAATAGAGACCCAAGGAAACTTGGGGCCAATGTTTTCTATCGCGCAAGAATTCTCCCGACATTTTACTGGCAATGAAAATGATAAAGACAACGGATGGCTGGTAGTTCGGCTTTCATTACTTTTTGGTTATATTTCTACTATCTTTACTGAATATTGCAGACATAATTTTTCTAGAAAATAAACCACTGCATCGGGAGAATTTCCTCGGCGGTTTTTTGAAAAGAACCTACCGCCAAAGAAAAACTTTAAATCATTAAAACCGCCCATCGCTGGGCAATTTTTTATTAAAGAAATAGTGAGTAGTAAAGTGGGGTATACCAAGATATCGGCAGACGAAATCGATAAGGCCCCACTTTTTTTAATTTCGGCTTAAATTCTTAGAGAAAGCCTACGGGGGCTTGACAGGATTTTTGATTTTGTTATAAATAATTATAGGTAAGAATTAAATAGGTGTAAAATAAAAATTTTATTACTTAAAATTGTCAATTAACGAAAAAATATGGAAAAAGAATTACTAAAATCGATAAACAAAAGGCTTGAAGTAATAATTGTACTTTTATTACACCTCAGGCTTCAAAAACCTGAGAGGCCACGTCTTAGAGAACAAATTAAAGTTTTAGATGATTTAGGTGTTGAGCCAAAGGATATTGCCAACATCTTGGGTCGATCAAATAATTTTATTTATAAAGAGCTTTCCGAATTGCGTAAGCCCCGGAAAGCTAAAAAATAATATGTCCAAGAAAAACCGAAAAATTAGCAATACCGATAAATGTATCGAAGTGTTGCAGGATCTTCTTATTTTGGAGCTAGGGAAAGAGAAGATACCTCAGCGTGAAATTCGTAACATTGTCGGGGTCGACATTCACAAGGTTAATAGAATTATTAAATATCTTAAAAAAGAATATGGTGGAAGATAAAAATAAAGAGATAATAAAAAGACTCAATGTAATAACTGGATTATTGATTGACCTCGTTGATTTATTATCCAAAAAATACGAAATCGAAATTCCAGAAAAATTTAGAATGGCAAGAATGAAGAAATTGGGCTTAGAAAACGAAGAGATTGCTTTACTTTTCGGTAAGAGTAAAAAACAAGTTAGTAAACAAGTTTACGAAACGAAAAGAGTAAAAAAGCCAAAAAGTCAGAAAGAATGAAAAAGTCAAAAATAATATTTAATTTAATATGAACGAAAATCAAGAAAAAATTTTGGAAAATATCTCTAAGAAATTAAATATTTTAATCTCCTTATCTTTGCGTAATTTACTACAAGAGAGTAGTTTCCCCAGTAAAAGGAAAAAGGGTAAAGGAGAATTGGCTAATTATCTTGCCAACTTCGGAATTGATGTAGAGGATATTGCTGAGATTTTGGATTCTCCTATTCAAAGCATAAGGACATTATTAACTCCAAAGCGGAGAAAAAAATAAGGTGGCTCAATTTCGTCTTAATCAAAAATTATTACAGAGGCTAGCTGATAAACTCGGGAAGCCAACTAAATATATTCGAGAGCAAATCCGGAAGAAAGCTTCTAAATATCAAGTATCCTCAGAAGCTTATTTTGTCTATTGGCTTACTGATGAAAAAATAGGTGCTGAGAGATATCGGCGTGCTTTGCTCCCAGAGATCCAAGAAGAAATTCGTACCTTACAAACTGTATTAGATATTAGAAAAAAACCACCCTTACGATCTTTTAAGGGGACTAGTGTTCGAAAGATTGAAAAGATTCTTCAAATAAAAAAATTAAAAATTAAAGTAAAGCCAAATATTCTTCTACAAATGTTAATCATTCAAGCGCTAGAGAATTCAGAGCTATATCCTGTTTTGTTTATTTTCGAGAACTCATTAAGAAATTTAATTAACCTTGTTCTTACTAAAAAATACGGCCTAGGTTGGTGGAAAAATATGGTTAGTAAAAAAATTAAAGATAGAGTAGTTAAAAGAATGCAAGAAGAAAAATTAAATCCATGGAGAGGTTCACGAGGGATAGAACCGCTTTTTTATACTGATTTTTCAGATTTGGCAACAATTTTACGTCGAAATGCAGTTGATTTCGAACCTCTATTTACGGGGATTATTGGTGGATTAAACTTTTTAACTAGAAGACTAGACGAACTAGAAGGGATTAGGCATAACATTGCCCATACGAATCCGTTAAAAGCAAAAGATAGAGATTTATTACATATTTATTTCGAAAATTTTTACGATTTACTGGATATTTTAAATAAAAAAGTAAATAGTATATGACTTGGCCAACAAAAAAATTAGGAGAGGTGATTGCGTTCATTATTTTTATTTTGTTTGCTATTGCATTTTTTATCGCTTGCCAGTTTTGGCAATCCTTTCTGACACTTTCACTCTTACTGGTTTTGCTAAAATTAGATGAACTTACAAAATTAGCTATTAGTCCTAAATCTGGCCTTGAAGCAGATTTCAAGATTCCTGAAGAAAATATCAAAAAAGATATTGTGGAAAATAATCAGCCAGTTACGCAAGAGACTTTCGCTACTTTTAAGGAGGTGGAAGAGAAAGTACTAAATGAGATTCAGAGAAAACTTGGAGGTAAAATGAAAAAACAAATTAATTTTATGTATGGAATGTCTGATAAGCCAGAATTTGTATATCGGCCAGACGCAACAATCCAAACAGAAAATGAACTTATTTTTATTGAGGTTAAGTATGTTTTAAAACCAGAATTGGCGTCGAAGATTGTTGAAAATGCTTCCCAATATCTGAAAACGATTTTGGAGAAGTTTGGCCCAGTTGCAGGAAAAAAATTAAGTGCAAAACTTGTGCTTACCAGCAGTTACCACATTAATCCGAAATCTTTTAAAGTTCCCGATGGTATTGATATTGAATTTTACAAACTATGACTTAACCAACAAAAAAATAGGTGAAAACAATTTTAGGCAAAGCATTTAAAGGAGAATATGGAAATTAGTTTACCGGACATAGACGTATTAATAAGAAAGGTTTTACCAGTAAAAGCTTCTTTTACTGGAGATTTTATCCATCCAAATTTGGGAAGAACCACAACGCAAAGCATAGAACAATGGAGGTTAAATTATTTAAAAGAATTAAAACTGAATAATTCCCTTGATAATATTAAGAAGTTTAAAGTTTTTATTGCTAGTTTATTATTAAGGGCTAATAGAGGAGAGGTCGGCGGAAAACTATACAATGCTTTCAATGATAAGGTTAAAAAGTTTAAGGATTTAAATAAGGAAAATATTAGAAACATTTTGAAACATTCGGGTTATCGTTTTCAACCTCAAGGGATAGAGACCGTATTGAATGCTAAAAAATTATTATTTAATAAATATCAAGCCAAATGGGATAAATATTTTAAAGAAGCTAAAGAAAACTATAAAAATAATTTTCTAGATGACGATTTTTTAAAAATAAACGGAGTCGGTTTTAAGGTAAGAGATTTAGCTTTAAGCTGTTTTTTAAAAGAATATTCTGCCAATGATTTTCATGTAGTAGATGTTTTAGTAAGAACAGGTTTAATTTTATATGGATACGGTGATCTAAATTTTGGTACCAATCCTAATAATGATGAAAATTATTTATTTTTAAGGAATTTAATAATCAATATTTCTGAACAAACACCTTATCCACCTGGAGAAATTGATAGAATTTTTTGGCATTTTGGTCGAACAATTTGTAAAAGTAAACCACTATGCGAGAAATGCCCCATTAGAAACATTTGTTTGACTTATAAAAATAAAAAACAAAGATTGATTAGTTAGTTTGTGGAATAAAATTTTTTTAAAAACCTTTTTATTTTTATCGTCTTTTCAAATTAATCAAATTTAATAATATGACAGAGGTAGACAACCAATATGTAGGCGAGGCGATTAGTAATCTTTTTAGTTTGGTGGGGGCTAAAGAGGATGTTCCTTATAATTTGTTAAGAAAGCCATTTAAAAAAGGAAAAATCAAAGAATGTATAAAAGCAATTGCGGAATCTCTAGGATTACCAATCGAAATTAACCTTTCTTATGTATCGCCGTATTACAAACCGAATGGTACGACAGGACAAAGTTTTACAACTCAACAATTAGTTAAAACTGATGATAGGGGAAGAGGTGTGGCAGGAATTACAGCACAAGTATCTATACCAAGCTATCTTCCTTTATATGGGACATCGAGTTTTTCAAATTTTCCTATTGATATAAAAATAAGTGAAAACATTAAAGAATATCCAGATACTTTTTTAGCTATGATGGCCCATGAACTTTCTCACATTGTCCTACATTCTTTGCGATATAGTGAAAGGGATAATGAGATTTATACAGATATCACAGCAATGTTATTGGGTTTTAATGAGATTGTAAGATTTGGTCGTAAGACAATAAAGGGATATACACTTCCGACAAAAACTATAACCGAAACAGTAACCTACGGTTATTTATCCGATGAACAGTTTGGTTTCGCTTACAATGAGATAATTAAAATTTTAAGACAGAATAGGAAGGTAAAAAAGGAATTGATTAAAAAACTAAATTTTTTACGAAAACAAGTTATGATATTCGAAAACAATATTTTAAAATTTAAAAATTACATTGAATATCTTGATAAAAATACAAATAAAAAAATTAATCAAAGAGATGCGGAAAAAATTGTTTTATTTCATCAACCAGGGCACAATGAAGAAATACAAAATTTTTTAGGGACAACCAAAGAAAAATTAAATAAGCAGAAAGATCGTTATAATTCAATAAAACATTATCATCAGGGTTGGGACGATGATTTGAATAAGGAAGTAATAAATATTAACTCTGATATTACACAGAAGGAAAAATTATTTGAGGAAGACTTGGAAGTATTAAAAAGGAACGTTGGATTTTCAATAAAATTAAAAACTAATCTTAGATTTTTCCTAAAAACAACTAAAATTTAACCCGAAGTTGAAAGAATATAATGCTTTAAAACTTGGCGTTCTAGAACGCCAAGTCAACGCCAACTTCTAATAAAACTCGTCATTTGGGAATGACGAGTAAATGACGACTTTAAAAAAGTTTGCATTTCAGAATGCAAGGTGGACGCAAACTTTTCACTTAAAAAAATCCTCTGAAAATTAGAGAATTTCAACTTTTTT
>Ga0210016_1002415_pt1 | contig 17003 bp, 16 predicted proteins | sample CryGeyCG2014_300_FD_185454 | JGI IMG/M metagenome (GOLD analysis project Ga0210016, IMG submission 185454) | Groundwater microbial communities from aquifer - Crystal Geyser CG02_land_8/20/14_3.00 (SPAdes) (version 2) | ecosystem: Environmental > Aquatic > Deep subsurface > Groundwater | place... | reverse complement strand
AGGATGGCAAGCAGAACAAATTTCCACTTTTAACTCGGGCAGGGTTGAGCCAACAGTAAAAGTATTGCCGCAGGCGCAAACTACTTTGGCATCAGGGTAATACTGGGGATGGATATCTTTTTTCATATAAACGCGAATAAATACACGAATTTAGAGCGAATAGAACGAATAAATTATCCGACTATTATTTATAAAAGTCTTTAACGTGCAGTATCTTAAGTATTAATTAATTTTTTATACAAATAAAAACAATCTTTGTCAGACTGAATTCGTATATTAAAGCTAACATAAAAGTTAATTTTTGGCAAGGTTGACACAACATAAATAATATTATAATCTATTAGCAAAGCCCAGGGGCTATTTTATTTATTAAATCTCTCATACTCTTTTATTAATTTTCCTTCTGATTAATTTTGGATTTCTCCCGAAAGCATTCGGGGGAATGACAATAGAGTTAATTCGGTTTAAAGAGTAGAGGAAAAAAGGGAAAAACAATTATGAAAATTCCTACTATTGAAGAGATGCTTAAGGCTGGCATGCATTTTGGGCATCGCACCTCAAAATGGCACCCGAAAATGGAGCCTTTTATTTTTACCTCCAGAAAAGGCGTCCATATTATTGATTTGACTAAAACGCAAAAAATGTTAAACGAAGCTTTGTCTTACCTTAAAAAGTCAGCTAGCGAAGGCAGAGTTATTTTATTAGTTGGTACCAAAACTCAAGTCAAAAAAACCTTAAAAAAGACTGGCGAAGAGATTAATATGCCTTATGTGTCAGAGCATTGGCTAGGCGGCTTATTAACTAATTTTTCCATTATTCGCAATTTAATTAGAAAGTTTAAGGATTTATCAGAAAAAAGAGCAAGCGGCAAATTAAACAAATATACCAAAAAAGAACGTTTGGATTTTGACCGCGAGATTGCCAAATTAGAAACCAATGTCGGCGGCTTAGTTAATCTTATTAAAACGCCTGATGTAATTTTTATTTGGGACATCAAAAAAGAAAAAACCGCTTTAGCCGAAGCCAACAAAAAGAAGATTCCGGTTGTAGCTATCTGCGATACTAATGTTAATCCCAGCGGTGTGGATTATATTATTCCCGCCAATGATGATGCTTCTAAAGCTATTAAATTAATTTTGAATTTAGTTAAAGAAGCGATAGTGGAAGGCAAAACAGATGCGAAGAAAAAAGACACAAAATAGTATTAATTTTATAATTTTTAATTTTATAATTTTTAATGCCTAAATTTTTAAACATTAAAAATTAAGATTTTATTTATAAAATTACAAAATTAAAAATTTAAAAATTTTAAAAAATATGGAAAATATTAAAATTTTGCGTGATAAAACTGGCGCCGGCATTGTTGATTGTAAAAAAGCTTGGGAAGAGTCCGGCAATAATATTGACAAAGCTGTAGAAATTTTAAGAAAGAAAGGCATTGCCAAAGCAGCCAAAAGAGACAATCGTGAAGTCAGGGAAGGCGTAGTTAAAGTCGCAGTAAGCAGTAATAGTAAGACAGGCTTTATCGTGGAAATCAATGCTGAAACCGATTTTGTAGTGCGCAGTGAAAAATTTCAAGAATTTGCCAGTCAGGTGATAAATTTAGCCAAAAAAAAACAGCCAAAAAATTTAGCTGAATTATTATCATTAAGTCTGGCTGACGGTACGGTAAAAGAAAACCTTGATAACTTAAGCGGTGTTATTGGCGAAAAACTTGTTCTTAAAAGATATGATATACTCAATTCTAGCGGCACGGTAGCAGCTTATAGCCATGCCAGTGGAAAAATTGGTGTAATCGTGGCGCTGGATCAGGACGGCCAAGATGACCTGGCATATGAAATAGCTATGCAAATCGCAGCCGCCAATCCCAAATATATTCGTCCCGAGGATGTTGCTGCTGCTGAACTGGATAAAGAAAAAGAAATTTATCAAGAACAGCTATTAAAAGAAGGCAAGCCAGAAAACATAATTGATAAAATTATGGTTGGTAAATTAGCTAAATTTTACGAAGAAGTTTGTCTGGTAAAACAAGAGTATATCAAGGACGATAGTCAGCGCGTTGAAGATATACTGGGAGACATTAAGGTTGAGGGGTTTATTAGGTATTAGGTATAGTTTATGATGCGAAACTACGAAAATATGCGAAACTACGAAACCGCAAAAATATAACTTTTAAGGAAAAATTTATGCGCTTACAAAACAAAATTGCCATTATTACTGGCGCCGGCTCTGGCATTGGCGAAGTTTTGGTTGTTGATGGTGGCTGGGTGGCTAAATAATTTTAGATATGAATTTCAAAAAATACTATTCTAAGCGAGACCCTTGGTGCCATAAAGGTCAGTTTGGTTATGTCTTGATTATTGCTGGAAGCGAACGATATTCTGGCTCCCCGATTTTTAATGGCCTAGCTGCTTTGAGAAGTGGAGCTGATTTAATTACTATTGTAGCGCCAAAAAGAGCAGCCAGTATTGCGGCCTCTTTTTTGCCAGATATCATTACTTGCCCGCTTGATGGTGAGTTAGAATTAAAGCATCTTCCAAAAATTTTAGATTTAGCAAAAAATTTTCAATCCTTAATTATCGGTTGCGGATTAAACAGAAATAAAGAAAGCTATCAGGCAATTAGAGAAATAATCAAAAATACTAATCTACCAATGGTGATTGATGCCGAGGCAATTAGAGCAATATCTGAAGAGAAAGAGATTGTAAAAAATAAAAAGGCTATAATTACACCCCACACTGAAGAATTTAGAATTTTAACTAGTGAAAGACTAAAACCGGAAGTTAAGGATAGAAAAGAAAAAGTAAAAAGGTGGGCTAACAAATTAAAAACAGTGATTTTGCTTAAAGGCCAGATTGATGTTATATCCGACGGGGGAAAAGTTGCTTTAAATAAAACAGGTTCTTCTTTCATGACTAAAGGTGGTTTTGGTGATACGCTTAGTGGAATCTGCGGGGCCCTTCTTGCTCGGAAAGTAGAACCTTTTGAAGCTGCTCAAGTAGCTGCCTATATCAATGGTCGTGCCGGTGAGTTGGCTTGTAAGAAATATAGTGAAGGAGTTTTAGCCAGCGATATTTTTGAGTTTATACCAGCAGCAATAAATTAAGGCAGTAAATTTTTCAAGTTCATTTTTTGTCATTTTTTTGAAAAATTTACTGTAATTAGTTATGATTAGCTCATTTCAGTCCCTATAGCTCAGCGGATTAGAGCGCTTCCCTCCGGAGGAAGAGGCCAGAGGTTCAAATCCTCTTAGGGACGCACCGTAGATATTTGCGATTTAAGATTTACGATTTTCGATTTGGCGGCTGGCGTGTTGTTCAGCTGTTTTTTAAATGGTAAAATACAGTTAATATGATAACTCTTGAGACTGATATAACTAAAATCAGCCGGGTGGGCGCGGCTACGGCTAAAAAATTAAAGCGACTAGGCATTGCCAATATCCGCGATTTATTATTTTATTTCCCTTGGCGCTATGATGATTTCAGCCAACTAACGCAGATTGATAAATTAGAGCCAGGCAAGAGCGCCAATATTGTCGGCCAGATAGAGCTAATACAGAACAAAAGAAGCTGGAAAAAAAGAATGTATATAACCGAGGCCTTAGTTAGCGATGGTAGCGAGACATTAAGAGTAGTTTGGTTTAATCAGCCGTTTATTGCCCAGAATTTAAAAACAGGCGACAGGGTGTCTTTGGCAGGAAAAGTGGAAGAAGATTACGGAGGCGTAATGATGACCTCGCCGGTGTATGAAAAAATTAAAATCCCCCTGACCCCTTTTGTTAAAGGGGGCAACTCCGCGATACATACGCAGGGGCTGGTGCCTAATTATCATTTAACTGCTAATTTAACCCATAAACAGGTTAGATTTTTAATTAAGCAAGTGATTGGTTTGGCAACGCGGATGGCTGATTGGCTGCCAGTCGGGGTAAGAAGAGAATTAAGATTGTTAAACTTAGGCGAAGCCATTGCCAAAATTCATTTTCCCAGAAGTAATTTAGATATTACCAAAGCTCGGGAGCGGCTGGCTTTTGATGAGCTGTTTTTAATTCAGCTTGAGTCGCAATTAATTAAAAGAGAATTGCAAAAAAGCCAAGCCTGGCCAATAAAATTTTTAGAAAAAGAAACTAAAAAATTTGTTGCTAATTTGCCTTTTAGATTAACTAACGCCCAACGCCAAGCAGCCTGGGAAATTATTAAAGATATAAGTAAAGACAAGCCAATGGTCAGACTCTTGGAGGGTGATGTGGGGAGCGGCAAGACATTGGTTGCCTGCCTAGCAATGCTTAATGCGGCTCTAAACGGCTATCAAGCGGTTTTGATGGTGCCGACCGAGATTTTAGCCAAGCAGCACTATGACAGCATTTGTAGGTTTTTTGCGGGTTTTGATATTAAAATTGGCTTGGTGACTAGAAGCAGCAAAAAAATGAATTATGAATTAAGAATTATGAATAATAAGGAAAATACAAAATCAGAAAACCATAATTCATTATTCATTATTCATAATTCAGATGTTATTATCGGTACGCATGCTTTAATTCAGGAGAAGATTAAATTTAAAAATTTAGCATTAGCAATTATTGATGAGCAACATAGATTTGGCGTTGAACAAAGAAAAGCATTGATTGACAAGACCTTACCCCAACCCTCTTCTTACCAAAGAGAGGGAGTAAGGGAGAGGTTGATGCCGCACCTACTGTCAATGACTGCCACTCCGATCCCGAGAAGTTTGGCCTTGGCGCTGTACGGCGATTTGGATATTTCCATAATTAATGAAATGCCCCAGGGCAGAAAAAAAATAGTTACTCAAGTAGTGCCGGAAATAAAGCGCCGGCAAGCATATAATTTTATCAGACAGCAAATTAAAGCCGGTCGGCAGGCGTTTGTAATTTGCCCATTGATTGATTTATCTGATAAATTAGGCGTTAAGTCGGTTGAAGCAGAATATCAGAAATTAGACAAAGAAATTTTTCCTGATTTAACAATCGGCAAATTGCACGGCCGTCTCAAGGCGCCAGCCAAAGAAAAAATAATGCAGGAATTTTTGGATAATAAGATTAAAGTTTTAGTTTCCACTTCAGTGGTTGAGGTCGGAGTGGATGTGCCTAATGCCACCATTATGATGATTGAGGGGGCCGACCGTTTTGGCTTGGCGCAAATTCACCAATTCCGCGGCCGGGTCGGCAGAAGTGATTATCAGTCATATTGTTTTTTATTTACCGAAAGCGAAGCGGAAAAAACTTTAAAACGTTTGCAGGCCTTGGTTAATCATCATGACGGTTTTGAACTAGCTAAAATTGATTTGAAATTTAGAGGCCCGGGTGAAGTTTATGGCACGGCGCAAAAGGGTTTTCCCGAATTAAAAATCGCTTCCTTGTTTGATTACGCCTTAATGAAGCAGGCGCGTGATCAGGCAGTCAAGTTAATAGACCAAGACCCGAGTTTAGCTAGCTGGCCGGGGTTAAAGGAGAAGTTGGGGGAGTGGGAAGGGAAAGCGCATCTAGAATGATGAATAACGAATAATGAATAATGAATAATGAATTATGTATTATGGGTTTGTTGATTACAAGTTTTTATAGTATAATATTAGTTAGTGAGGAGGGTGTTGACAAATAGGAGGTAGATAGGGTAAGGTAGAATGTTTAAGAAAATTTTATATATTTAAGAGAGGGGGTAATTATCAAATCAAAAATGTTCTTTAACGCGTTGAGAAGTTATTATTGTCGAATCATTTTTTAAAAACAGGAGGGGTAAAATGTCAGATATCCACAGCATAAAGAATAATAATGTTTTAACGACAGTACAAGTTGAACGGTCCGTCTGCCCAATTACTAATCTGGCCCTGGGCTCGAGTGACCCGCGGAAAGTCACTTTTTTAGTTCATGGCCAAAAGGTGCCGATCAACAGCGAGGCCTTCGTGGCTCATTGTCGGCTTTCTGGCTGGATAGTGCCCCAGCTATCCAGAGAGCCGTTCAATATTGAACAGTTTCTGATGACAGAGGCCAAAAAGCTGGCGGTCGTACCTGTGGGGAAAATTGGTGATAAATTGGAAAAAATCACCAGATTCGCCGAGACAATTGGCCTGAAAACCGGAATTGCCAGTAATGTTGTCGCTGGCAAATGAGAAGAAGGAAGGAGGTGGAATTAAACAGGGGAGCTGGTTTTTACAACAGCTCCTTTTTTATTTTTTCTATCCACATATCCACAGCCCTTTGACAGAGGAGATTAAAAAAATTATAAGATTTTATTAACTTCACTAAAAAATTAATTTAATCTTAGCCAAATCAGCAGAGCTTGACTATACTATATCTAGTGGTATAATATAATCAAGGACTACTAAATATGGAAAAAATCAACTAGCTAACGGCTAAATCACGAATTTAAGACGAATGCATAACGAATTATAACGAACTTGTACGAATTAGCTCTTAATAAATTCGTAAAATTCGTTATAATTCGTAACTAATTCGCGATTATGCGGTGTCCGGTCTGTAATTATCATGATTCAAAAGTGGTGGATTCCCGAGTTGCTTCAGACGGCTTGTCTATTCGGCGGCGTCGGGAATGCCTGAAATGCGGTTTTCGCTTTTCCACTTATGAAGAAGTGGAAATTTTGGATTTATCAGTTATTAAGCGCGATGGCCGCAAAGAGTCCTACAGCCGCGATAAGATAATCAAGGGTTTGAGACGAGCACTAGAAAAACGGCCGATTACCGATGATAATTTTAAAAAATTGATTAACTTAATTGAAAGAGACTTGCAGGTTTTACGGCAAAACGAGGTTACTAGCGAGCAGATCGGCCAGATTGTGATGAAACACTTAAGACGATTAGATCAAGTGGCTTATATCAGGTTTGCCAGCGTCTACCAGTCGTTTAAAGATGCCCAAACTTTTAGGCGCGAACTTAATAAATTGTTAACTGGCAAAAAAATTGTCAAGAGAAACAAGTAACAGTACTTATGCACTTAAAAAATATTTTTCAAGATAGTTAGCTAAAGTTAGTAATTTTTTCGTTGCGGAACTCCCCCCGATAGCTATCGAAGAAGTGTAGAGACGCGATTAATCGCGTCCCTACCATGGCGCAACAAAAAATGTTTGGTGCTATAAAATAAATTTTCAAAATATCAGCATTCGTAGGGACGCCCCGCAAATGCGGGGCGTCCCTACCATGGCGCAACTTTATTTTTATGACAAAAAGCACTATTACACAAATTAGGAAAAGGTCAGGGGAAATTGTTGATTTTAATAAAGAAAAAATCACCAGCGCTATTTTTAAGGCAACCGAAGCAGTGGGCAAGCCGGACCAGGCCTTGGCGCAGAAATTAAGCGACCAAGTGGTTGATATTTTAAACGATAAGTTTCATGCCCGCAGCATTCCGGCCGTGGAAGAAATCCAAGATATTGTGGAAGAGATTTTAATTAAGGCCAGGCAAATCAAAGCCGCCAAAGCCTATATCCTTTACCGCGACCAGCGAGCGCGGCTGCGCGAAATGAAGTCAATGATTGATTCTGATGAATTAATGGAAGGCTATTTGCGGCAGACAGATTGGCGGGTGCGGGAAAATTCCAACATGAGCTTCAGCTTGCAGGGCCTGAATAATCATATTTCTTCAGCCATTTCATCTAATTATTGGCTAAATAAGGTTTATACCGCCAACATTAGAGATGCCCATAAAAACGGTGATTTGCATCTGCATGATTTGCAGCTTTTGGCAGCTTATTGCGCTGGCTGGGATTTAAAAGATTTGTTAATTAAAGGTTTTGGCGGCGTGGCTGGCAAAGTGGAGTCTAAGCCAGCCAAGCATTTTCGTACCGCTTTGGGGCAAATTATTAATTTCTTTTATACTTTGCAGGGCGAAGTGGCTGGCGCTGAAGCCTTTGCTAATTTTGACACCATGCTCGCCCCTTTTGTCAGATACGACAAATTAAATTATCAAGAAGTGAAACAGGCTTTGCAGGAATTTTTATTTAATATTAATGTTCCCACGCGAGTCGGCTTCCAATGTCCCTTTACCAACATTACTATGGATGTGGCGCCGGGAGCGACTTTGGCTGAAGAGAATATTATTTTCGGCGGCCAGATTAGACAGGAAAAGTATAAAGAGTTCCAGCCAGAGATGAATTTAATTAATTTGGCTTTTGCCGAGTTAATGATGGCAGGCGATGCTAAGGGCAGAGTTTTTACCTTTCCTATACCAACCTATAATATAACCCGCAATTTTAATTGGGAATCACCAGTAGCAACTAAGGTTTTTGAAATGACCGCCAGATACGGTATTCCTTATTTTTCTAATTTTGTTAATAGCGACATGAATCCTGACGATGCCCGCAGTATGTGCTGCCGTTTGCGCTTAGATAATCGGGAGTTAAGAAAGAGAGGCGGCGGACTGTTCGCGGCCAATCCCTTAACTGGTTCAATCGGCGTGGTTACCTTGAATTTGCCACGTATTGGCTATTTGTCAAAAACTCAAGAAGAATTTTTTGAACGTTTAGATAATTTACTGCAAGTTGCTTATGAAAGCTTGGAAATTAAAAGAAGGGTTTTAGAGGATTTAACCGATAAGGAGCTATATCCTTATACCAGATATTATTTATCAGGCATTAAAAAGCGTTTTGGCAGTTATTGGCGCAATCATTTTTCTACTATTGGCATTATCGGTATGAACGAAGCTTTGTTGAATTTTGCTTTGATTAGAAAAAGTATTGCTACGCCAGGTGGCAGAGAATTTGCTTTGGTTATTATGGATTATATAAGGAATAAGATCTTGGATTATCAAGGCAAATCAAATAATTTATTTAATTTGGAAGCAACGCCAGCCGAAGGCGCTACCAGAAGGTTTGCTCGGATTGATAAGGATAAATTTGGCGATATTATCGTAGCCAACGAAGCGGCCTTGTCTGATGGTAAAACCGCGCCTTATTATACCAATTCAACCCAATTGCCAGTTAATTTTACTGATGATATTTTTGAAGTGCTGGATCTGCAAGACGATATTCAGATTAAATATACTGGCGGCACCGTACTTCACTGTTTTGTCGGCGAGGCCCTGCCTTCGGCCGAGGCGGTTAAAAAATTAGTTAAAAAAATTGTCAGCAAATACCATTTGCCTTATTTTACCATTACGCCGACTTTTTCTATTTGCCCCAAACATGGTTATTTGGCCGGCGAACATTTTTTCTGCCCCAAATGCGACGAGGAGATTGGTTATGTAACTCGCGAGACGACCAAGCAGGAAATAGAAAACGCTTTAGCTTAAATAAAAATTAAATCCAGTTAGTCAGTTAAACGGTTAATCGGTTAAACAGTCGGAAAAGCTGGCAACCGATAATTAATTAACTGACTAACTGATTAACTAATTAACTGATTAACCAACCCTATGAGTCCAATTAAAGCCAAAAGAGTGCCTTGTGAAGTCTATTCCCGGGTGGTGGGCTACCTGCGGCCGGTATCCCAGTGGAACGATGGCAAGCAGGCAGAGTATTTTGATCGCAAAACCTTTAAGATTGATTTTGATAAAGAATAATTAAAGGGGATATTTAGGATATTTGGGATTTTGAGGAGATTGGAGATAGAAATTTTTAATAATCTCAACAATCCTAAAAATCCTAATCATCCTAATAATCCCATGAAAATTGGCGCTTTACAAAAATTTAGCTTGCTTGATTATCCAGAACATCTTTCAGCTATAATATTTACCCAAGGGTGCAATTTCCGTTGCCAGTTTTGCTACAACCCTATGCTTGTACTGCCCGTCTGGGGCGGCAAGTCCAAATATGCTGCTTTATTTAGAAGTAAGCGACAAAAAGGTCATCCTGGCATTAAGGAGGATGACCTTTTTGTTTTCTTACAAGCGCGTGTCGGGAAATTGGACGCCGTAGTGATTACTGGCGGTGAGCCGACAATCCAGCCAGATTTAGCCAGATTTATTACCAAAATAAAAAAGCTGGGTTATCTAATTAAGCTGGACACTAACGGCAGCAACCCCGAAATTATTAAAAAGTTAATTGCCAAAAAATTAATTGATTATATTGCTATGGACATTAAGGCGCCGGAGGAAAAATATCAGCGAGTGGTTGGCAAAAAAGTTTACCCCGTTAAATCCGGCAAAGCTGGTGCGGAGCAATTTAACGGGGTAGATTTTAATAAAATTAGAAAAAGTGTTAAAATAATAAAAGAGAGCAATCTGCCTTATGAATTTCGTACTACCATTGTTCCCGGCTTGATTGACCAAGACGATATCGCTCGTATAGGAGAATTGATTAAGGGCGCGGACAAGTGGTATCTGCAGCAATTTAAAAGTAATATGCCATTAATTAATAAAAAATTAGAAAAAATTAAAGCTTATAATTCATCAGAGCTGGCGGCAATGCAAAGAATAGGCTTAAAATATGCTAAGCAATGCGAAGTGAGATAATAATTTAGTTGAAAGTAGATAACTTTATAACTTTTCACTTTTAACTTTAACTAATTCTATGGATGAAGAAATAAAAAAAATACTAGAGGAAAATTTAAAACTGACTCAAGAAATACATCAGATGACCAAAAAGATAAAAAATTATATCAATTTTCAAAAAGTAATGAGTTTGATTTATATTTTACTGATTGTCGTGCCAATCATCCTAGGCATTATCTATTTGCCGCCTTTGTTAAGCAATTTACTGGAGCAATACCGGGGCCTACTCGGCGGGGCTGATGCCAGCGGAGTTATTAAAAATCCCTTGAGCGGCTTGCTTCAAGGTTCACCGGCTGGGCTGGATTTGAATAAAGTTGACCCCAATAGTTTGCCGCCGCAGTTTAGGAGTTTATTAAAGAAATAAGTATGGCCTTGAGCAAATTTGGCAACAGTGTTTTGGCTGCTTTAAAATTAATACCACCAGGCAAAGTAACAACTTACCAGGAAATAGCCAAATATCTTAAGCGCCCTAAAGCTTATCGGGCAGTGGGTAATGCTTTAAATAAAAATTCCTATGTACCTAAAATGCCTTGCCACCGAGTAATTAGAAGTAATGGGCAAATCGGCGGTTATGCCTTTGGTAAGACAAAGAAGATTAAGCTACTGGAGCAAGAGAAGATTAATATTAAGCAAGATAGAATAATTAACTTTTCCAAAATTTTTCTAAAGTTAAAATAAAAAGAGGCGTCAGAGTAAATATGGAAAACAATAAAAAAACATTTACTATTATTTTAATTACCTCTATTATTGTTAGCTCAATTTTTGGCGGCGTAATGGGTTTTGGCGCCGGCTTAATTTCGGCTAATGGCTTTAACTTGGCTGATTGGTTTAAGGTTCATATTTTAGGCAAGACAGCTGCTACGTTAGACATTATTAATTTAACAAAAAAAGTTATTACTATTAACGAAGAATCAGCTATCATTAGCGCGGTGGAAAAAGTTGCTCCGGCCGTGGTCAGTATTATTGTAACCAAAGATTTGCCGAAAATCCAAGAGTATTATAGCCCGTTTAATTCTGATTTTTTCCGCCAATTTTTTGGTCAAGATTTTGAGAATTTTTTTGGCCCGAGCGCGCCATCAGCTGGCCGAGGAGAACAAGGCGGTAGGCAAAAACAAGAAATTGGCGGCGGCAGTGGCTTTATTATTACTGCTGACGGTTATATAGTGACCAATAAGCATGTTGCCCTAGACCAACAGGCCGAATATACAGTTTTAATGAATGACGGCGCTAAATATGCTGCCAAAGTTTTAGCCCGCGACCCAATTAATGATTTAGCCATATTAAAGATTGACGCCAAAAATTTGCCAACTGTTGAACTGGGCGACAGCGCTAATCTAAAAGTTGGGCAAAGCGTTATTGCTATTGGCAATGCCTTGGGTGAGTTTAGAAATACTGTTTCTACTGGTGTTATTTCCGGTTTGTCCCGCTCAATTACTGCTGGCGCAACAGGGTTAGGCAGTGAACAGCTAATCAACGTTATCCAGACTGATGCCTCAATTAACCCAGGCAACTCTGGCGGGCCGCTACTTAATATTGTTGGCCAAGTTATCGGCATTAATACTGCCATTGCCCAGGGTGCGCAAAATATCGGTTTTGCTATTCCCATAGATGAGGTTAAAAGCACAATTGAAAGCGTCCGCCAATACGGCAAAATAGTCAGGCCTTGGCTGGGCGTACGCTATATCTTAATTAATCAAGCTATTGCCGAGGCTAACAAATTAGCAGTTAATTACGGGGCATTAATCATCAGGGGCGAAAATGCAACTGATTTAGCGGTTATACCTAGTTCGCCGGCTGATAAAGCGGGGCTGGTAGAAAATGATATTATTTTAGAAGTTAGTGGTAAAAAGATTGACAAAAATAATCCCTTAGTTATTATTATTAATAAATTTAAAATAGGCGATGAAATAACATTAAAAGTTTTGCATAAAGGAGAGAAAAAAGAAGTCAAAGTGAAATTAGAAGAAATGAAGTAGTCGCGGACTAATGCGGACTTTGGCGGACTTTATTAAAATCCAGAAATACAGATTGCTTTTTTGGTAATCTAAGTATAAGCGCAATAATATCTTTCATCCGGCATATTTTTTCTGGATTCCGGCTCGGGGGCCGGAATGACAAAGAAAAATTTTATGGAAAATTTAATAAAAAAAATTGAAGAGTTGAGAGAAAAACTCCTGGATATTTGGAGGTTGCTTTGACATTGATAAAAAAAAGTCAAGAGTTAAAAGTCAAAAGTTAAAAATGAGCAAGCCTGATTTTTGGAGTAATCGCGCAGAGGCAATAAAAATAAGCAAAGACCTAGAAGCATTGGCAACCGAAGTGAATAAATGGGAGGATTTTAAAAAAGAAATAACTGATTTAGAGCAATTAGTGGCAGTAGCAATTAAAGAAAAAGATAATTCAATCAGCGATGACGCAAATCAGCAATACGAGGAGTTGGACAAGAAATTTAGCGAGCTGGAGTTTGCGGTTTTGTTTTCTGGAAAATACGACCAGCACAATGCCATTTTATCAATCCATGCCGGCACTGGCGGCGTGGACGCGCAGGATTGGGCGCAAATTTTAGAGCGGATGTTTTTGCGCTTTGTTGAGAAAAAAGGTTGGCAGGCGGAAATTTTAGACCAAACCGTTGGCAATGAAGCCGGCATTAAAAGCGTGAGCCTAAGAATCGCCGGACATTGGGCTTATGGCTATTTGCGTTCGGAAGCGGGTGTCCACCGTCTGGTGCGCATTTCGCCCTTTGACGCCGAAGCCATGCGCCATACTTCGTTTGCTTTGGTGGAAGTTATCCCAGAACTGCCAGAAGCGGCCAATATTGAAATAAAAGACAGTGATTTAAGGATTGATGTCTTCCGTTCTTCTGGTCCGGGCGGCCAGAGCGTTAATACCACTGATTCAGCGGTGCGGCTTGTTTATTTGCCAACCGGCATTACCACAACCTGCCAAACCCAGCGCTCCCAGCATCAGAATAAGGAAACGGCTTTAAAAATATTAAAGTCAAAATTATATCAATTAGCAGAAGAAAAAAAGACCAAAGAAGAATTAAAATTGCGCGGCCAGGCGCAAAAAGCAGAATGGGGCAAGCAAATCCGTTCTTATGTGATGCAGCCATACCAAATGGTCAAAGACCACCGCACTAATTATGAAACTTCAGACATTAAGGCAGTCTTAGACGGCGATTTGGAAAGTTTTATGGAGGCGTATTTAAGAAGTCAAAAAAACAAGAAAGCAAAATAAATATAGAATTAAGACACTTAGTGTCCAATTGGACACTAAGTGTCTTTTAACGTACAATAAAATTAAAATCCCCCTAACCCCCTTTGAATAAAGGGGGCAAGACAAGAAAACAAAAAAACAATTCCGGTGATTTTAAAACTTTTTATTTTTGATTGTTGTTTTTTTCTGTGAGGCGTGATAAGCTAATAATACAATAAAAGAGAGGGTATTAACTATTTTTCGTCCTTTGGCAGGAAAGGAGGGTACAATGAGGAAGGTATTATTGATTACTTTGGTGGCAATATTTTTTTTAGTGATTTTTTGCGGTCAAATTAGAGCAGACGAGAAGCAGGTGGTTAGCCATCAAGGTAGCGTAGTCAGTCTATGTCTAATTAACGCTAATCTGGCTGATCGCCTAGATGAGATTCTGGATAATTATGAAGGCGATGTGGTGCACTTTTATGTCTACAGTAGAGACGGCAGTGAAACTCTATATATCATCCCCACCAGCGATTTTTTTAAGTCAATACTTTATTTAGTTGAGTCAGGTAGTTATGAGGAAGAGTATGAGCAGTGGGAGCAGGAGTTATTGTTAGATGAAATGCGCTTGCGCGTAATATTAAAAAAGGCCAGAGCCGGTCTTAATAAACCCCATTAACCTTTTTCTAGAGGCAGGATTAAGCACCCTGCCTTTTTTATTGCCGTGATTATAAGCCAGTGGTAAAATATAATATGAATTTAACCAAGTCAAAATTATTTTTAATTTGCTGTTTGGTTTTTATGGTCGGCATAATGCTAGCGTCTTTTTTGCCAGCTGACCTGTTAAATTATAAAATAATATATTTTAGTTTAATTATTACGGCGCTTATTTTATTAGTTCTGTTTTGGCAATCAATTAAATTAAGATTAGTTAGCTTAATTATAATATTTTTATTTTTCGGCCTCTGGCGCTATAGCGTCAGCTTACCGCCAGACACGCCTGATAAAATTTGGCATTATAACGGCCAACAGATAAGCTTCAGCGGTATTATTACTAAAGAGCCAGATATTAGGCAGGATAAACAGAAGCTGGAGATTACAGCCAGCTTTAGCAGTACTTTAAAAAACAATATTAGCGGGAGAATTTTAATTACCACCAATTTATATCCCGCGTTTAAATACGGAGATGAGCTGGCCATAACTTGCGAACTACAAGCGCCGGAAAAGTTTAATGATTTTGCCTATGACCGTTATTTAGCGCGCTACGATATTTATTCGGTTTGCTATTACCCTAAAATAGAAAAATTAGCTGCGGGCAAGGGTAATTGGCTTTATAGCAAGATATTTACCTTGAAAGATAAGCTTATTAACATCATTGATTTTGGCTTGGGCGAACCAGCGGTCAGCTTGGCGCGGCCAATTGTTTTTGGCGGCCAGCGAGGCCTGGCTGATAATATCCGCCAGCAGTTTAGCCAAACCGGATTGACGCATATTATGGCGGTATCGGGATTTAATACCACTATTTTGTCAGCCATAGTTTTAGGCTTTTTATTGGCCGTGGGCCTGGACCGGCGCCGGGCATTTTATTTATCAATTATATTTCTTTTAATTTATATTATTTTAGTTGGCGCGCCGGCTTCGGCTATGCGCGCCGGGATAATGAGCTTTTTGGTTTTATGGGCTTTACATTTGGGCCGGCTTAATAAAATTACTAACGCAGTAGTTTTAGCTGGCGCAATTTTACTTTTATTTAATCCTAAAATACTGCGTGATGATATCGGATTTCAGTTGTCTTTTTTAGCAGTTTTGGGTTTAATTTATTGTTATCCGCCAATAGATAAATTTTTAGAAAAAATAAAAATTCCCAGATTATATGGCTTGCGCGACATCTTGTCCTTAACTCTAGGCGCGCAAATATTTACCTGGCCAATAATGGCCTATAATTTTTCCCAAATTTCCTTAATCGCGCCTTTGGCTAATGTTTTAGTGATTTGGCTAATACCATTTTTAACAGTTGCTATTATTGTCGCTCTGCCTTTAAGTTTTTTACTGCCTGGCCTGGCCAGTTTATTTTTTCTGCCCAGCTTAATTAGCGCTAATTATATTTTTGGGGTAGTTAAGATATTATCGCGAGTTCCTTACGCTTATTGGGAAATCGGCTATTGGCCCTGGGGCGTTCTGGCGGTTTATTATTTAGGTGTTATTTTTATAATTATAAAATTGCAGCGGTCTAAGTTGTTAGATAATCGAATGGGTGATAAAATATAGATATTACGAATAAGAAGATAGGCAAAACGCTTGTCTTTAAAGAAATATAACAGCTCGTCGCGCAATCGACGAGCATTTTTTTGGTGAGAAAAGTTTATTTTGCTATAATTTAATTATGTCTAGCCGGCTTTATAAAATTTTATTAATTTTGGGAATAGTTTTTGTTATAATAGCTTTGCTGCTTTTTTGGCTTTACTGGCGCCAGCCGGAAAATCTGGAGGTGGATTTTTTAGATGTGGGGCAGGGCGATGCGATTTTAATTAAAGCGCCGGCCGGGCAAAACATCTTGATAGACGGCGGGCCGGATAAAGCCGTTTTAAAAAGATTAGCCGAGAATTTACCTTGGTGGGACAAACAAATTGATTTAATGATTTTAACCCACCCGCACGATGATCATGTTAGCGGTTTGATTGATGTTATTAAAAGATATCAAGTTAAAGAGATTTTATATACCGGCGTAATTCACCATAGCCCTAATTTTTTAGCTTGGCTGGAATTAATTAAAAACAAAAAAATAAAATTAACTATTATTGATCGGCCGCAGACAGTTAAGTTAAGCCAAAATTGCCAGTTGGACATTATTTATCCCCAAGAAAGTTTTTTGGGTCAAGAAGTGGAAAATTTAAATAATACTTCTTTAACTTTTAAATTAATTTACGGCCAAACAAAATTTTTATTTACCGGCGATTTGGAACAGTTGGCGGAAGAAAAGATATTGGCTAGCGCTGTTAATCTTCAAGCCGATGTTTTAAAAGTCGGCCATCATGGCTCTGATACTTCCAGCAGTCAAGCTTTTTTAGATAAAATCCAGCCGCAATTGGCTGTTATTTCAGTTGGCAAAGACAATGATTTTGGCTTCCCCAGTTTGCGGGTGATTAAGCGACTGGAGCGCCTGGGCGCGCAAATTTTACGGACTGACCAAGCAGGGACAATTAAATTAGTAAGCGACGGTGTTAAGGTGGAATTATTAAAATAAGCAGAGAACAACTAAACTTGATAATTTTTTATTTGCTGTTATAATTTAAATTAGCCACCTAATTTAAATAGCCACCCAAGTAAGGTGTTTTTATTGTAATATACCTCACCCAG
>Ga0210016_1002413_pt1 | contig 17006 bp, 18 predicted proteins | sample CryGeyCG2014_300_FD_185454 | JGI IMG/M metagenome (GOLD analysis project Ga0210016, IMG submission 185454) | Groundwater microbial communities from aquifer - Crystal Geyser CG02_land_8/20/14_3.00 (SPAdes) (version 2) | ecosystem: Environmental > Aquatic > Deep subsurface > Groundwater | place... | reverse complement strand
GCCACGACGGCGGCCGGAGCCAACGGCGATTTTAAAACGACGCTCTCCGATCTGGTCACGGGATCGTATCTTTTCGCGGTATACGCCTATGACGCTAACGGGATAAAATCCAAAACTTTGACTTTTCAGGAAACAATCGTCAAAGATGAAATTTCCGAAGTGGACGACATTATTATTCCGCCGACCTTAACGGCCAATAACGATGATGTGGAGCAGGGGAAAAACATAGTTTTTTCCGGCTACGCCGTTCCTTTGTCGCTGGTGAGAATTTATGCCGGGTCGGAAAAAGACAATCAGACGGCCTCCACCACTTCCAGCAGCAGCGGTTATTACTCGTATAAAATGGATACCGAATCTTTGGAAAAAGACGATTACGCGGCTGTCGCCCGGGACACGGTTGCCGGCTATCCGGTAAGCGAAGACAGCACGGAAGTTTTTTTTGAAGTGGAGGAAAAAAACGAAGAAGAGGAGGATGATAATGAATCCGATTGGGGGAGCAATTTGAATTCCCAATGCAATCAAAAAGGGGATGTCAACAGAGATTGCCGGGTGAACCAGATCGATTTTTCTATTTTTCTCAATTGGCATCAGCGGTCAAATTTCCCTAAAGAGGTGGATCTGAACGGAAACAATCAGGTGGATCTTTCCGATTTAAGCATTATGATGCATTACTGGACGGGCTAGGGGATGTTTACCGGTTTTTTAAGCCTTATGAAAATTCAACGGATAAAAAATAAAATAATTTTTTTTGCCATATTTCTGGGAGTTGCCGGTTTTTTAGGCGTGGAACGCGCCCAGGCGGGAAATATTTATCTGGAATCGGGCAGTTACCTCGAAAACGGGCAAAGATACTATGAATTGAAAGTTTTTTCCGACACGCAAGGGCGAAAAATCAATGTTCTGGCGGGAGAAATGCGCTACGCGGAAAAAGATTTGAACTTTGAAAGAACAAATTCGGGCGGATCGATTATCAGCCATTGGGTGGAAAGACCGGATCAGGTAAAAGACGGAAAAATAAAATTTTCCGGCGGAATCCCGGGAGGTTTGCAAAGCGAAAAAGGATATGTTTTTTCCGCGATTTTCAGCCGGCCGGAAAATTCCACCGCCAGCCAGACGGAAATAATCCTGCAAAATTTGAGCGAATATCTTTCTGACGGGAAGGGGACCCAAAACAATCTCGCTGATTATAAATTTATTTTGTATTTTGCCGGAACGGAAACGGAAAATTTTTCCGCCGATATCGAACCTCCCGAAGTTTTCGCTCCCTATGTGTATTTCGACTATTACATCGAAGGCGGAAAATGGGTGGTATTTTTCAACGCTCAAGACAAGGGTTGGGGCATTGATTATTACGAAATATACGAATCCCAAATAAAATACGATATGGATGAATTGAAAAATCTCGATTCCCTGGATTGGAAATTTTCCGACGGCCTTCGGGCTTATGTCCTTGGCGACCAAAATCTCACCAGCTATATTTACATAAAAGCCGTGGATAAAGCCGGAAACATCAGACTGGCCGAAGTGCTTCCGGCTAGAAACGCGTTTTTTAGTTATAAAATCTGGATATTATTTTTAATGCTGTTTTTGCTTTTCGCGATCGTTATTTTTTACATATTTTTTATTCTGGGAAAAAGAAAAGACGGGAAAGACAAAAAAGAAGAAAACCGCGCGGAAAATAAAAAGTTTTAAATTCGGGTTTTAGTTATCTTCGGGCATAAAAAAAGCGGCGCTTTCCGGGGAAAGGCCTTTGATAATTCGGCGCATGGCTCGCGAAGTCGTTTTCGATTTATTTCAAAGTAATTTCCTTAAAAAGATTTTCGTATTCATTGATTAGACGCTCGACGGAAAAGCGTTTTTCCACGCTTTTTCTGCATTTCTCGGGTGAAATCATTCCAATTTTTTTGACTATGCCTTATCCATTTAATCAATAGCCAGGCGAGCGATAAGATAAGAGATGGTCGATTCGGCTCCCTGATTTAAATTAATTTCTTTTTCTCCCACTCCATCATAACAGCCTCCCGAGATATGATCATAAACCACTTGACCCAGAACATTGTTACCCAAAAACCAGTTAAAAGCGTTACACATCAACTGTTTATATTTTTCATCGCCGGTTGTTTCATAGGCCGCTTTAAGCGCTAAAACAAGCGCCGTCACTTCTTCCGGCTGCTGATCAAAAATCGTTTTCTTTTCACCTCTCTTAAACCAGCCTTTTTGTCCCACTGGAACGCAAATATCTCCATCAAATGAATTACTAATCAAAAAATCAAGCGTTGTTTTGGCAATATTGAAATACCGCTGATTTCCAGTTAGCTTATAAGCTAAAAATAAGGCTTCTGGCATAATCCCGTTAGAATAAGACAAAGTATCTTCAAACCATTGCCAATCGGGGCGGTTATTTTTTTTATACAATCTAATCAGCTCTCCGCAATATCTTACTAGAACTTCTTTATATTTTTTATTATCTTCGTAATTTAGCCAAGCGCTCGCAGCCTTTATATAGAAAGCTACGCTTCTTGGCGCGTGCGCGGATTTTTTTAAATCGAATTTTTCTTTGAAGATTCGGGCAGCTTTATTTCGAAGCGCAAGCGGCATATGGACAGAAGCAACCACTACCGCCAAAGAGTATATGCCGCGAGCGTAAGCGTCGTTCAGATCCTCCATCAAATTGCGTTCCATGTTAAAAGATTTATCATGGTTGATATAATTATTATAACCCGGATGGTTGAACGCATGATTTATGAATTCCAGATAAATTTCAGCCAGTTTCAATGAAATTTTGCCTCCGTATTTTTTATAATATTCAGTAACCGCAATCAACGCCCGCGCGTTGTCGTCAAGAGTATATCCTGATTCCGGATCGGGTTCGGTTAATTTAGCAAACTGGAACATTCCCCAATTGTCGGTGAGCCTTATGAATTGGTTTAATTTAACTTTTGGCAAATTTTTTTCTTGAATTCGAAATTCCGGAATGATTGATATGAATTCTCGCATATAAGAAAGAGCAACATTTTGCCAAGTCATGCGTCGAGTCCGAAAATAGGCCAATTTTCCCATCTCTATCCGAAGATTCTTATCTTTTAAAAGGTTAATTACGGCTTCAGCGATGGCTTTAGGATTTCTAAATTCCACCAGCCGTCCTATTTCGTCCGTGATATCTTCCTTGGCTTGGGCAAAAGCCGTGGAAATAACCGGCCGGCCGGATCCGAGAGCGTAGGAAAATGTTCCGGAAACCGCCTGATCAGGATCGAGCGAAAGCGACAAATAAATGTCCGTAGCTCGCAAAAATTGCAATATTTCCGCGGTTGAAGAATATTTATTATGAAATGTAACATTTTTATCCAATCCCAATTTAGAAACTTTTTCAATAAGTTTATTTCGATAAATCTCGCCTTCCTTTTTCAAAATTACCGGATGAGTCACGCCGAAAACATGATAGACTGCGCTTGGAAATTTCTTTACGATTTCTGGCATAGCTTCTATAGCGTATTCTATTCCTTTTCCTCCGCTTAAAAGGCCGAAAGTGGAAATAACTATTTGGTCGTTTAGTTTAAGCGCCGTCTTAGCTTTTAAAACAGTTTGATATTGGCTGGCATGTATGCCATGTGGTATCACCCGTATTTTATCCGGATGAATAAAATAGTTGTTTATTAATATTTTTTTGGATGTTTCAGTCATAACAACAATTAATCTTACATAATCATCAATAATCCTCATAACATCTTTATATCCTTCGTAAAATTGATTTGCAGGCGGCACGACTGTATGTAATGTGATTATGACGGGCTTTTTTATTTCCTGCAAAAAATACAGCAAATTTGAGCCGTTTTTCCCCCCGTGAATTCCAAATTCGTGCTGGATAAAAATCAATTTTACTTGTGGTAGATTATTGAGTTTTTGCGCGATTTTTACATAGTCGTCTTTTTCCGTCTGGCAGATTTGCATTATTACCGATTTGGGATATTTCAATTTGGTTGATTCGTTATAATCCAAAGCTACAACCTTTGATTTTTCCCTGGGAGAAAAAAGCTCGTCAAACGCGTTAACAAGATCCCTGGTGAAAGTAGCTATGCCACATTCTCTGGGAGGAAAAGTAGATAAATAAACTATCCATGTATTATTTCTCTTCTTCACGGCGATTAATTTATTAATTTAAAACAATATTATTTTTCAATTCGGAAAGTAAACTTTTTAAATCAATACTTTTGGCGGCAATAAGTTTATCGCTCGCTCCATAATAAATAAAAAGCCGGCCGCCGCGAACAACACAGCCTGTGGGGAAAACCACATTATTAACAATTCCTTCTTTTTCCCATTCTTCTTTGGGAGAAAAAAGAGGTTCTCGCAAACGGCCGATTGCTTGCGCGGGATCATCGCGATCAAGCAGCGCGGCGCTGGCGTGATAAATTTTTCCGTATTTTGAATCCTCCACCGCGTGATAAATCAAAAGCCAGCCATCCTCCGTCTCAATAGGGACGGCTCCGGCGCCGATTTTCTGACTTTCAAACTCATATTTTGGATCAAGGATGATATATTTATCCAGTTCTAAAAAATATTTTCGCCAATAATTGTCATTAAGTTCGGAAAATGAATTGAAATAAGCGATATGAATTCCGGGAAGCACCCGATGAATAAGGGCGAATTTTCCATTAATTTTTTTTGGAAAAATAAACGCGTCTTTTTCCCACAGTAAAACGTCTTTTCCTAATCGTTTTTTCAGTACTGATTCAAAAAAGCGGTATCTTTCCCGCACTTTAGACTGCCTGAATATATCCTCCGCTTCGTCGTAAGTAAATCGCGCCGAAATGATTCCCTGTTTTTCAAAGCGCGCCAAATCTTTGCTGGTGGCATAGGCAACCAGGGCGTTTTTTCCGTCATAGGCGGTATAAAATAAATAATATATTCCATCCAAAAAAACAACGCGCGGATCTTCCACGCCCTTTTTTTCAAAATCATGTTCGGGAACCAGAACCGGACGAGCCAGCCGATTAACCGCTTTTCCATTCTCATCGATCTGGCAATATCCAATTGAAGAAATAAAATCATTCTTTCGCACTGCCCGATAAAACATGTGCGTAATGCCGTTGGCTTCGATGCATGTCGGGTTAAGCACCGCTTCGTTTTCAAACGGCAAATCAGTGGCCTCCAGGATAATCCCTTCATCTTTAATTGGAATCATAATATAAGTGTTTTAAAACAATAATCTATGCGCGTGTCTGCGGTTATCTTCAAATTGAACAATAGTTTTTTTATTAAAAATGCCCGTTATTAACCTTAAATTATGGCTGGCGATGACTGTATTTCAGATTTTTTCTTTATCTGTCTTTTAACTGATTTAAATTAATTCCTGTTTTTTGTCTAAAACAAGCCGTTCACTGGATTCCCGGTCAAGCCGGGAATGACAAAACAGGTTTAATCTAAATGAACTCCTTGATTGCCATGATTGTCATTCTAACACAATAACGGATTTTTTTCCAGTGGCGGCGGTAAAAATGAAAAAGGCGCTGATAAGCTATCAGCGCCTTGGTTACCGTAAAGGTTTTAGAAAAACGCTTGGCCTCCTTTAGGGGGACGAAGATTGCACGTCCCAATCGGATCGTCAGCGGGTTCTTCCAAAGAAAGTTCTTTTTTCCCCGCCGTCGCGTCGTTCTTTGTTGTCACCACGTCCATTGCATTGATTATCGTTTTCTTGCCATTTTTTGTTACCTGTATTGAACATTCGCACATAGAGCCTCCTTTTTTTAAAATTTAAAAGTGATTTTTTGCATCCAATAAGTTATTACTGCGATTTCAATAATCTTAAATATTAACGGCTCCATTCTCCTTTCTTTTGCGTTGTTTTAACCGGTTAATCAGCACCGCTTCGGGCATTTTTCTCCTTCGTTTTTTTGTTGTTGTCAAAGAACGAAATGTTTATGTATAAATTTATTCCCTAAAAATTCTTTAATTTCCAGGATATGCTTAATTATATTAAAAACATATTCTTTGTCAAGCTGGAAAATTTTACCGCGGCAAAGTGATGCATCCTTGTTTTTGTGCTATAATAAAAATACCTAAAAATTTAATCTAAAAAATATATGCTGCACAAAGTATTAAAAATTAGCGGAGGTGTGATTTTAGCGCTGATTATGCTGCTGATACTGGCGTCTTTTTTTTCCAGGATATTCTCCGGAACCGGCGGGAATTTAAAATCCGATGAAACTATGCCAGGTCTTCCCGGCAGAGACGCTATTTTTTCCAATCCCTCGTCTTTGAACTTTTCAGAATCGGAAAAAATGAGCGATTCTTCTTCCATAGTTCCTTTTTCCGAAACAGAGCAGCTTCAAGACTTAACGCCCACGGACAAAAAAATCGTCAAAAACGGGAATCTGAATTTGAAAGTAGAGAGCGCCGATCAGGCGGCGGAAGAAATTGCCGAAATCGCCAAGAACAACGGCGGGGAAGTGTTTACTTCCAATTTTTATCAGAACCAAAACAATATTAAAAGCGGAACCGTAACTGTCAAAGTGCCGGTCAGAAATTTTGAAACCGCTTTTGCCGAAATGAAAAAAATCGCTTCTCTGGTTATCCGCGAATCAACTTCCGGACAGGATGTGACTGAACAATATGTCGATCTGCAGGCTCAACTCAAAAATCGCCGGGCGGAAGAGCAGTCTTTCGTGAGAATTCTCGATCAAGCGCGTAAAATCGACGATGTTTTGGCGATTACGCGGGAACTGGCTCGCGTGCGGGGAAATATCGAACAATTGGAAGGCCGGATTAAATATTTGGAAGCGCAAACGGACATGTCCACTATCGCGGTTAATTTGACTGAAGACCAAAATATCACGATTGTAGATTCCTGGCGGCCATGGCAAATCATAAAAGAATCTTTCAATGTGCTGGTTAAAGGTTTACAAGGATTTGTGAATTTCCTTATCCGTTTGCTAATTACGGTTATTCCTCTTTTTCTTCTCTGGGCTGTAATTTTATGGCTTATTTATCGGATTGGGAAGAAGATTTATCTTAAAATAAAAAACCGGAAATAAGCCGGTGGATAACAAAAGAAACCGCCGGAAACAACTCGAGAATATTATAATAATTAAATAAAAAATCTATGCCCAGTAGTGATCCGCCAAAATGCGAAACTACGGGCTATAAATTAATAAATAAAAAAAGTTCCTTATATCCTAATTATTTTATTGGATATAGGCGGACTACTACTGGGTATGCAAGGATTCAATGCCAACATCGAAAAAGAGACTTTGGAAAATAATAATTTCCGCCGGGTGCTCTATACCGGTAAAAATAGCCAACTGGTGCTGATGAGCTTAAAACCTCAAGAAGAAATCGGGATGGAAGTTCATCCGGACAATGATCAATTTTTCCGCTTTGAAAAGGGGGAGGGGAAATGCGTTATTGACGGCCATGAATACGCGCTCAAAGACGGTTCGGCGATCGTAGTGCCGGCCGGAGCGGAACATAATATCATCAATATTTCCCAAACCGAAGACTTAAAACTCTATACTATCTATTCTCCGGCTCATCATAAGGACGGGATTATCCGCGCGACCAAAGAGGAAGCGCTGGCGCAGGAAGCGGAATTTGACGGGAAAACCACGGAATAAAAGCCGGCCGGCGATAGGGCTATTTTGAGCAAAAATTGGTAAATTTAAAAAGACAAAGTAATAAAATAAAGAGGGGGAAGTTGAGGATAATGTTGCTTTCAGGCATCAGGCCGTTTTATGGGTAAAAAGAAAAAGAAGAGGGGAAAGAAAAAACAGAAAAAAGCTAAGCGGAAAATATCCTGGAATTATATTTTTTCCTACGGAAATAATTTAGCGCTAAACAGCCTTATCGCGGTTTTTCTTGTTGGCTTGGCGTTTTTAATAATATTCTATCAACGCCAACTATCCTTGAAAGAGAAGCCGTCGGAAAACGTGGCGCTGATGGGCAATAACGAAGCTGAAATTGAGAGAATAAGGATGGATATGAGCAGTTGGAAAAAATACCAAAATCTCTGGTATGGCTTCGAGTTGAAATATCCGGAAAGTTGGGAAAAACCAAAAGAACGCGGCGCTCCGGCCGACGCGGATTGGGAATATCGCTACGAATTTCGCAAAAAAGATCCCGGTAAAATGGAAAATTCTTGCGCTGAAAGTTTAAAACAATTGGATATTCCCGGCTGGCAATTAAAATACTTGTTCTATAAAAAAGGCGCGGAAGAAAACAATCCTTTTAGCGGTTTTAACATGATTATTTACGATGTGGAAAAAATTAAGGAACTGACTAACACCGATGAATTTCCGGCTGTTAAGAACGAAGAATTGAAAGCCGCTGGCGCTTGCGATCAAATAGAAGGCCATCTTTGGGAAAATGAAAATTATCCGGCGGAAAAAATTCATATTCTATCGGATGACAATTGCTACAATTCGGTTTTTTTCTACAGCCTCACCCGGGAAAAATACATTTATAACGTGGTTCCCGTTTTAAAAGAAAATTTGGAAATATCAGCCGATTTGGAAAAAGAGGCGATAGATAATTTTCCGGAATTTTTTTCCATAGCTTCTAGTTTTAATCTGGTGGACATTAAAAGACCCAAGCCCGTTTTGCCGAAACCCCGCATTACCACTCCCAAACCGGCCGCCGCCGCCAAAAATTCCGCCGGTCGGATGGTTTGCGCCAAAAAAAATGATCATCCAGGCAAAAGTAATAAAAATAAAAGCAAGCATTTAGATATGGAATGCTGTTTGGATCCGGACGAATATCCCAATCCGCATTGCTATTATCCGCCTGAAAAATACGGCAAATATTTAAAATAATTTCCAGCGGATAAAATCAGGCCGGTTGGCTAAGGCTTTTGAGAATGTTATAATAAGAATTATTATTAAGTATTTAGAAAAAATATGACAACTAAAAAAATCACAGCGCTTTCCGCCCGGGAAATTTTGGATTCGCGGGGCAATCCCACGGTGGCGGTGGAATTAATTCTGGAAAATAAGTTCGCGGGACTGGCGGCTGTTCCCAGCGGCGCCAGCACGGGAAAATATGAAGCGGTGGAATTGCGCGACAACGACCCCAAAAGATACAAAGGCAAAGGCGTTTTGCAAGCGGTGAATAATATCCAGACGAAAATCAAATATGTCGTTTCAGATCAGGAATTCGACCAGGAATCTTTGGATAAGCTGCTGATTGAACTGGACGGCACGGAAAATAAAAGCCAATTGGGAGCCAACGCGCTCTTGGGGGTTTCCATGGCTTTTTCCAGAGCTTACGCGCTTTCGGAAAAACAAGAGTTATATCAATATCTCCAAAATTTAAGCGGAGAAACAGAATTGCAATTGCCCCAGCCGCTGTTTAATATTATCAACGGCGGAAAACACGCCGATAGCGGATTGGATATCCAGGAATTTATGCTTTCTCCGGTTAATTTTCCCTCTTTTCACGAAAAATTGCGGGCGGCTTCGGAAATTTTCCACACTTTGGAAGAAATTTTAAAAAGCCGGGGGCTGAAAACCAGCGTCGGGGATGAAGGCGGATTCGCGCCGGAACTGAAATCCAACGAAGAAGCCCTGGATTTTATCGTGGAAGCGGTGGAAAAAGCCGGTTATTCCCCAAAAGACGTGCGGATTGGCCTGGACAGCGCGGCCAGCAGTTTTTATAATGAAGAGAAAAAGAAATACGCGCTTAAAATCCGGGGAATTAAAAAAGAAGTCAATTCCGATGAACTTTTAAATTGGTATGGCGAATTAATAAAAAAATATCCCATTATGTTAATCGAGGACGGTTTCGCCGAGGATGATTGGGAAGGTTTTCAAAAATTCAATCAAAAGCTGGGCGACAAAATAATCAATGTCGGCGACGATCTTTTGGTGACGAATATCAAAAGGATTGAATTAGCCATCGAAGAGCGGGCTGTCAACGCGGTTTTAATAAAACTCAACCAGATCGGAACCGTTTCCGAAACAATCGCCGCCATAAAATTAACCCGGAAGCAGGGCTGGCAGCCTTTTGTTTCCCACCGCTCCGGCGAAACCGAAGACACTTTCATCGCCGATTTGTCAGTCGGATTGGCTTGCCCGCTCATTAAATCCGGTTCGCTTTCCCGCACCGACCGAATTTGCAAATATAACCGGTTAATGCTAATAGAAGATCAGATAGCCAGCTAAAAAAACTACCAGCCTTTTTCAAAAGGGAAGAATAAAAAATCTCCCTTTATAAAAGGGAGAAATAAAGAGGGATTTTTATAAACCGCATGATATATTATTATAAAAATTTATATGGGTATTTTCAATGGGTTAAAAATAAATAATAAAATTATAGCTGTATCTTTAGCTGTTTTTGCGTTTTTCCGGGCCGGTTCGGTTCAGGCTTTTTGTCCGGTTTGCACTTTGGCCGTCGGAGCCGGAGTGGGACTTTCCCGTTATTTGGGCATTGACGATACGATTTCCGGATTATGGATCGGCGGATTGACGGTTTCCATGATCATGTGGACTCTTAACTGGCTGGATAAAAAAAATATCCATTTTAAAGGCCAGAAAATTATTACCATCTTAAGTTTTTATTTGTTAATCGTGGCACCCCTATATTGGACCGGCATTCTGGGCCATCCGCTCAATATGTTATGGGGGATGGATAGATTATTATTAGGAATTCTTGCCGGCAGTTTGGTGTTTTGGGGAACCGGATGGTGGTATTTTCGGCTTAAGGCCCGAAACGAAGGACGCGCCCATTTTCCGTTCCAAAAAGTGGCGATGCCAGTCGGAGCGTTGTTGATTTTCAGCTTAATCTTTTATTTTTTAATCCGTTAATTTTATGGAAAATAAAATTCAAAATTTAAACGAATTCGTGGAAAAAATCGATCAGATGAAAAAGCAGGACAAGATGGACCTATCCTCCGATCAGGATTTAAGTCTGGCGATTATGAATCTTATCAGCATTGAAGAGCATTTTTTCTTTACAGCGCAAAAAATCGGCAAGGATGAATATTTCGATCTGCTCAAAGAAGTGCGGGAGATGCGCAAAACTTTGCTCAAAAAAATCATTAAGGAATATGAAGGCGAAGTGTGGTGCATTTCCAAACATTTGCTGGCGGCTTCCATGCGGCTGATGGAAGTGGGCACCAAACAGCTGGGAAGGGATAAAAAAGAGGAAGCCAAAGAGCTTTTTCAGAAGGCCTACGATTTATACGGGATGTTTTGGGCGCTCAATATGAAATTAATCGGATCCAATGACATCAAAAAAGCCGGGGGCGTGATTATCGGCAATCAAGAAGTGAAAAAAATTGACGAAAACGCTTTAAATAAGCACGATGAAAAACCTGCGGGCTTTATGGGAAAATTGAGAGATTTGGTGAAAAAGGCGATTGATTGTTGCATTGAATAATTATTGTTTAACTTTTCTTTCCGCAAGAAAAGTTACAAAACCTGCCTGCCTGACCTCCGGTAGGCGGGCCGGCAGGCAGGGAAAAGCCCGCCCGGCTCGCAAAACGACAAATTTAGACTCACTCGCTAAAACTTCTCAAGTTGCTAACGCTAAAAGAGAAGTTTTTTAAATTTGCATGTCATTGCGAAGGAGTCCCGAGGCTTCGGGACGACTGCGGCAATCTAATTTTAAAATTTATTACCTGCCTACCGGCAGGCAGGGATTGCTTCGCGGAGTTTATCCGCCTTCGGCGGGCTCGCAATGACAAAATTTTTTAAATGATAACTTTATGCTAGGATGAATCTATGCCATTAGAAGATAAACAATTAATAGAAGATTTTCTAAGTGGAGATGAAGCGGCTCTGAATCAGCTGGTGAAAAAATATCTGAAGCCGGTTTACAATTTCCTTTATTATTTTACCCGCGAGAAGGCAGAGCTTGACGATTTGACCCAGATCGCTTTTATCAAGGCCTGGAAAAATCTGAAAAAATTCGACCGGGAAAAAAGTTTTAAAACCTGGATTTTTACCATTGCCAAAAACACGGCTTACGATTTTTTCCAAAAAAAGAAAACCCTTCCGTTTGCTGATTTTACGGACGAAGAGGGGAATAATAAATTAGAAAATATATCTGACGAGAATATCTTGCCGGACGAAATTCTGGAGAGAAAAAACTTGGCGGAAGAACTGGAAAAAAAACTCGAGAAAATTCCCGAACATTACCGGATAATTTTAACGCTGCGCTATAAAGAAGATTTTTCGCTCCAGGAAATCGCCGAAATTTTAGGCAAACCGTATAACACGATTAAAAGCCGCCATCAGAGAGCGCTAACGAGCTTGAAAAAGGTTTTATTATAGAGATTTAATTCTCTGTGATATAAAAAATGCCAATCAAATAATTTGCATCCGAATTAATTATTTAAACGTATTAACTGATATGAACCAAAAATTAAGCCAAATATTCAAAAATATCGCAGAAATCGAGCCAACAGCGGGATTGGAGGTTTTAATTGCGCAAAAGATAGGCTTCCAAAAGGAAAGAGCGCTAAAGAGAAAGTTGATTTTCTCATACGCGGGCTTAGCGGGTTCCGGCCTGGCGGCGTTCGGAGCTGTTTTCAGTTTTGGCGGAACAATTTTACAATCGGAATTTTGGAATCTGGCAACCTTGCTTTTTTCCGATTGGCTGGTGGTAATGGGAAATTGGCAGGATTTTCTCTATTCGCTTCTGGAAACTTTCCCGGTAGTCAGCGCCATTGCGATTTTAATTCCGATATTTACCTTATTTTTGTCGCTGAATGCGTATTTAAATAATCGTGGAAGTAATTTAAAGTTGAGGTTTAATTAAATAATTAAATTGCCGCGGTCGTCCCGGGGCGGGACTCCCTCGCCTGCCTGCCGGCAGGCAGGCAATAACAATTTTTATGAACGAAATAATGAAGTCTAATAAGTTTAAAATTGCGGTCGCGGTTGTTGGTGTAATGCTAGTCGCGCTGGTAAGTTTCGCGGCCGGCATCGGCGTGGGTCTCAAAAAAGCCCGATTTTCCTATAAATTCGGCGAAAACTACGAGCGGAATTTTATGGGACCTCGCCCGGGTCCGAATGAATTTGGCGGACCCATTGGCGGTCCGATGGGCCTAATGAAGGAAAAATTCAAGGATTTTGAAGGGCGCGGATTTCGCAACGCGCACGGGATAGCCGGAACGATCATTTCCATCGCGGATAATAATTTAGTCATCAAAGATAAAGACAATAAGGAAAACACGGTAGCGGTGAACGATAAGACTATTATTAAATTAGGACGCGATGATGTTCAAATCAACGATTTAAAAAATGATGATCAAATAGTGGTAATGGGCAATCCCGGGGACGACGGAGTAATCAATGCCGATCTAATCCGGGTTTTTAATCAGGCTGGTAATCAATAATAAAATCACTAAAAAAAATTGTCATTGCGAGCCCCGTAGGGACGCGGCAATCTAATTATAATTTAAATTAGATTCCCTGACTGCCGGAAGTCAGGCAGGCAGGCTCGACTAGGCTCGGAATGACAAAATAGCGCCAGTGATTTAAATAATCAATGTATGAACAGGATAGTCACTTTTATCAAGCAAAGGAAAATTATTTCAGCCGTTGCGATTATTATATTAATAGTCGGGGGATACTATTGGTATAATAAATCGAAATCTGATACCGCGGCCATTCAATATAAAACAGCTATAGCGGAAAAGGGAACGCTAGCTACTACCGTTTCCGGAAGCGGCAATGTGATAGTGGATAGCAGCGCTAACATTGATCCGACGATTACGGGAACCGTAGCTAATTTAGCTGTGTCTGTCGGAGACAAAGTGAAAAAGGGCAGTTCCTTTTCGACATAGAAAATGACGACTTGAGCGCTAATGTTACCAAGGCTCATTCTTCTTATCTGCAATCTTTAGCTTCGCTGGAAACCGCCAAAGCCAATAAAAAAGACGCTAAAGAAAATTATAAAGATGCCAGTTCCAGCACCGAGTCTTCAATGAAGAAAAAATTGGAAGCGGCGGAAATTTCCGTGACAGTGGCGGAAGAAAACATCAAATACGCCTTGGCTAGTTATAATAATGAAAAATCTGATTATGCCGATCGAAAAGTAAAGGCCCCAATTGATGGAACAATAAATGAAATAAATATCAAAAACGGAGATGATTTAAGCAATCTTTCTTCCAGCAGCACCCGTTTAGTGCCAATTATTATCGGAGATTTGGATACAAATGAAAGCTCAAGTGGAAGTGAGCGAAGTGGATATTGCCAGTGTGAAAATCGGACAAGAAGCAACGCTCACGTTTAATGCCATTGATAATTTTACCGCTACGGGGAAAGTGGAAAAAATGGATTCTTTGGGAACCTTAACTTCCGGAGTAGTAACTTATAACGTCATCATAAATTTCGATTCATTGGATGGAAGAATCAAGCCGGAAATGAGCGTTTCGGCGTCAATCGTAACGGATACTCGACAAGATGTTGTTATAATTCCCAACAGCGCGGTCAAGACGGAAGGCAAGAGCCATTACGTTGAAATTATGAATAATGGAATATTAGCGAAAAAAACAGTAGAAATTGGACTGGAAAATAATTCCAAGACCGAAATTAAAAGCGGAATCAATATCGGAGATGCTGTTATCACGCAGGCCTTCAGCGGATCTTACACGGGCTCGAGTTCAGCGTCAACCTCCAAAAACAACAGAGGAATGGGGATTCCGGGAATGTAAACAGTTTATGATTAATTGTAAAAATCTTACTAAAATTTATAAAAACGGAGATACTGAAACCATAGCCTTGGACAATGTTTCTTTCGAGATAAAAAAAGGAGAATTTGTTTCTATTATTGGTCCTTCCGGTTCGGGAAAGTCAACGCTCATGCATATTTTAGGCGCGTTGGACAACCCAACAAGCGGAGAATATTTTTTAGATGAACGCGAAGTTTCTCGTCTTGACGACGATGAACTTTCTGATTTGCGCCGGAATAAAATCGGCTTTGTTTTTCAATCTTTTAATCTGCTTCCTCGAACTACTGTTTTACGGAATGTTATGTTGCCCTTGCTTTATTCGGAACTGACGCAAGAACAACGTGAAAATCAGGCGCGAGAATGTTTGAAATATGCCGGAATGGAAGAAAACAAATTTGGGAATCTTTCCAATCAATTATCCGGGGGACAGATGCAGAGAGTGGCGATTGCAAGGGCTTTGATAAATAATCCTTCAATTATTTTAGCGGATGAGCCGACGGGCAATCTGGACACGAAAACCAGCCGCTTGGTAATGTCGGCGCTGCGGGAATTAAACGAGAAAGGGCATACGATAATTTTAATCACCCACGAAATGGATGTGGCGGATTATGCCAGGCGCATAATTCATGTTCGAGATGGTAAAATAGAGAAGGACGAAGCTAATGTGCCGAATGACCACAAAATATAAAATATCAAATGACAAATTTCTGATGACAAAAAAATTCCAAATCCCCAATTCAAAATTTTGATATTTAGATACTCGGATCTGATTGGAAATTTGTAATTTGGATTTTGAAATTATTAATATTATGTTTATTGATTTAATCAAAGAAACAATCTGGGCGCTTATGGGAAATAAGGTCCGATCTGGCCTAACTGTTTTAGGTATCGTTATTGGAGTTGCCTCGGTAATCACTATGGTTTCTATCGGTCAAGGATCGCAGAATTCTATTCAAAAAAGTATCCAGTTGATAGGATCTAATTTGATCATGATTTCTCCCGGGTCGCAAAAAAGCGGAATGGTTATGGGAGCCAGGGGTGGGGCTCAAACGCTCAAAATTGACGACGTGGATGCTATAAAAGAGGAAGCGCAAGGAATTAGCGGAGTGGCGCCTGAAATAAGCGGCCGTTACCAAGTCACTTATAAGGGAAACAATACCAACACAAAAATAACAGGAACGACTCCGGAATATTACAGCGTTCGCAATGTCGAAGTTGACAATGGAATTTTTATCACAGATCAATATATTAAAAAATCTTCCAAAGTAGCTGTTATCGGTCCAACAGTAAAAGATGATTTATTCGGTGAGAATATTGATCCCGTTGGATTGATAGTAAGAATTAATAATATTGATTTTGAAGTGATAGGAGTAACCAAAGAAAAAGGAGGTTCCGGACCTAATAACTCTGATGATGTGATTTATGTTCCCCTGCCCACTTCCCGTCATTTTTTATCTGGTTCGGAATACGTTACCAGCATTAATGTTACAGCCGAAAGTCAAGATGTTATGACTTCAGTCCAAGAACAAATAACCGAGCTGCTTTTACGGCGCCATAATATAGCTGACGCCGACGACGCTGATTTTAGTATTATGAATCAAACGGACATTATTTCCACTGCTACGAGTATTACCAACACATTAACTATTCTGCTTTCTTCAATCGCGGGCATATCTTTGCTGGTGGGAGGGATTGGAATTATGAATATGATGTTGACTACGGTAACCGAGTGGACCAGAGAAATTGGATTGAGAAAAGCAGTAGGAATTAAAAAAATTTATATCAATTTACAGTTTTTAGTGGAAGCCGTAATGTTGACTTTCATTGGCGGAGCTATTGGCATTTTTATCGGATGGATTGCTTCAATAGTTATTCCCAAATTTTATAGCAGCCTTGCGACGGAAATTTCCCCGGGATCCGTCCTTTTGGCTTTTGGAGTATCAGCCGGGGTTGGGATTATTTTTGGATTTTATCCCGCCCGCAAAGCCGCAGCGATGAATCCGATAGATGCTCTAAGGTATGAATAAAATATGGCTCATAAGTTATTTCAATCATGTAATTTAAGCGAGGCAGGCGGGCCAGCCAGACACGCAGCTAATTTAAGCCCCATTGAAGCGTTGCGTTACGAGTAAATTAAATTCCAGTAAAAAACAAAGAACCGCATTCAGCGCTGGATTTTAAGAAGCTTCAAAAAACATCCGGTTGTCTTTTCTAGAATTCTATTCTGAAGTGCAACATCGTCGTTTTCAGATTTTAACATTTTTTCAATTTTTTTCATAAAATACTTCATAAGGAGTTAGATATCCCAATCTCTTTCTGGGACGATGATTGATTTCCG
>Ga0210016_1002408_pt1 | contig 17026 bp, 16 predicted proteins | sample CryGeyCG2014_300_FD_185454 | JGI IMG/M metagenome (GOLD analysis project Ga0210016, IMG submission 185454) | Groundwater microbial communities from aquifer - Crystal Geyser CG02_land_8/20/14_3.00 (SPAdes) (version 2) | ecosystem: Environmental > Aquatic > Deep subsurface > Groundwater | place... | reverse complement strand
TAGGGCGTTGCAGACGGCTGCCAGTTGGGTACCGGAGTGGCAAACACCAGCACCATTTGCATCACCCATCCCTCGGTGCCATCCGGCGTGCGGATGTGCACCCAGACAACCCCGTTATAAGTCTTGACCTCTGGCAGCACCTCGATCAGGTAATCGTTGAGGAGCGATTTCAGGATACTGCCGCCTGGCTCGGAGCGGACGTAGGCGCCGTTGCTCTCGGCGGCGTAGATGCGGGCATAGACCGGCGTTGGCTGGGGCGTGATGGTGCGCGTCGGCGTGATGGAGGCGGGGATTTGCAGCGTCGGCGTGGCGGTGACAACGAATGTAGTGGCAGCAAGTGTGGTGGGGGTGACGGCTGCAGTGCGCAGCGGCGCGGGCGTCGCTGAGAATGTCAGCTCGGGCGCGATGGTCGGGGTCAGGGTGGGCGTCGCCGACTGGGCCGGGATGAACGTCCCGATGCCAGCCAGGCCGAGTACAACGGTCAAGATTAACAAGAGGATAAGGATCGCCAGGATGTAACCGGCGAACGTAGCCGGGCGGAAGCGCAGGAAGGCCAGCACGATCACGCCCAGGAAGGTGGCCAGCGCCAGGTGGACGAGAAAGACCAGCAGGCCGTTCGGCCAGGCGTCCGGCAGGCCGCACCCCAGCCCGAAGGCGGCCGCGCTCAAGGGCAGGAACAGCTCGTAACTCAGCATCACGCTGGGCAGAAAGGGTTTCTCTTCCGAGCGGACGAAAGAGACGACCAGCAGCACCGCGCCCAGCGCCAAAACGACCAGGTTCGGCCACCACAGATGAGAATTGATGTCCGCTTGCAAGAGCGGCAGCGGCAGCCAGATGCGCGCCGCCAGCCCGGCCAGCAGGCCGCTGCCGAAGACCAGGATGCCGCCGATGAGCAGCCCTCCCAGCGTTTGCAGGAAGAAGCGCCCCGAGCCGGTGACGGTGGCCAGAGTCAGGCCAACCCAGGGCGTCATCAGGGGCGCGATCAAGACGCCGAGCAGGAGCAGGCTTTGCGAATCCAGGATGTAGCCTGCGCCCAGGACAGCGCCGCACAACAGGGAGAAGAGGAAGAACTCAAAGGAGGGGAAAGCGCGCCGCGCCAGGTTTTCCAGCAGGGCGGCGCGTTCGTCATCGCCCGGCGAGACGAGGTAGCGCCGCCGCCTGCGCCGCGCGGGAGGCAGGCGGATGGGTTCTGGGGTGGGTTCTTCCGGGAAGGGGTTTTCTTCTGTTAGGTTCATTTGCGTAAACTCGCCACGATGCGCAGGGGCTTATCCAGCAATTCGAGGGCCGCAAAGATGTCCGGCGTGACCAAGTCGGCGGCCAACAGGGTCTCGACGGCGACGCCCTCCTGGGACATCACGCAGATGCCCAGGGCGGCCGCCGCGAGCATCCCGGCGTCGTTGGCGCCCTGCCCGATGGCGACGACCGTCTCCGCGCCCAGGCTGCGGACGTAGTCGGCTTTTTGGGCCGCCTCGTCCCCAGGTCCGACGCGCACCGCTTTCAGGTTGAGCTGCCCGTCAATGACGGCCTGGCGTCCGTGCGTGTCGGCGGTCAACAGGTGGACGGTCAAGCGGTCGCGCAAGGCGCTGATTTTCTTGACCAGGCCGTCCAGCAATTGCCCGTCCACGGCCAGCGTGCCGTTCACGTCGGCGACCAGGTGATGCAGTTGCAGGCTGCCGCGTCCGGGAATGTTCAGCTCGATCATGATGTCTATTATACAACAGGGGCAACCGTTCAGGCCAACCCCACGACGGCAATTCTACAGTTGCCAGGGATAAATCATCTTGTCTGTCGCAGGCTGCCCATAGAGACTGACGATCCGGTAGTCGTTTTCGATATTCGGAGACTGGACTGCTGATTTCGGGCGGATGAAGCCGCGCAGCGCAGAAGGTATTGCACGTGGAAATTGGATTTTGGCTTCTATGGGCAGGATGCCTTCCGGCAATCGAATAATGAAATCAATTTCCTTTTTGTCCAGCGTACGCCAATAGCTGATTTGGCCGGGGCCATAACATTTGACCAGTTCGGCAAAGATGCTCGTCTCGAAGACGGGGCCAAGCAATTCCTTCTGCAGCCGTTTCAACCAAAGCATTTGCATCAGGCCAGTGTCATAGAAGAATACCTTCGGCGCTTTGGATAGTTCGGAACGTACATTTCGGCTGAACGGCCGCACGAGCCGGATGACATAGGTTTGCTCGAGCAAGAAAAGGTAACGCTCGACCGTCTGTCGTGCCAATGCACAGGTGTTGGATAATTCAGATATGGTCAGCATGTTCCCGCTCTGTGAGGCGAGAATTTCGAGCAGGCGATTGAATTTGGAAATATCTTTGACCTCGGCGAGATCACGGATATCCTTTCGAACGTAGGTATCAATAATCTGCTGAAGATATTTTTCCTTCAAGCTGAGTCCGGGCGTCAACACGATTTTCGGATACCCGCCGCACAAGCCGTATTCCGCATACAGGGATTGGAGTTCGACAATCTTCTTTCCGGTGAATTTCGCGCCCTCGACAAACGTCACACCTTTGAAAAGCAGGAACTCGCGAAAGGAGAGGGGATAGATCTCGAAATTGACAGTTCTCCCGACCAGTGAAACCCTGAATTTGCTTTTCATCTCGAAACTCGAAGAGCCGGAAACAATCATCTTCAAATAGCGCTGATGGTCCGCAAGAAGTTTCAGGAAAGGGGAAGGATTGGTCAGGTATTGGATTTCATCAATAAATACGAACAGCTTCTTCCCGCTTCGGATAGCCCCGTCCAGGTCGAGGCCCTCTTCCCGGAGGTGATTTAGAAATTCATCTACTCCCTTGTCGAGAATGGAGACCAACCGGCTGTCTTCCAAGTCGAGGTAGAAAGTCGTTTCGCCTTGCTCGCGCAGTTGTCCCTGCAAATAAGCCAGGATGGATGTTTTTCCTACCTGGCGCGCGCCGTGGATGACAATGACATCATCGGTATACAGGTAACGGCCGATCTCGTCAATGACCGTGCGTTTGAAAAGGGTTGCAGCCATCTGTTCCTCCAAAGAAAATAGCAGTCAACCTTATTTTATATCAAATAATATTATAAGTCAACTTATAGTTTTATTGACGCCCGGAATGCTGCTATTGACAAACGTGCCTTCTTGCATATAATAGCTGCATTATTATGGAAAAACGTTGATGAGGACGAGTAAGCGCTGTTACGGCGGTCCAGAGAGCAGGAAAAGGTGTGATCCTGTCCGCACGATGGCGCTGAATGGACCTCGGAGTTGCAGGGCGAAACAGCGGATATGGAACGGATTAGCGGATGCCGCTGGAGTAGCTTGAGCCGGAAGTTGCCACCGTTATCTGGGCATAGTTACTTAGTGATTTAGTTGAATGGTTGTGTAGTTAGAAACTACCCAACTACGAAACTAAAAAACTAGCTAACGAAATAAAGTGAGGCTGGCTTCTATCCCCGTTGCATCACACGGGGATTCTTTGTTAAGGAAGCAGCCTAAGTTGGGTGGCACCACGGATGCGAAAGCGTTCGTCCCATTTGGGATGAACGCTTTCATATTTTATAAGGAGGTCGAAATGAATCTGCAAATCGAATTTGCTATTTCCTTACAACCGCCTTGAAGGGTGTAGTGGCGTTTGTGCATTTGAACGTTTACACGTTTGCGCGTTACCAATTTACTAAATTACTAATCAACCAATCTACCACCCCAAGGAGTTTCCCATGTCTGACCAAACCCGTTTTCTGTTGAACGAAACCGACCTGCCGAAGTGCTGGTACAACGTGATGGCCGACAGTCCTCTTCCGCCTACGCCAGTGCTGCATCCGGTCACCCTCGAGCCGGTCACACCGGATTTCCTCTCGGTACTTTTCCCCATGGAACTGATCCTGCAGGAAATCAGTGCCGAGCGCTACATTGACATCCCGGAGCCAGTGCGAGAAATATACAAGCTGTACCGTCCTACACCGTTACACCGCGCCCGCCGCCTGGAACAGGCGTTGGGCACGCCTGCTCACATTTTTTTCAAGAACGAAAGCGTCTCTCCGGCCGGCAGCCACAAGCCGAACACAGCCATCGCCCAGGCATTCTACAACAAAGCCGCCGGGACGAAAGCCCTGACCACCGAGACTGGCGCGGGCCAGTGGGGTTCGGCGCTCGCGCTGGCGTGCAACTTCTTTGGCCTGGATCTGGAAGTGTACATGGTGCGTGTTTCGTACGACCAAAAACCCTACCGCCGTATCATGATGGAAACTTACGGTGCGCAGGTCTTTGCCAGCCCATCGGAGCGGACGCAGTTCGGGCGCTTGTTGCAAGCTAAAGATCCGGAAAGCCCCGGTTCGCTGGGCATTGCCATCTCGGAGGCGGTGGAAGTTGCCGCGACTTCCGGCGGAGCCAAGAAATACAGCCTTGGCTCGGTGCTGAACCACGTGCTGATGCACCAGACGGTCGTCGGCGAGGAAGCCCTCAAGCAGATGGAGATGGCCGGGGAATACCCGGATGTGATCATCGGCTGCGTGGGCGGCGGATCGAATTATGCCGGGCTTGCCTACCCATTCCTGCGCCAGAATCTGAAAGGGGGCAAGCGCACACGTTTTATCGCCGTCGAGCCAACCGCCACGCCATCCATCACAAAGGGCGCTTATGCTTTCGATTACGGCGATACTGCTAAGATGGCGCCCATCGTCAAGATGTATACGCTTGGACACTCCTTCGTGCCGCCGTCCATCCATGCCGGTGGGCTGCGCTATCACGGCATGGCCCCCAGCATGTCCGCTTTTTGCAAAGCCGGGCTCATGGAGGCTATCGCCGTACCACAACTGACGACCTTCGAAGCCGCCGTGCAGTTCGCCCGCGCCGAGGGCATCGTCCCGGCGCCGGAAACGGCGCACGCCATCCGCGTTGCCATTGACGAGGCGCTGGACGCCAAGGAAAAAGGCGAGAAGCGCGTCATCCTGTTCAACTTCTCTGGCCATGGGCACTTCGACTTGAGTGCCTATCAGGCCTACTTGAGCGGGAAGTTGGAGGATTATGCCTATCCTGCCGAGGAAATCCAAGCAGCCATGAAGGATTTACCGCAGGTTGTGGCGTAGCCATAATGAAGAGCTTTGTGGTGATGGTTCTCTGGCCTGGTCAGAGGGGGACCGCCGCCACAAAGCTCGTTTTTCCTTATTCTCATCGCCCCAAATATCACCACCATGTGCTGGTTTAGGAACTGCGCCCCGCTGGTGGTGCTGCATTACGCCTGGGCCAAGAAAGGCGACCTCTTCCACCTGCGCGGCGATATCCTCCGCCCGCTCATCTACGGCCTGATCGTGATCCTCCTGCTCCTGTTCCGCCTGCCGCCGGTACGGAGGGGGTTGAGTTTCGTCAGGACGCGAGCGCAGGTTTTGGCGCGGAAAGTTCTCTCTATTTTCAAAAGATCAAGCCGCTTCGATGGTTTGAATGACGATATGCCCCGCTGCCCGCTCGCGCTGGTCGGTATCGAGCGTCACGAGCGGCAGGTCAAGGCGACTGGCAACGGCGACATAGGTCGAGTCCGCACCGCGCAGACCGAGTTGCGCAGCAAGTTTGGTGGCTTCACGCAAGAGAGAGTTGTCCATCTCCACCAGGCGCAAACCGGTCAGCTTTTCGAGTTTCTGGATGGCTTCCAGCGCCAGAGAGGCGTCCCCGCAGCGGCGGCTGACGGCTCCGGCAACTTCGGCCAGCAGAAGGGCGGGGGCCAGGAATTGTGTACCTTCGGCACGTTGGGCGGCCATCCAAGCTTTCACCGGTTCGTAAAAAACATCCTGCGGCACCAGCCGCGCTACCCAGACACTGGCATCCACTACGATGAATTTTCCTTCCTGAATCGGCCGCAGGGTCATCGTCGCCCCTCGGAGACGGCCTGCGCGGCAGAAACACCTTTCGGCCAGCGTGCCCCGATCTCGGCTGCCAGGTGATCGAGTTCGCTCCAGGCGCTGGCTTCTTCTTCACCAGCGGCGCGCCTGACCGGAATGAGCAGGGCCACAACTTTGCCGTGGTGGGTGACCTGGACTTCACCGCCGGTCTCGCGCACAAGGCGGACTAACTGGCTGGCCTGCTGTTTGAGTTCGCGAATTCCTACAGTTACCATAGTGCCCTCCAATTGTATCTACAATAGTAGACACATTATATCACTCTCCTACTACTCCTCCCCAAATACCACCATGTGCTGGTTCAGGAACTGCGGCGGCGCGCGTTTGCCTCCTTATGCCACTACCCATAACAACGAACCCGTTCCCTTGCCCCCTTCGGGGGTGCTTCGCGAAGGAAACGGGGTCGTTACTTCAGGTTTTATGATATTTTTCCTTGAAAGTCCCATTCTTGCCCTCTCTGACTTATAATAGGGGAGACAGCCCATGCCGAAACCAATTCGCCTTTCAGGACATGCAAGTTATCAACTGACCCGCCGCGGTGTCAGCGAAGCCGAGGTGCTCGAGACGATTCAAACATCGGAATGGGAACCCGCCGAACTCGACCGGCTGCAATGCCGCAGGGATTTTCCCTTTGGCGAGGAATGGAATGGCAAATTCTATCAAACCAAACAGGTTTCGCCCGATCTTTGTCGAAGAGGCCGATGAGATCGTGGTGGTGACGGTTTACTCGTATTACTTTTAGGAGATGAGCCATGAAGATCAGATACGACCCGGAAGTGGACGCGCTTTACATTCACTTTCTGGATACGACGGTGACGACGGAACATTTGGCGGAAGGAATCGCCGCCGACTACGACGCCGAGGGACGGTTGGCCGGCATCGAGATTCTCGATGCCTTGAAGCGCTTCGGCGACCGCAGCACCCTGCGCCAGATCACCCTGGAAGAAGTCGGCTTTGCGCGGGCATAGACAGTAGGATGCGCAGGCCGATACTCCATATAGAAATGGATGCCCTCATGGAAGACAACAAAATCACCATCATCGAAGGCCCGCCGCCCGTTTTCGAACCGGCGCGCGACGGCTGGGCGCTGGGGCTGGGCGAAGGTCCGCACCTGGGCTTTACCGTCCTCACCCGCCTGCGTACCTTCAACGGCTCGGCGCTGGTCGAGCGTTGCTACCGCGCCTGGCGCAGCCAATCCCCCATCCACCTGCATTTCCGCAACAACATGGGATTGGAAGAACAAGCCCCGATCTTTGCGGCTCGTTCCGTGGAGACATCCGATGGCCCGGTGCTTCTGCTGTGGGTGAACCTGGATCGGGAAAAAATACAATTCACGCCGGATTCGGGCGACGATGAGAATGCCAGGGATGGCGGGTAAAGCGTGGGGCGAGGGGAGTGGAGGGAGGGGCGAGAGGCGTGGAGCGAAGAATGAGGAGCGTGAATGGTTGAGATTCATTCTGAGCTAAAAAATGGCGTCTTGACCCTGACCCTCGACCGGCCGCCGGTCAACGCCCTCGACCTGCAAACGGTCACCAAATTGCAGGCGTCCTTCAAGCAGGCCGCTGGCGACGAAAGCATCCGCTGCGTGGTGCTGACCGGCGCGGGCGCGACCTTTTGCGCCGGTCACGACGTGAGCGAGATGCTGGCGGCGCGCGGCGAGGCGATATCCTACCGCGCCCACCTGCAAGCCACCTATAACCCGCTCATCCTGCAGATCCGCCAGATCGAGAAGCCGGTCGTGGCAGCCGTCAACGGGCCGGCGGCGGGCGCGGGGTTGGGCATCGCCCTGGCCTGCGACGTGCGCATCGCGAGTGACACCACCCGCTTCACGGTCGGGTTTACGGGCATCGGGCTGACCCTCGATTCGGGCGTCTCGCTTTTGCTGCCCGCGTTGATCGGCCTGGGACGGGCAACTGAGTTCGCCTTTACCAACGAGGCCATCTCCGCCGAGCAGGCCCTGGAATGGGGGCTGGTCAACCGCCTCGTCCCGGCGGCGGACCTGGGGACCGCAGCCGCCGCGCTGGCCGCGTCACTGGCGGCGGGGCCGGTCGGCGCGTTCGGGCTGACCAAACGCGCCTTCAACCGCGCCGTCCTGCCCAACCTGGAACAGACGCTGGATTACGAAGCCCACCTGCAAGAGATCGCCAGCAAGCGCGCTGAGCATCGCGAGGGCGTGGCAGCTTTCCTGGAAAAGCGCCCACCCAAATTCAAATGATCAAACCGCGAAGGTACGACCCCCAAAGAACGGGGGCAGGCGACCGCGAAGGTTTCCTTCGCGGCCGCGAAGAATCTTCGCGTCCTTCGCGTCTTCGCGGTTAAGAAGCCCTATGGAATACGAACCCGTCATCGGACTGGAAGTCCACGCCGAGCTGGAGACGCAATCCAAGATGTTCTGCGCCTGCCCGGTGGTGGATACGACCCAGGCTGCGCCCAACACCGCCGTCTGCCCGGTGTGCGCGGGCATGCCTGGCACGCTGCCGGTGCTCAACCAGAAGGCGGTCGAGTACGGCCTGCGCGTGGCGCTGGCGCTGGAGTGCCAGGTCGCGCCGGTCAGCATCTTTGCCCGCAAGAACTACTTCTACCCCGACCTGCCCAAAGGCTACCAAATCTCCCAGTACGAGCAACCGTTGGCCCGCAACGGGCGGATCACCATCCTGACCGCGCAGGGGGAAAAGGCCATTCGCATCCGCCGCGTGCATCTGGAAGAGGATGCTGGTAAATTGACGCACGTTGAACCAGTAGGGGTTGCCCAGGGCGGGGATAAGCCCCGCCCCTATACCCTCGTGGATTTGAACCGCGCTGGCGTGCCGCTGCTGGAGATCGTCACCGAGCCGGATTTCCATTCCGGCGAGGATGTCCGCGCCTACGCCGAGGCGCTGCGCGCTATCTTGCGCTACCTGGGCGTCAACTCCGGCGACATGCAGAAAGGCGTGCTGCGCATCGAGCCGAACATTTCGCTGCGGACGGTTGCAACTGCGGGTAAACAACCTGCCCCACTCGGCACGCGTGTCGAGATCAAGAACCTGAACAGTTTCCGCGCCCTGGAACGCGCCGTGGCTTATCAGATCCAGCGTCAGGCTGAATTGTTGGAGGCGGGCAAAGCCGTGCAGCAGGTGACCCTGGGCTGGGATGAGGCGAAAGAAGTGACCGTCGTCCAGCGCGTCAAAGAGGGCGAGGACGACTACCGCTACTTTCCCGAACCGGACCTCCCGCCGCTCGCGGTGGAGGCGGGCTGGATCGCCCTAATCCGCGCCTCCCTGCCCGAACTGCCCTATGCCCGTTTCCAGCGCTTGCGGGAGCAGTACAGCTTGAGCGATTACACCGCGAAGTTGCTCGTCGAAGAAAAAGCCGTAGCGGATTACTTCGAGCAGGCCGTGACCGCCGAACCGTCAGTCCCGGCAAAATCCATCTCCAACTGGATGGGCGGGGAACTGTTCGGGCTGATGAACCAGGCCGGGGTGGACGCGACAGGCCTACGGGTCCAGCCCGAAGCGCTGGCCGGGCTGGTCAAGCTCGTCAGCCAGGGACAGGTCAACCAGGATACGGCCAGGAAAGTCCTGGCGGAGATGTTCGCGAGCGGCAAAGGGGCAGATGAAATCATCAAGAAGCGCGGCCTGCAACAGGTCTCGAATGCAGAGGCCATCGCCCAGATGGTGAAAGAGGTGCTGGTAGCGTGTCCAAATGAGGTGGCAAGTTTCCTGAACGGTAAGGCAGGCGTTATCAATTTTCTGTTCGGGCAGGTGATGAAGAAGGCGCAGGGCAAGGCTAATCCGCAGGTTGTGCGGCAGGAACTGGAACGCCAGTTGGCTGCTTCCAAGCAATAAGCTCCGAACGCCGGGGCTGTCCGTGCTGTGAAGATAATCACGAATAAAGTCATTGGGGTATGTGGTGTTTGTCATATTGACGGAAAGCTCAATGTCGTGTAAGTTTAACGTGCATCTGGGCAAAGGGTGATGCCACTATGATTGTCTTATTCGACATAGGATCAAAATAATGCGGGCCCCCCGTCCGGGGTGCCCGCATATATTTTTATCAAATCTCAACCCCCAGTTTTAGGAGATGAAAAATGACCGGAACAGTCAATGAATTTGAAATGGCGCAACGCCAATTTGATCACGTTGCAAAACTGCTCAATCTCGACCCACAGATCGCCGAGGTGCTGCGCTGGCCGATGCGCGAGTACACCTTCCGCATCCCCGTCCGCATGGACGACGGCAGCCTGCGCGTCTTCCAGGGCTTTCGCGTCCAGCACAACGACGCGCGCGGCCCCAACAAGGGCGGCATCCGCTTCCACCCGGCCGAGACTTTGGACATGGTGCGCGCCCTGGCAACCTGGATGACCTGGAAATGCGCGGTGGCGGATATTCCCCTGGGCGGCAGCAAGGGCGGCGTCATCGTAGACCCGGCAACGCTCTCGACCACCGAGAAGGAACGCCTGTGCCGCGGCTGGGTGCAGAACATGTGGAAGAACATCGGCCCGCGCCAGGATGTCCCCGCGCCGGATGTAGGCACCACCCCGCAGATGATGGGCTGGATGATGGACGAGTACTCGAAACTTGTCGGCCAGTACACACCGGGTGTCATCACCGGCAAACCGCTGGGCGGCGGCGGCTCGCTGGGCCGCACCGAGGCGACTGGTTACGGCGTCATTTACACCGTGCGAGAGGCAATGAAGCACTTGAAGATGGACTCCAAGAAAACCGTCGCCGCAATGCAGGGCTTCGGCAACGTGACCCGCTACGCGGCCATCGGCTTCATCGAAATGCTGGGCGGCAAGGTGGCCTGCGTCTCCTGCTGGGACCGCCACGACAAGTGTGCCTACACCTATAGCAAAGACGGCGGGATTGACCCGCATTTCCTGCTGACCATCACCGACGAATACGGCACGATTGATAAAGCCAAAGCCAGCAAGGCCGGTTACACCGTCGAGGATGGCGACGCCTGGATCGCCAAAGAAGCCGACGTGCTTATGCCGGGCGCACTCAGCGGCCAGATCAATGCGGACAATGTCAAGAAGATTTCCAAGCGGGTCAAGATCGTGGCGGAGGGCGCCAACGGCCCAACCACACCCGAAGCAGACGAATATTTCAAAAAGAATGGTATCTTCGACATCCCCGACTTCCTGTGCAACGCCGGCGGCGTGACTTGCTCTTACTTCGAGAGCGTCCAGAACGACATGAACTTCTACTGGACGAAGGAAGAAGTCCTGGAGAAACTCGACACCAAGATGACCCAGGCCTTCCACGCGGTACTTGAAATGTCTGAGAAGGAAAAGGTCTACATGCGCGATGCGGCTTACATGGTCGCCATTGACCGTGTGGTCAGGGCCATGCAATTGCGCGGCTGGGTGTAGATCCCGCCAATGACACAAGACCCTAAAGGTCTCGGAGACCTTTAGGGTCTTTTTTGTTCCTACTTGCTTTTTTGCCCAAAAAACCATACAATCACTACATGAACGCCGAGGTGCTGCGTCTCCTGCTGGCTGTTTCCCTTGTGACCTTTGTGTTTATTCTCGAGGAGATTGATTTATGAAACACGACCGTTTCCTGCTCGGCATCCTGGTCTTTATCGCTTTGCTGGTTGCCGCGGCGCTGACGCTCTTCTTCACCCGCAACGAATCCCAGACTTACGGCGCGGAGGACACGCCGGAGGGCGTGGTGCGCAACTACGCGCTGGCTCTGCAGAACCGTGACTTCGCGCGCGCGTATGGCTACTTGGCTGACAAGGACAACAAGCCCACTCTCGACGCGTTCCGCCAGGCTTTCCTCAACCGCCAGCTCGACATTTCCAACGCGGCCATCCAGATAGGCAGCGTGGAGATGATCGGCAGCGACCAGGCGATGGTGGAGGTGACCATCGTCTACGCCTCCAGCGATCCATTCTCGACAGGCTGGAGCTCGAATGAAACCGCCTTGCTGGTCGAGCAGGATGGAGCGTGGCGCATCTCATCCATGCCGTATCCTTATTGGGGTTGGGACTGGTACCAGCCGACAGCCGCGCCGGTGAAACCGTAGTAACCGGCTCCTTCGGAGAAGTCAAAGAATGTTTTTAGGCAAATGAAGTTCCAGCGAGCGCCAGCTTGACACGACTTGATTTACGACTATAATATTGGTCAATGTCACCGATAACGCCCTTTACCCTGATTTTTGCGCCAGAGATACGCCAGCATTTGGTAAGAATAGAGCGCAAGCATCATAGTTTGATCCGGCAGACGATCAGGGAACAACTTCGGTATTCGCCAAGTGTGCAAACCAAGAACCGGAAATTATTGGAACCGCCGGCGCCCTCTCAAGCGACATGGGAACTTCGCTTTGGCCCTGGAAACCGTTTCCGAGCCTTTTACGAAGTGGATACTCCCGAGCATAAGGTGTACATTTTGGCGGTCGGAGTGAAAGAAGGTAATCGTTTATTTATCGGTGACGAGGAGTACATAAAATGAGAATTGCTTCTTTAGCAGATGTCAAAACACGTTTCAGCGCCTATGTGGATAATTGCAAAGCGGATGGGCCTGTCGTCATCACACGAAATGGCAAGGCTGTTGCGGTACTCATCGCTCCATTGGATGATGATGATCTGGAAAGTATCCTGTTGGCGCGCTCGGCGCGGTTCCAGTCAATGCTGGAAAGATCACGGCAGAGTATTCGGGCTGGGGAAGGTTTATCGGAAGAGGAATTCTGGAATACGGTGGAGGATAGCGCCAAAGTAGTAGCATAACAAACAAGAAGCAGGCCAACCCTCCTTAAATGCAACCCGCCCCGCTAGCCCGATCCATCACATGTAGATGGGGGCAGGCGGCCACAGGCGGCCACTCTTCGCGGGGCGGGAGAAGTCTTACGACTTTTACGCTTATATAATAATGACTTTTGCCGCTTGTGTCAATTTCTATATGAATACAAATCTCACCAGCTTCGCTAACCTCATGCTCCTCTCCCCCCTTCCCGCCTTGCGGGAAAGGCAGAATGGCGCCTGGCGCATTTCCTACATGCCGTATCCCTATTGGGGCTGGGATTGGTACCAGCCGACGGCGGTGCCGGTGAAGTAAGGAGAAAATTATGCGTACCATTCGACGCCTGTATTTCTACGCAGTAACACTCGTCAGCCTGGAAGTTGTCCTGTGGGGCTTGATCGGGCTGGCGCGCTCGGCCTTCTCGACCCACATCGTCGGCGGGGGCGCGGCGCGCCTGGCGCAGGCGCTGGCCTTGATCCTGGTCGGCGTGCCGGTCTTCGGTCTGCACTGGTGGGTGGCCCAGCGCGGCGCACGCGCCGACATGGACGAGCACGCCTCCGGCGTGCGCGCCTTCTTCCTCTACGCCGTATTGCTGGCGACCCTGATCCCCATCGCCCAGAACTGCCTGCCATTGCTCGACCGCCTCCTGCTCCAGGCTTTTCGCCTGCCGCTGAATGCCATGTTCGGCGCGAGCCAGACCTGGAGCGATAACCTGATCGCCATGCTGATGAACGCTCTCGTCGCGGCCTACTTCATCAGCGTGCTGCGCGCCGATTGGCAGGTCGTGGCACCAAAAGACACCCTGACCAGCTTGCGCCGCATCTACCGTTACATTTGGGTGATCTATTCCCTGGTGATGCTGGTGGCTGGCATCCAACAGAGCCTTCAGTATGCCTTCGAGATTCCAGCCATCACGGTTGGGTACGGCCACCTGGCTTCTTTCGCCAACGGACTGACGCTGCTCCTGATCGGCGCGCCGCTGTGGTTCTTCGCCTGGAAGACTGCCCAGGATTCGCTGGCCGAGTCCGCAGAGCGCGAATCGGCCCTGCGCCTGGGCGTGCTCTACGCCCTGGCCCTGGCCGGTGTGGCCACCGTGCTGACCTCCGGCGGGGTCGTGATCGCCGCCCTCCTGCGCAGATTGCTTGGCGAACAGATGAACGTTCCTTACCTCGTGCGACTGGTCGGCGGGCCGCTCTCCATCGGCATCCCGCTGGCGGGCGTGTGGGCTTATTATGGCCGCTGGCTGGGACGCTCAATGGCTGAGACGCCCGACGCGCCCCGCCGGGCGGGGATGCGCCGGCTGTACTTCTACATCCTCACCGCCATCGGACTGGGCGCGACCTTCACCGGCCTCTCGATGCTGCTATCCTTCGTCATAAATGCCAGCCTCGGCGACCTGCTGTGGGCCGGCACGCTGCGCCCCCGTTTAGCCGCATCACTGGCGACCCTCTTCGCCAGTCTGCCGCTCTGGTTTCTGACCTGGCGGCCGATGCAGGCCGAGGCGCTGGCCTCCGGCGATCCCGGCGACCACGCCCGCCGCTCGCTGGTACGCAAGATCTACCTTTACCTGGCCCTGTTCGTCAGCGTCATCGGCGGGATGATCGCCGCCGTGGCGCTGCTCTTCCTGCTGATACGGACGCTGCTCGGCGACCGACCGCCCGGATTTACGCAAAGCCTCTTGAACTACCTGCAATTGCTTTTCCTGTTCGCCCTGATGGGTATCTACCACGGCCTGACCCTGCGCCGTGACGGCCGCATGGCTGCCCACGCACTGACCACCAAACATGCCCTCTTCCCGGTCTTGATCTTCGACCCGGGCAACGACGACCCCTTCGCCCAGGCCATGCTGGAGGCGCTCCAAAAGCAGACCCCGCGCCTGCCCGCCGCCATCCAGCCGGTCACCCAGCCGATACCGGAGGAGGCGCTGGCGGCGGTCAAGGCCGCCATCCTTCCCGGCGACCTGGCGCTCGATCCGCCCGAAGCGCTGCGGCTGTGGCTGCGCGATTTTAACGGCAGCAAGCTGATCGTCCCGCGCGCTGCGGCAGGGTGGATATGGTCAGGCGGCGCGGGCGGAGCATTCGTTGTCGGCCGTTCGCTCCAGGCCGCGGCCGGGCAGGTCGCGCAGGCCGTCCGCCAGTTGGCCGAGGGTCAGGAAGTCCGCCATCTGGGCGGCACATCCGGCTGGATGATTTTCACTTACATTATCGCGGCGCTGTTCGGCCTGAAAATCCTGATGGCCCTGACCAGCCTGCTCGTCTCGCTTTTCCAAGGATAGGCAAAATCAGGGGTCCGAAGTCTTCGCGAAGCACCCTGGAAGGACCCGACTTCGGGCAAAATCGGAGATTTTGCACTCCCTCATTTCGTGCAAAATCAGGAGATTTTGCACTCCGTCAAAACCTTGATATAATCTACGTGGAGAGGATGGAGCAATGAAAGTAACCGTCTTACAAGAAAACCTGGCTCATGGATTGAGCATCGTTTCGCGGGCGGTGTCGCCGCGTACGACGCTGCCTGTGCTGGCAAACATATTGGTCGCAACCGATGAAGGCCGGCTGCGTCTCTCGGCCACCAACCTGGAACTGGGCATCACCTGTTGGATCGGAGCCAAGATCGAGGAAGAAGGTTCGACCACCGTCCCGGCGCGCACTTTCGTGGACCTGGTCGCGACTCTGCCCGCCGAACAGGTGAGCTTGAGCCTGAACGCGGCCAACCAGACCCTGAACATGCGCTGCGGGGCATCTAACACGGACATCAAGTGCATTGACGCGCAAGAGTTCCCGCCGCTGCCAGTCCCGGAAATGGAAGGCGCCATCCAGATCAACGTGGCCGATTTCAAGGAGATGATCCAACAGGTGGTCTTCGCCGCCTCAGTGGACGAGGCCCGCCCGGTGCTGATGGGCGTGTTGATGACAATGGACAAGGACACTGTCACGATGGCGGCCGCGGATGGTTTCCGGCTCTCAGTGCGTAAAGCCACGCTCTCCCAGCCCGTGCCGCAGCCGGTAACAGCCATCATCCCAGGGCGCGCCTTGAGCGAACTGGGGCGCATCGCCGCGGAGGGGGACGAAATGATCGCGATGGTGCTGCCGAAGGGCCGCGGCCAGGCCATCTTCCGCGTCAAGGACGTGGAACTGGTCTCGCAATTGATTGACGGCGCCTTTCCAGATTACCAGCAGATCATCCCGCGCGCCTACAAGTCGCGCACGCTGCTCTCCACCCAGGCATTGCTCAAGGCTTGCAAGCAAGCCGAGATCTTTGCCCGCGAAGGCTCCAACGTGGCACGGCTGAACATCAAATCCAGCGGCGAGCTGGAGCCAGGCTCGGTCGAAATTTTTGCCCAGTCCGAAGAGACCGGCTCGAACGAGACCGTGGTCGCGGCGACCATCGAAGGCGTCGGCTTGCTGATCGCCTTCAACGTCAAGTATATGCGCGAGGTGCTGGAGGTGATCAAGACCCCCAACGTGGCTTTGGAGACCTCCGCCCCGAACGCGCCCGGCGTGATCCGCCCGGTGGGCGATGACAATTTCCTGCACGTCATCATGCCGATGCACCTGGGATAGTCAGTGATCAGTTTTCAGTGATCAGTGATCAGTGCCTGGCAAGATGTCAGGCAATTTATCAGAATGCAATCACCCTTCAGTAACAATCCTGCCCTGTCCCCCTCGCCAGGCCGGATGGCGCGGCTTATGCTCCAGCCGCCGTCCCCGGCGGCTTTGCGGGGTAAATCTTGCGCCGAGGACGGCGCAAGGAGCAAAGAGGACGGCGCAAGGAGCAACTAGAGCGGCGTTGCTCAAAGATGCTTTATTTTCACTGGAGATAAATAACAGGCTTTCAGCAAAGAGAAAGGTCATAACGAAGAGGAGGTTGAAATGGCGGTCCAAATCATCCCATTAAGTTGCCCCAAATGTGGCAATGCAAGCAATGTACCCGAAAAAGAACTTCGATTCGGTTACATGTTTACTTGCCCATACTGCTCAACAACTTCCGTCCTGATCATCGACAGGCAGCTTTATGTGCCCCAGGCCGGCGAACACGTTTGCACCACGTGCGGACGTGTTGCACCCCCTGGGGCGCGCTTCTGCCAGTGCGGCCAATCGCTGGTCCGTAAATGTACCAACTGTTTGGAGGAGTTCCCCATAGACCATAACCTTTGTGACTATTGCGGCTGGCCTCAAGACATAGATCCGTTGAGTGAAGCCGCAGTCTCAATGCAAGTGCAGCGAGCAATTCGGCACTTATCCGATCCTGATGCAAAGGTCAGATGGAATGCTATCCAGGCACTTCGTCGTATTGGCCCCGCCGCTTCCGCCGCCGTTCCCGCACTGGTCGAGGTCCTCAAGAGCAGCAAGGATGTGCATAAAAAGGTGGATGCTTGCAAGGCACTTGGCGAAATTGGCCCCGCCGCCTCTGCCGCCGTTCCCGCAATGGTCG
>Ga0210016_1002407_pt1 | contig 17028 bp, 16 predicted proteins | sample CryGeyCG2014_300_FD_185454 | JGI IMG/M metagenome (GOLD analysis project Ga0210016, IMG submission 185454) | Groundwater microbial communities from aquifer - Crystal Geyser CG02_land_8/20/14_3.00 (SPAdes) (version 2) | ecosystem: Environmental > Aquatic > Deep subsurface > Groundwater | place... | reverse complement strand
CAGAATCATTTAGATGATAATAAAATCCTATATCGGCATCACCGATTTTTCCTTGCATATGCAGGACATCCTTGTCAATGGAAAAACCCTTAGCAGCATTGATATCAAATTGCTCGGCGAAGTTATTGTTGTTGACTGTAGAGCCGTCAAAATAGCTCGCTAATCATTGAATGGTACTGGCAAGTACCCTTTGTCTGATCATGCTTTGGCTATCTTCCTGAAGCTTTGTTTTAATCTCATTTAAGGTAGAAGAGAGAAGTTCATTATAAGTTTTGAGCTTATCCTTGATTTCTGGGGGAGTGTCGTCACGTGCCTGCAATTTCCTATCTACGTATTTGCTTCCCAAGAGTATTTTTTTCTGTTCATACAATATCTTTTGGGTCTTTTTATCCGCAAATTTAAGAAGTTCTCAAAAATCCTTACTCCCCATTGTCATTTGTTCGAAATAATTGAATTTGGAGACGTCCTTGAATACAGGAGCGTCTTTTTGCTCAGCATAGGCACCAAGATCATCATTCATCTGGAGAAGAGTATCGGCGGACTCAGTGCTTTTGAGATCATAAGCATTTTCTATGATGGAAGAAGTCGCTTTCAACTCCTTATATTTTTCTTTAAAGTTCTCGACTTCGGGCATATCAGAGAAGTTATTCGCTGTATAAGAGAAACTGACGAATTGATTGATTTTTTCTTCAGGGAATTGATCGAGTTGTTTGAGCACTCCTTTTTCTTGCATTTTTACTTTTCGATCGGCGATTTGATCGGCATTTGCTTTGAATTTATCATCGAGCTTGTCGTATTCATCCCTAGTTTCTTGCCGTTTCTTATCTGCGTCAGAAGCAATTTCATTATCATTTGAAACTTCAAAATTCTCCTTTACGACAACAGAGACAGACTTACCTATAGTTTGCAGATAATCCACAATTTCATTGGAGAAAAAATTTTTAGTATCTTGTGGGGATAATGTTTTTGTTTTTCTTAGAAAAGGGTTCAAGCTTCTATTATTCAAAAAACTCAAGATATCATTTTCGGGGATGTCTTTCTTGATATCGTTGAATATGGGAATCAGCTTTTCTTGAGTTTGGGAATCAGAAATTTTTTGTTGAAGGAAAGATTCAACAGAGTTTATTTGTATATTTTGTTGTTTTGGGGTAGAGGATTGCTCAGTATTCTCTTTGAGTTCTACAGCCATGAATTTATATTTTTGTTTTTAAAAGAGTATTATTTTGCAGCTTCGATAAGTGTTTTAAAATGTTCAGATAAGTGGAAACCAGCTTTTTTATATGCTGCTTCTGTTTCCAAAACCAATGCCTTCAATTTCGGATTTTTTTTAACTTGCTCTGGAGTAAAACATTTCATGTTAGACTCGATATGTTCTAGTTTCTTGGCAAGTTCTCCTTTGTTTTCCTCAAGTTCAGCTTTCAATTTTGAAATATACGCATCAAACCATGCATCATATTGTTTGTTAAATTCATCCATAAGCGCAAAGGTTTCATCTGTTATTGTTGCGTCATATTTATCGCCAAATTCTTTTCCGGTTGCCACATAGGTTTCAATCGCATAGATGCATCATCCTATTTTTTGTTGTTCGTTGCTTGCTTGCATGACAGTGTTATTAAGAATATCGTTCACAGCGGTTTTCCGTTTGGGAGTTACAATTGTGCCAATCATATCTTGTAAGTGTTTTTTCATATCAGGGTAATACTTCTCTACATTGAGCAGGGTATAGTCCAATGTGCTTAGATTTACGTTTTTAGTCTCTGGAGTCTTATCATCAGTTTGGCTGAAAGCAGGACTGACTGCCTGCAAGGTGAGCGCTGTGGTCAGCATAGTGAGATATGTAGCTGGACGAGAAAAAATAGACGTCCTGTCCTTGGATTTTTTTACTTCTTTGTTGAGCTCTAGCATATCATCTTGAAGCCCATCTGGAAGCTTGTATTCCTGCCCTTTTTCATTGGCAGGGTTGGTCGTATTTTTCATTATACAAAAAATAAGAAATAAACAGAGACGCAATGAAAACCTGAGGTATCGATGGTTTTTCATGACGTCGAAGTTATACAGCCGACTTTAGAAGCTTAAACTTTAAACGAAGTGTAAAAGTTTAAGCTTCTAAAGCGATGCAGTATAAATGCGCTATAATTATAGCTATTTCTTACCAAATGTCAAATATTTGTGGAATTTAGAAAAATTCGATATCTCCAAAGATGGAGCATGGTCCAGGAGCGCAATCTCCATAAGAAAATTTATAATATCTATCAGGTTTTTTAGGGTCCATATAGAAGGAAATATACATGAGGTTGCCTGGTAATTGTTTGTCTAGTTTGCAATTTTCATCTCAAGCAAAATTCCCATCTATCGAGCTTATTGCAATTTCTTGGAATCATTTTATATGTTTTGAAATAGGATGATCTACCGCAATTCCCGTTCAAATTGTACATCATGCAGGTAGTTGCTTTTCTTTGATTTCATCTTCAAATGGTTTTTTAGGATCTTTGAAGAAAACTTCTATGTAGTCCCATCCAATTATTCAACTGTCGTTAGATGCATTATATATAATGTTCCCATTTCTCTTTATCAAAGGTTTATCAGATTTTTCAAAAAAATAAGGTTCGTAGAGCTCTGATGTATTAATTTTCAATCATAAATCATCATATTTGTATGTGTATATATAGCCCGTAACAATACTTATTTTCCATCAATTTTGTTTTTCTTCGGCATTTTGAAGAAATGATACCTCATGCGGTGCTTTTGTTTTATCATCCCATAACATACTTCATGTTGTAACAGAAATACTCATTTTTGCTTCAGGATATTTTGAATTGTTTTTAATCATAAGTGTTTCCCATTCTTTTCTCCATTGTTCATGCTCTTTGCGAATTTGATTTTCAATTACTTTTATTCTTTCTGCTTCTAGTAAGTTACCATTATCAATAGAAACATTCTGGTTAGAACAACCCGTTAAAAATATAAGCAGTAATAGTATAAAGATAGTTTTTTTCATAAAAATTTGGTAATATAAATAGATATTGTATATTATTCTGCCAAGCATTTTCAAACAAATAGGCGTGGCATAAAACCACGCCTAAATCATTATTTGCTCCATAAGAATAGACAATTGTATTTTTCAGCCTGTGGATTGTCTCTCATCCAATTCAAGAATGTGGTTAAGGAAACATGTTTAACTACATCATCAAAATCAGGATTTGATGATGGTGGATAGGTTAAGGAGTTCGTGTAGTAAACTGTCGAACCAGTTCCGCCTACTTTCCAGTTGATGCTCCATACAGTCAGATAATGACCTTTCCCAGATTGGGCATCAAGCGCTAAAGCGACAAAAGGAGTATGGTGAGTATTAATGTGGCTTAACATATACTTAACCATCTCAAACCTCCCATTACTATCATCATAACTACATTTCAGACTGTAGCTGATGATGCTATTGTCATAATAGCCAGCGTAATTAGCGAGTGCGCTTATGCTAATAGAGTTATTGCACCTGCTTTTGACAAGATATATCTGGTTATTGGTCACCGGATATGAATTTCCATTGGCATTAGCGATAGCTCCAGTGCAAAGAACATAGTTTGTCCAGCTGCATGAAGTATTGTCCGGTTGATGTTTATGCACATAGCTGTTTTTGTACTTTGATTTCACTCTAAAGAATTTACTCGGAATCTGATTAGCATTACTTGCATGCAGAATAGTCCATGATGAAATCTTCGGCTCATTTAGAGAATCGCTATGATGTGTAGAATCATCCACAAGGGATGGGGGAGTCGCAATCATTTCTGATTGACTGGTTGGAAAAATTTCTTTTTCCTTTTGACATGCGCTAAAACCTGCACCTAGTGCGATAATAGCAAGAACAATTAACTTTTTCATAAAATAAAAATTTGTTTTTGTTTAATGCCTCTCAATTTTATCAAGGCTTGACGTCTCAAGTTTGCGTTCGCATGAGAAGCTTCTGCGAACAGGTGTTGCTGATCAACGCGAGGGACTATAACTATAAAATCTTAGAAAAAAATGTACAAAAGTAGGACAAAATCAAAAAGCGCCGAATGGGCGCTTTTGGGCTATGAATTTGGGAATGAGATTTTTTGGAAATCTGGATAGAAAATATTTTTCAGGATTTCGTCTTGGATTGGTGATAAAATGATAAAAGCTCACTTCGCTCACGATAAAACTCGTCATTTTTTTTATCATTTTATCGCTCGTAGGGCTTTTATCACCCCGACTGGTCGGGGTTTTTATCATTTTCTTCTTTCTTCTGATAGATGATTATCGGTTTCAATTCGACCTTAAACTCTCTCATATCAAATGCCTTCTTAAAATTATCATTGTCTGCAGAACTCACGCTTGAATCTATGAAACTCAATTCTTCATTGCCGAAGATATTTTGGATTTTTTTGAATCCATTGACCAGGAACGGAGCAGAAATCAACGCTAAATTCTTCACGATGTAGAGCAAAAATTGCAAATCTGAAATAGCTCATGCTTTGGTTGCATCTCTCTTGTATTTTTTCCGAGGTTCAGCTTTGGTGATGAATTCATTCGCTTTCTGGACGAGTTTGTATCGGTCTTCCAGGTAATCTCTGATGTGTGCTTTGTTGAGATATTTTTCTTCAATATAATCAGCATTAAAATCTTCTTCAAACAATTTAAACAGCCCATTTTCGCTTGCCCTCGAGTCGCCTGCCCTCGAAACTTCGGGGTCGAGGTCTTCTCATTTAAACATTTCCCGTTTTTTCAGGATGAACACGCCGTCATTGATTTTATATTTTTCACACAATGATGTGACTCTATTGACGAGATTCCCTCGACCTCATATCAGCATGCTGTCATACAGATTTGCTAACCTTTCTACGGAAAAATCTCCATCAGCTCAGATAGGGACATCATAGAGAAGATTGAATATCACTGCATCTCTATCATAGTCATTCACCATTTGCACAGGGTCGACAACATTGCCGAGCGATTTGCTCATTTTATGCCCATCGACGGTAAAATATCCGGTGATGTATTCTCTATCAGGACATTTTTCATCTGCGCTCATAAGCATCGCTGGCCGAAATATAGCATGGAACCTACTGATATCTTTTCCTAATACATGGACGATTTCTGTTTCATTATTCCAGAATCCTTCGTTTCTGCTGATAGTCACATAATTAAACAAAGCGTCATACCAGACATAAGTCACCTGTGAAGGATCAAATGGCAGAGGAATGCCGAATTTATTCGTTTCTCTGGAAACAGAAAAATCAATCAGACTGCCGTTCACGAAAGATTTCACTTCATTGAATCTATGCTCAGGGACTACAAAATCTGGATTGCGTGCATACAATTCCTTGAGGCTGGTTTCATAGCCGGAAAGTTTGAAGAATCGGTTTTTTTCCATAATCAGATCGGGCTTTGTAAGGTGGTCAGGACACACCATCTGGCCGTCTTTCTCGATCAGATCTTTTTCTGTCTTAAAGGCTTCACAGCCTACGCAATAATGTCCCTCATAGGTTCACTGATAGATATCTCATTTATCAAAAGATTTTTGGAGCATCTCCTGGACGAGTTTTTTGTGATTATTCTGGGTCGTTCTGATAAAATCAGTATAAGAGATCTGAAGATGGTCTCGTACCTCTTTCCATTTCTGCGCCATGGCATCCAGATACGGCATGATTTCTTTGCTCTCTTCAGCAGCTTTTTTGAGGACATTCTGGCTATTTTCATCATTTCACGTAGAAAATTTGACGGCATAGCCGAGTAATCTTTTATATCTTGCGTAAAAGTCAGCTATGAAGCTGCTATACGCGTGACCGATATGTGGATATCCATTGGGATAATAGATCGGAGTAGTGACCAAAAACTTCTTCATTTCTTATGATTTTTTAATGTAATAAATTATGCAATAAATACTACATAATTACTATGATATTTCAATGTTTTTTGCTTCTGGAATTGGGGGCTTTTTCACAATTGATTTTTCTCTTCGAAACGATAAAACTCATACATCTCTATATTCTTTTATCTATTTTCTATGCTCTAATATTATGCACATTCTCGTCATCAATTCCTGAAGTTCCTCGCTAAAATTCAAGCTCTTTGATATGGATACCCAGAAAGCGATAATTCAATGAATCGTGGAGAAGATTTGACTCGATGGTTCTTTTTTTGAATACCAGATAAAGAAAAGCCAGAAACATATTGATTGTCAAGTAGCGAATCACGACCAGGCTCTTCATGAAGTCTTCAATTTGCTAAAGACTAAAGACTATGGACTAACGACTATTTCAGCCATCGGCCACAGAGTCGTTCATGGAGGAGAAGAAATAACCCAGCCGGTAGTAATCGACGAAAGCGTAATCGACATCATCAAAAAAAATTCCGATCTGGCCCCATTGCACAATCCAGCAAATCTTGCCGGCATCCTCGCCTGTCAAAAAGAAGCTCCAAGTATGCTGCAGGTAGCGGTATTTGATACGGCGTTCCATCAAAGTATGAGTGCAGAATATTATCTTTATGCACTTCCTTACGAATTTTATCAGAAGTATAAAGTCAGAAGATATGGATTTCACGGCACATCACACGAATTTGTCTACCAACGCTTGTTGGAAGTGCTAAGCGCTAAGTGCTGAATGTTAAGTAAAGATTACTTAACACTTAACACTAAAAACTTAACACTACCGAAGGTGATTACTTGCCATTTAGGAAATGGAGCCAGCATCACTGCTATCAAAGATGGGAAAGTCATAGAAACTTCTATGGGAATGACGCCGACGGAAGGATTAATCATGGGCACAAGGGCTGGTGATATCGATCCAGGAGCGATTACCTATCTGATGAAAAAAGAAAACTTTTCTCCTGATCAGATGGAAGAGATTCTCGATAGAAAAAGCGGACTCTTGTGAATCTCATGAGTGTCTAGTGATATGAGAGATATTATCGAATGATACAAAAAATGAGAACAGAAATGTGTGCTTGCGCTCAACATGTATCTCATAGCTTTAGTAAAATATATTGGCTCCTACACAGCCTTACTTGGGGGCTGCGATCACATCGTTCTGACAGCCGGCATCGGAGAGAGATCAGATTTTTTTAGGAATTTGTTATTGGAAAGATTAGCAGGGTTAAACATATTCATTGATGAAAAGAAAAATATTTCTCCCAAGAAAGAAAAATATATTACTACGAGAAAATCAAAAATCAAAGTCCGAGTCATCCCTACTGATGAAGAATACATGATTGCGAAGAAAACGCAAAAATTATTATAACAAGACAAACAAGACATTCTTGAATTCAAGATATATTTGCATATATATCATTTCGTTCATTTTTATTTTTTAAACGAGAAAATGAAAAGAATAAAAGTGCTTCTTATCGTCCTCGGTGCAGCCATATTGATTTTTATTTTGCGGGCATTTGTCTGCAGTTTCCGAAATGACAACGATGATGATATACAGATTTCTAAGATAGATAATCTAGCCGGGATCCTAGCCAAAACCGCGGAACTACCACAGCAATACCAAAGGGGAGAAATCAACCTTGATCAGCTCAATGCCATGGCACTTGAATTGCAGGATAAATATGATGAGCTTACTCAAAATACTATTGAAAATGCAAATGAAGAATGGGGAAAGATGCAGGGCAATCTCGATGAACAATTCGAATCTATTCAAAAGACGATTGATGCTGCCAAGGAAAAATGTGACCTTCCTGATCGGGCAGAAAAATTATGACTTAGCAAACCCCAGTGATTGGCTCTGGATAAAGAAGCATGCGAGCAGACATTCGTAGATACTGAATGATTCGATTCGGTTACGCTTGTATATAGCGGTACATATGAAGCAGCTATGCAACAAGCAAAAATCATCGCAGAAAAAGCGAAGGTTCCGGTAAGCACAGAATTCAAGATGGCGCAGGATGCGCTCAGCGGGCTCTCTGCTGAAGAAATTTGAGCGATTACGAGCGGAAGTATGCTCAAATGAATCATCTATACCAATTTCGGTTTGTTGGCTACGGACATAGATTATCTTATCACCATCTCTGTCGATGAGAATGGGAAATTAATCATTGAAGCTACTAACTACGAGCAGATGAAAAAGTAGAACGTTGGAACGTTAGATCGTAGAACGTTAGGATAACCAAAACCTCACGAAGTGATAGTCACTCCAGCATTATTCCACGCCCCGAATGGTCGGGGCCGGGGTGGAGCAGGAGTCTCATTTAAAAATTTATATAATATCAACTAATGATGAAACTATTTAAGAAAATCATCTCGATATCATTGATCCTCATCACTGTATATGCGATACTCGGTACTGCTTGTGCGTACGCGCAGGATTACATCCTCTTTTATGGTAATGGATGTCCGCATTGCAAGAAGGTGGAAGATTTTTTGACAGAGAATAAAATAAGCGAAAAATGGGATCTGTCCAAGAAAGAAGTATTTTTTAACAAAACCAATCTGAAAGAATTGGAATGATACATGCAAAAACATGATTTGAACTACGAAAACATAGAAGTGCCATTTCTTATTATAAATTCTGGTGCTGACTGTGACTATATCAATGGTGACCAGAATATTATCGATTATTTTCATCAAACACTCACAGCGAAAGGCTTTGTGTGTAAAGACACTTCCTTCACAGGAAGCAATGTTGCTGCACCTGATATAAGTCTATGAAAAAGATTATCATTCTTCGGAGTGATGTTGCCGGCAGCGATTTCTGATAGCATCAATCCATGCGCATTCGCCGTGATGCTTTTGTTGTTGGGTGCTATTTTGAACAAACATAAAAGTAGAAGAAAAACGCTATTATCTGGAGCATTTTTTGCGTTAGCAGTATTTTTAAGCTATTTTGCCATGGGAATAGGAATCTTTTCGGCATTAGCATCATCGGCCAATACTTTCTATATCAAATTGGTAGTAGGTATTCTGTGAATATTAGTCTGATTAGCAAATCTCAAGGATTTCTTTTGGTATGGGAAAATATTCGTCATGGAAGTTCCATTCGCTCGAAGACCAAAAATGGGAGATATAATCAATAAAGTTACGTCGCCAGCGTGAGCATTTCTCGTAGGAATCATAGTCAGCTTATTCTTGTTACCATGTTCTTCCGGCCCATATTTCACCATCTTATGATATCTGAGTGCAGAAAGTTCTGCTCTTAATCATCGAGGATACGTGTATCTGCTCGTGTATAATCTTATTTTCATACTTCCGATGCTGGTGATAGCAGGATTAGTAGAATTCGGATACGCGACAGTTGATCATCTTGCAAAAATCAAACACGAAAAAACAAAGCTGATCCATTTGATTGTGTGACTCCTGATGTTAGGACTTTGAATTTATGTATTGATTACTATATAAAAAAATCGCATAAGATTATGCGATTCAAATAGATAGATGATGTTTTTGTGATGTCATCTTGCTTCATAAAAGAAGGTGTTGATGAACCACAGTGATTTGACGGTGGTTTTTTCGACCAGATCTTTTGTAGATAAATGATCGAGGTACAGGCGTTTTTTCAAGCTGTCCTCATACCTCATGTCATAGGTGCCGTTCCAAACACGTTCCAGATTCTCTCTGATGAGTTTGGCCTCATTTTTCTTGTACACTTTCATCACTACAAAAGATTTTTCGTAATCAATTAAGCAGAAGGCAGATATCAATGGATCTTCGCCATTGATTCTCGGAATGGAAACATAAAACTTTTTTTTTGCATTGTTCTTTCTTTTTGCTTCGTTCATGATTGCTTTCTTTTTTGTATTTCTTTTTCTTTCGAAAAAATCTTATAAGGAAAGCCAATAGTAAAGTCAAGGTTTTTTTAGTATCTATAAAGATACGCTGAAATATATTACATTCTGCTTTGGATAAGATTTTTGTATTTACGGACCAGGAAACTTATATTGTTTTTATGGCGAGGTACGAAATCCTGTTCAGATTGTAATTTTTCCTGCAGAGCGTCCAATGAGAAAGCAAGTTCATCTTTCATTTTCTTGAGAAGATAAGGATTCTTGGTATTTTTCAAGAGATCTACGACATCATCCATCGTATCATCAAAATTTTCTATGACTCATTCAACTTCTTCTATGCCACATCAATCCGCTCATACATAAAAAAGCTCACTTACAAAAGCTGGCATATGATTTGGGTCATAGTCTACCGATTCATCCAAAGCGCCGGCGAATCACAGTTGTACGAATTTGATATATTCCGGCAGATAACGTCCATGTGTAGCCTGAGAATAGTATTTAATCTGGAGATTGGACTCAGGAGAAAAATATGGGATCTGGGAGAGACGATCAGTTATCTTTTTGAAATCCAAAAGAAACTGTTCTATTCCAGGATCGAGTTCACCCTTGGCAAGATTGCTATCGGAAAGATATGCTTCTATCCATACGGTCGTGCCATCAAGAACAAGAGTCAGAAGATAATCCAGTTCAGTGTCGGATTCCTTGATGTCATCGAGGAACGCCATGAATTGCGGAATATCATTGATACGCACATAAGGAGTAACCTCATATCCATCTGATGTACCCTTCATATCTGTAATGACATATTTTTTCTCCACAACGATTCACAATGTCGCTAGGTCATCGCCGATGATACTGGCAATAGTGCGCGTGGTCATATCTATGATTTTATCCAGACCTTGATCTAAGGTATATGCGTCGAGAACTTTTATCAATTCTGCTTCTGCTCTATCAGTAAGCCTGTATTCATCATTACATTTCCATTTGCCAGATTGGTCTTTCCATACAGAATCAAAATAGAAATTATTATACATAAGACATTTGAATGTCCTTATCTTGTCTGATTTTCGGTTTTTTCTCATTCTTTGAAAATCTTCCTGAGAATAATTTTCCAAAATAGCATTCACAAGAGTCTCTTTAACTGCCAGATCATCAACTCCTACGACTTTATCAAGTTGTTTCCATATCGCAGAAAAATCGTTTCATGACGGATTATTTCATGATGGTCTATCTCCTCGGGAGTTATCTTCGGGTAGAGTCTTTAGTCACATAGATAGCGGATAAATAAAATGATGTATAATCATATAAGCATTGCGACAAAAAAGTCAATATCAAAAAACCATCATTCTGATCTGAGAACAGCAGTCTGATATAAATTAAGAGATATTTTTTTTACTTCAACAACTTCTCCACCATTTCCACGACAATTTATTACATCCTCTCGCTAAGGGTTTTGCTCGGAATATACACTAATACATCAATTCATTTTATTTCAATCATCTCATACTCTTTCCTGATCATCAATGTGAAATTGCCGCTGCTTTGTAGATATGTATCTTTAAACTGCTGATAATCTTGAATTTTAAAATCTGGAGCGCCCCTTTGGGGTCTTGTCGGATCAGGTTTTCTAATTTTAACTAAAGATAAAACTCAAGCAGTAGTTTTTAATGGTTCGTTTAATAAAAAAGTTTTTCATGTTTTACTATTTTCTTTATCTATTTCTTTTCATAATTTCTCTGCAATTTCTCCTAGATGTTTACATTCGTCATCATTCTTGGAAAATATAACTACATAATCGATTGTAGCATTGATTCAACCAGCATTGCTTTGTATTGCGAATAAGCCTTTTGATCAACGATGTAATTTATAAGGTCACTTAATTGGTTCTCATCTACTTGCCCCATCCTTATAATAAGTGAAAAATAAAATTGCTATGCAATATTTCTACTTCAACAATTTCTCTATCATTTCACCGACGACTTTCGGATTCATTTTTCCTCAAGTTTTTTTCATCACTTGACCGACGAAAAATCATAGGGTGGTGGTCTTCCCTCATTTATATTGCGCTACGATAGCGGGATTTTCAGCAAAGACGGACTGGATGATTCATTTAAGCTCAGATTCGTTTGTTTCAGCCCCTTTAAATCACAACCTCTCCACAATCTCCATACAATCCCCTCATCACCTTAACATTTCATCCATGACTATCTTCATCTGGCTTTCCATTATTTTTCACTCTTGTGCTATTTTGAGAAACTCCTTAAACTGGTCACTGGTCGCTGGTAATTGAGAAACTGGTTTAAAATTCTCCTTCATCCATGCGGCGATAGGTCCCACGAGCCATTTCGCACTTATCTTGGGATCAAATTTTTCTTCTACGAGTGCGAGAAAATAATCCAACATTTCTTTGTCACCAATTAATGCATTAATATATTCTTTATTAAATCCATATTCTTCCTTCATTTTTTTGATGACCTCATGCGGAATCTCAAGCGTTTGGTCGTTTAGTCGTTTCATCGTTTCGTCGCTTATAACAAGCGGTGGCATATCAGGTTCCGGGAAATATCTATAATCCAAAGCTTTTTCTTTGGACCTCATCGGATAAGAACTTCCTTTCGCATCATCTCGTCATCTCGTCTCCTGCGTGAAGGATTCACCTTTTTCGTACAATTCAATCTGCCTTGTGTATTCATGGTCGATCGCTCTTCTGATCGCGCCGAAAGAGTTGATATTTTTTATTTCTGCTCTCGTGCCGAGAGGATCAGATGTTTTTTTTCTCACCGAAATATTTACATCTACTCTCATCTGTCATTTTTCCATATCGGCGTCAGCGATATTGTTATATCTCACGATTCTCTGTAATTCCTTGAGGAATTCCGTCACTTCTTCAGGTGTAGAAAAATCAGGATTCGTAACTATTTCCACCAGCGGTGTCCCCGCACGATTGAAATCAATCAAAGCCTGTCATCCATCATGGATCATTTTCCCTGTATCGCATTCCATATGAGCATCTTGGATATGTATTATCTTTTCTTGTGTAAAGTTTTCTAGAAAAAATCTCACCTGACCTTTAACATTGGTCGGCTGGTACAACTGCGTGATCTGATATCCCATCGGGAGATCAGGATAAAAATATGATTTCCTATCAAATCTTGAAGTCCTATTAATCTCGCAATTCAATGCTTTCCCCAGTAAAAGCGCTTTCTCCAGCACTTCTTTACTCAAGGTAGGAAGTGCGCCTGGCTGCGCAGTACAGACAGGGCAGATATTTGTATTCGGTAAAAGCGTATCAAAATTCTGCTCATTTTTGCATTGGCAGAACATCTTGTTGATGCTTTTCAACTTGATATGTATCTCTAGTCAGATGGTCAATAAGTAATTCATAAACAATATATAATTATTTAAAGATTGATATTTCTTTCCCCACTAAATCTCCCTTCGAGGGAGACTTATTCCTCCCCTCGAAGGGCAAGGTGAATTGAACTTGTTCAAGAGAAGGTACTCTGGGGTAAAGGTTAGGTGGGGTCTTTAACTTCTTTTCTATTCGCTCTTACAGAAGAAAAGACGGCGACTCAGATGAATCACATTCCTATGAGTCAGGTGACGATTTCCGGAACTTCGTGCGTCGTATTCAAAAACATGATCACTGCCAGCGCCAATATCGCCCGAAAAGCTCAATGTTCGAGGTATTTATATTTCGCCAATGTTCATTTCTTGACGAGCATGATGGTGAGACTTCTCACAAACATCGCTCATACGCCGAGTCCGAGTGCTATGATGAAGATATTCTTACTCAAGGCGAATGCTCCTATCACCCCATCAAATGAGAAGCTTGCATCCAATACTTCCAGATACAAAAACAAAGAGAGTCAGACACTAGCGACGTTGGTCATCGTTTCCTTTGGCTTGTTCAATAAGTTCGTAAGACCTTCTATGAGGGTATACACGATGAGTCCTCGTATTCCTGCGTCCAAAAATCCCAATACTTCGGTAGAAGAAAGGAATTTAGCTACAAAGAGTAAGATGAGTAAACAGATGATGATTTCTATGGCCTCCAATTGTCACATCTTTTTGAGGAATCTTTCGATAGGCCCAATTCGGTGATTCTCTTTTTCAGTATCAAAGAAGAATTTCAGAGCTACCATAAGCAAAAATACTCATCCAAAGCCGGCTATAACCACTTTGGCAGAAGCCAGGATGGTAGCATAGGTATTCTGGTCGAAAAGTGCAAGACGCAATGTTTCAAATATCCCTATATGTCCGACGATGCTGACGATAAGGAGCGGGAAAAGTATTCTCATCCCGAGTATCGCGATAGCTATTCACCGGGTCAGAAACCTGTGTTGCCATTTTTCATCCATCTTTTTGAGGATATTCGCATTGACCACGGCATTGTCAAAAGATAGGGATACCTCAAGCACTCACAGAATAACGACTATAAAGACAGTCTGTAATCCATTCATGAGATTCCAGTCTTGACCTAGTCATAATATGAATCACAAGATAATCGCAACGATGGTAAAGATTATTGATCACTTGAAAAATTTCATTTGATTCGAATATGGATAAATGTATTATAGACACATATATATTTATTTCTTCCCTATTTACAAAATGAAAACAGAGAGAAAGAGAAAGATGCTTGTCATGCATATAATAATCTTCATGGTGGTAATAGCACTAGTGTTTTTTGTTATCAGATGTGCCATAAGTCACGGATTCTTCGGTAAATTTTGATGACCGCAAATCTGTGCCAATACGCAATGTTTTAAGTTAGAAATAGTCGATACACCCAAGACAAGAGAAATCTGACTCATGAATCGCACTTCACTTGATAAGGATAGGTGAATGCTCTTCGTTTTTGAGCAGTCAGGGCCATATTCGTTTCGGATGAAAAACACCCTCATACCATTAGATATGCTTCGATTAGATGACAATTATAATATCGTATATATCCAAAATATGGCACAACCTTGCACTACAGATCCTTGCCCAATGTACAATCCTTGAACTACAGCAAACTATGTCCTGGAACTCAATTGATGAGTAGCAGGGGAGCTAGGAATAAAAGTAGGGGATAGCATAACATTTAAGAAGTAAATATACTGCGAGTATAGATTAAAACGCCAGAAATGGCGTTTTTTGTTTTTTAGATACTTTATCCAGATAAAGTACTTTGCTAAAGTAAAGTATATTTAACATTTTATAACATTTTTTGTTGGTGCTTTACTCAAATAAAGTTGATTTTTAACACATAATGATTATATAAAATAAATGATTATTTATCATAATAAAGTGGTACACATGAACAAAACAAATCTAAACAAAATTTCAGGTAATCTGCAAAAGGCTTTTCTCGGTTTTAAAAACAAGAAAGAAGCGTTCGATTTTTTATGGACCCTTTTTACACAAAAGGAGATTTTGGAGTTTTCTCAAAGATTGGAACTTGCATCTAGGTTGCACAAGGGTCAATCATACAAAAAAATTGAAGAAGAGACCGGTGCTTCATCAACGACCATTGCGAGAGCTGCTAAATTCCTCAAAGGGAAAATCGGGATATTCAAAAAAGCCGAGAGTTCTCCTTGCTAAGTATTTACTTTTTGTCACCTATCCGCTATGAAAGCCAAGAAAAAGACACCATCCCAAAAATGCGTTATTTGCATAATCATCATACTTGCTGTTTTGGCGATAGGACTTACGTTATTTGCAAGTAGAAAAAATGCTGACATCATGGCAAGATGGAGCCGGCCTACGCTCTGCTACAATCAGTCTTGTCTGTATGTGCAAGTCGCATCCACAGAATATCAGAGAAAGCAGGGGCTTATGCACAATAGGAATTTGGATGAAGACAAATGACTACTTATGGATTTTAGACAGCCTGGAATTTATAGCTTGGGGATGAGGAATGTATTGATTCCCTTGGATATAGTATGGTTAGATCAAAATTATACTATCCTTTATATCAAAAATACAGCTCCGCCATGTACATTAGATCCGTGTCCAGTCTTTGCATCACCAGTTCCGGCTAGGTATATATTGGAGATTAACGCATGAATAGCAGAAAAAATATGACTTGCTGAATGAGAGACATTTACATTCACAAAATAGATATTCGTTCAACTAAAAAAAACCTGCATACCTGCAGGTTTTTTTTGCCCGTCATTACGAGCGTAGCGAAGTAATCTGAATCGATTATATTTGCTTCCTAGATTGCTTCACGTTTGTTCGCAATGACAGGGAAGCAACATACTTATTTATTATTGGATTTCGTATACTACAGTAATAGTAAGATTGACTTCGCTTTGTCCGGCAGAAAGTGACGGTGAGGCGACGGCCATATCTCCTGCGCCCATAGCCATTTCTGCTTTCGCATAATAGATTGGGCCTGGAGAATAAGAGATTCCATTATCAGTTATCATGACCGGTTTGCCAAGTGTCACGCCTCACATTTCTGCCAGTTGTGTGGCTTTTGCTTTGGCATCATCAAATGCTTTCTGGCGAGCTTCAGCGAGTCCCTTGATCTTATCTTTAATCTCAAAGCTTGTATTATCGATATTTACATTTCCTAGCGCGCTGATTTCATCTATGATGCTATTTCATTGATCGACATATTTTTCTCCGTTCAATTCGATAGTAAGTGTTTGTTGTGACCTATAGCCGCTTATCGTCTGTGTATTATTGCTTCGATTGTATTCAGGATAGACATTGAGATTCTGAGTTTTGATATTGTCTTTGCTCACCCCGGCCTTTTCCAAAATAGCTTGAATCTTGGCTATCTTCTCGTTTGCCTGTGTCTGTGCTTCTTTGGTAGTCAGGGCAACTTCAGAAACAGAGAGGTTGATGGTTAGCGTGTCAGGCGTCACTTTAGATTTTCCTTCACCGATGACGCTTATGGTATTGGTTATTCATTGTGAAGTCTGCTGATTTTCCTTGTTGGATTGGATGAATTCTCTACCTATATAGATAAAGGATCCTGCGAGAACGATAGCGGCCACGAGCAAGAAGATTCAATTCGAGTTTCCTCTAGTAGGGACTGTAGTGTTTTCTTCCATAGACATATATTACAAAGTAAAATACTGCTTATCAGCATAATATATCTATTCGCCTAGAAAAATCCAACCAAAAAAACACCCCGAAGTTTCGGGGTGTTTTCTGAGAAAAAAATATTTTATAAAGCAACGACGTCATCATCTTCTTCAGCTTCAGCATCATCAGCGTCATCATCAGCATCATCAGCGTCATCATCAGTTTCATCTTCTTCAGCTTCAGCATCATCAGCGTCAC
>Ga0210016_1002400_pt1 | contig 17045 bp, 16 predicted proteins | sample CryGeyCG2014_300_FD_185454 | JGI IMG/M metagenome (GOLD analysis project Ga0210016, IMG submission 185454) | Groundwater microbial communities from aquifer - Crystal Geyser CG02_land_8/20/14_3.00 (SPAdes) (version 2) | ecosystem: Environmental > Aquatic > Deep subsurface > Groundwater | place... | reverse complement strand
AGGCGTCCTAAGCCTTGTGCGTGGGTTCGACTCCCACCGGGGACTCAAAAAGGGGCCCATAGCTCAATGGTAGTAGCGCTTCAATGGCATTGAAGAGGTTGCGAGTTCAAATCTCGCTGGGTCCACAAAATGAAAAGAATTTTAATTTTAGAACCTGGCGCCTGGGGCACTAGCCTGGGAATTCTTTTGGGCAGAAAAAATGAGGTTAGTTTTTGGTATGAAAATAAAGATTTAGCTCGAAAACTCTCTAAGAAAAGAGAAAATGAAAAGTTAGCCGGCATTAAAATTCCAGAAAAAATTTTTATTTCTTCTGATCTAAAAGAGGTAATAAAAAATACTGACTTGATTATCATTGCTTCTCCCTCTTTCAATTTCCGAAAAACCATCCGTCAGCTCGAAAAATGCACAGGTCTGACCGGTGCAAATTGCCCACCTCTGCTGGGAATTGCCAAAGGAATTGAAAAAGAGAGTTTGAAACTTCCCTCCCAAATTGTTGAGGAAATTCTAGGAAAAATTCCTTATGCCCACTTATCTGGACCAGGATTTGCCAGGGAAATTGTTAGAGGAAAGAAAGCCAAAGAAGTAATTGCTTCAAAGAATAGAATCTTACTTAGAAAACTGAAAGAACTTTTTAAAATTAAGCCCCTCAAAGTTTCCGCCACTAATGATTTAATTGGCGTTGAGCTTGCCGGCGCCTTAAAAAATGCTCTGTCCATTGGAATCAGCTTGGTTGAAGCAAGTATTTCTAATCCTGAAAATAAAAAAATTCAAAAAAAATTAATCCAGCTTGGTTTGAAAGAAATGATAAAAATCGGAAAAGTAATGGGAGCTAAAGAAGAAACTTTTTTGGGTCCGGCTGGTTTGGGAGATTTGATTTTAACCTCCACCAATCCCCTTTCCCGGAATTTCCAATTTGGTAAAAATCTTTTTTTGGACGCAAATAAAATGAGGAGGGACATTATTGAAAGGAAAATCACCGTCGAGGGCTTTGATAATGTTTTTGCCTTTCAGAAATTAGGTGAAATTCATAAATTAGATTTGCCGATGATTAATGAAACTTACAAAGCAATTTATAAAAAAATTTCTCCAGAAAAAACGGTTGAAAATTTAATTAGGTTAACGGAGGCGTGCGAGAGGGGCTGAATCGGGCAGTTTCGAAAACTGCTATAGCCGAAAGGCTATCGAAGGTTCGAATCCTTCCGCCTCCGCCAAACATATGTTTAATTTTTTCAAAAAGAGGAAAAAGGAGCCAGAAAATTTAGAGGAGGTCCTATCTCAATTTAAGAAATTGGAGAATAATTTTGAAACACTTTCTCAAGAATTGGAAAATCTAAAAAAAGAAAGTAAATTTTCGGTTCAAAAAGTAGGAATAGTCAGGTTTAATCCCTTTTCTGAGGTTGGTTCAGACCAGAGCTTCTCAATTGCTCTTTTAGATGGTAATGATAATGGAGTAGTAATTACCAGCCTCTATACTAGAGAGGGGAACAGGGTTTACGGAAAACCCATTAAAGGGGGCACTTCAGAATATTCTTTATCTGAGGAAGAAAAGAAGGCAATTGAAATGGCTAAAATCGAAAAAAATGAAAGAAGAACCAAAACAAAATTTAATAACTCGGCCGCCGGTGGTGGTGGTTTTAGGTCACATTGACCATGGCAAAACTTCTTTATTATTGGCCATTCGGAAAATGCAATTTACCGGAGAAAAACCTGGTGGTTTCATCACTCAGCACATCGGCGCCTATCAAATTGAAAAGGATGGCAAAAAAATTACTTTTATTGATACCCCAGGCCATGAAGCTTTTTCAGCCATGAGGGCAAGGGGAGCGAAAGTAGCTGATATTGCTATTTTAGTAGTGGATGCCACTCAAGGGGTTCAGGCCCAGACAAAAGAAGCCATCTCTCAAGTAAAATTAGCCAAAATCCCAATTATTGTCGCTTTAAACAAAATTGATAAACCCGAGGCTAATCCAGAAAAAGTAAAAAGAGAATTATCAAAAGAGGATATTTTGGTTGAGTCCTTGGGAGGGAAGATCCCTTCCGTTTTAACTTCAGCTAAAACTGGACAAGGAATTGAAGAGCTCTTAGAAATGATTTCATTGGTGGCTGAGATGGAGGGGTTAAAAGCTGATATCTCAAAACCAGCCCAAGGTCTAGTCATTGAATCTTATCTAGACAGTCAGAGAGGACCAACCGCCACCCTGATTTTAACTGATGGAATTTTAAAAAAGAGCGGCATTTTGGGAACTTTTTCGAGCTTTGGAAAAGTTAAAAGTTTAGAAAATTTTCAGGGTTTATCTATTGAAAAAGCTTTGCCCTCAGATCCGGTTATTATCACCGGCCTTGATAATGTTCCTAAAGTTGGGGAAAATTTTAAAGCTTTTCCCGATTTAGAAAGTGCTGAAAATAATCTTAAAATCAGCCAGCCAGTAAAAAAAGGAGCTAAGCTCCTTGAGCTCGGTCCCGAACAAAAAGTTTTAAATTTAATTTTGAAAACTGATGTTTTGGGCTCAATTGAGGCAATTGAAGAAGTTTTAAAGAATCTGCCCCAAGAGAAGGTAATTTTAAGAATTTTGAAATCAGAGGTTGGCCAGATAAATGAATCGGATGTTAAAATTGCCAAAGCCCACCCAGCCCTTGGATACCCGGCAGTAATTTTGGGTTTCCGGGTAAAGATAGGTCCAGTGGCTCAGAGTTTTGCTGAGAGAGAAAAGGTAAAAATAATGACTTTCGAGGTGATTTATGACCTGGTTGAAGAAGTGAGAAAGTTTATGGAAAGAATTTTGGAACCAGAAGAAATAAGAGTAGAACTGGCTAGAGTTAAAATTTTGGCAATTTTTCTAGCCGAAAAAAACCGCCAGATTGTTGGTGGCAAAGTGATGGAGGGAGAAGTGAAAAAAGGAACCCAAATTGAAGTTTTTCGGTCAGACGCCCTAATTGGCAAAGGGAAATTAATTAATCTTCAACGGGATAAAAAAGATATTGATAAAGTAATTAAAGGTCAAGATTGTGGAATACTTTTTGAAGGCGATACTAAAATCGAAGAAGGTGATATCTTAGTGGTTTATACTGAAGAAAGGCGAAAGGGCGAGATATGAGCAAAAGAATTCAAAGAGTTAATCAACTGATAAAGAAAGAATTGGGCCAGATTCTTTTGAGAGAGATTGAATTTCCAAGAGATGTTTTGGTAACGATAACTCGAGTCGAAACTTCAGTCGATTTAAATCAGGCCAGAGTTTTTCTCAGTTGTTTTCCGGAAAATCAAAGCGACCTGATTTTTAAGATTTTAAATCGGCAAATTTATGGTATTCAACGGATATTGAATCGGCGGCTAAAAATGAAATTTATTCCCCGAATAGAATTTAGAGAAGAAAGAAAAACGGCTGAAGCGGGAGAGATCGAGGAACTTTTAGAAGGATTGAAAAAAGAAGAGAAATGAGATAGAATTTAGGTATGGCGTGGTACCCAAGTGGTAAGGGAAGAGTCTGCAAAACTCTTATACGTGGGTTCGATCCCCACCCACGCCTTAAAATTTTGCCGCGGTGCTGGAATTGGTTTACAGAGGTGACTTAAAATCACCTGGAGATTCTCTCCGTGTGGGTTCGAGTCCCACCCGCGGCACAATAAAAAAAAACCGCGTTACTCACGCGGATTTTATTTAGGTGAATTGGTTTTTATCCTTCTAATATTTCAATGTAGGTTCTTTTGGCGCCAAAGTTGAGGGCTTCCCAATAAGAGGGGAACCAAATATCGACATGGTAATTGCCCTTTGTCCAGTGCATTCGGTCCTCAACCACAAAAATTTTGTCCCCGAATAATTCAGGAATTCTAACTTTTGTCCCAAAAGGAAACCAATTACTTGCTATCACCCCTTCTCTCACCCAGGTGCCGGCAGCCGTAATATAAGGGTCATCATCGGTCTCCCAAAAAGTCGAAGAATAACCAGTTATCACCACTCTTATTCTTTGAATATTCTGAGGTTCGGGATTGGCAGGGTTAGAGGCTGGCAAAAGGCTGTTTCCTTCGATTATGGCCAGCTCTCCTGAATCTTTTTGATCAGAAATCTCAACCAAATCAGCCTCCACCCGGGGAGCTTCGATGGTCCCGGGAAGAGAAATTCCAAAGAGAATTACCGAAATTGTTAAGAAAATTAAGCTATTTTGCCCCCAATTGGGGCATTTTAAGTCGCTAATCATTTTAAAACCCCATTAAGGGGTTTTATCATCTTAACTTATCCACAAAAGAGTGTCAAGGGAGCGGGTGATGGGGATCGAACCCACGCTCTTTTTCTTGGCAAGAAAACGTTTTCCCACTAAACTACACCCGCGAATAATAGTTTCCTTTTATTAACTCTTTAGGTAATAAAGCCAACCAGGAGAACATTTTTTCTTTAAGATAGGTACTACTAACGCCAACATTACATACGCCATAGCGTATACGTTTTGTTTTATGTCTGCCCTGTATGACAACACATTTGTTAAAATTTTTATTTGATAAATCAGATTGTTTAATCCAGAAATTTTTACACTCATCTGGATTTAAGTCCGGGTAAAGCAATAGGTAGGCACGTATTTCTTGTTTGGGAATACCACATATCTCACGAAGAAATTTTACAAATAATTTTATCATAAGAGGATCAACATTTCCAACTCTAATCATATGCCGTGATGCCTTGTCGCCCTCGCCCCAGTATATTGCTACACCAGCAATAAATATGGGGTGGAATTTAAAATATTCAAATTCTTCTTTAGCCTCTTTTCGGGCTTCTCGATAGAGTTTTGCTAAATGTTGACCACGTATTTCATTGAGTTTGCGCAATCGTATTGTATTCTTTGTTTGAGCTTTCTCCGCGAGAAGACACTTAATTTTATCAGACCAATGAGTCGTGTGTAGCCAATCTGAAAGTGTACTCTTCGGTACTCCCAGAAGATCTTTAATCTCGCTATAACTTTTACCTAATTTTCTTAGCTGTAAAACCTCTTTTTTATCTTTTCTCATATTCCGTGAAAATCATGTTTTGTTACATAATTATATCACGGAAGTTCAATTATGTTAATGTGGATAACTTTTGTGCCGCGGACCGGACGTGCGCCGGTGCCCTCGAATTTTTCAGATTCGCGCTCTACTACCTGAGCTACCGCGGCTCAATTTCAATGATAACTAATCAATAATTATTAATCAAGAATCGAGCCCCGCCTTCGTCCCAAAGGTGGGGCGAAGATGGAGATGAAGCTTTAGCTTCATCGACCTTGGTGGGCGCGTCAGGACTTGAACCCGAAACCTTCTGAATGTAAATCAGACGCTCTAACCATTGAGCTACGCGCCCAACCCTTTTTTCATTAAATACCCGAGCGAGGCGAAGCCGAGCGAGGGTTGAGATGAAGCGATAGCTTCATCAAATAGGCGTCGTCGCCGTTTCGATAATAATTTTTAATCGTTTTTAAGATTTTAAATCCAAGATTCTGGAAGAAAGAAATTGCTGCCCTATTTTTTGTTCGAACGTGGAGAGAAATTTCTTTTACATTTTTATCTCGGAAGTGATTTACTAAAAACTCGGTTAAAGCCCAGCCAACGCTTTTTTGACGAAACTCAGGCTTCACCGCCAAAGAAATAATTTCAGCCACCCGCTTTGCGGGTACCCCATTTTTTGCTTGACCAATGGTATATCCTATAACATTTCCCTTGTTTTCAGCTGCAATAAATCCCTGGGGATATTTTTGATAATATCTTTGAAAATAGCTTTTTGGATAGGCCGGGCTTTCTGGGAAAGAAATTTTTTCGATTTTCATTACCTTCTCTAAATCAGACAGCTCAAATCTCCTTAATTTTATTTCCATAAAAGTGCGGACGGTGGGACTTGCACCCACAAAGGATTAACTCCCACTACCCCCTCAAAGTAGCGCGTTTTCTAAATTTCGCCACGTCCGCATTTATTCTGATTTTTCTTCGGGAATAGCCTCAACGAATTCTTCTCCTTTTAATTTCGCCCTTCTCCCTTTGGCTTTTCTCAAATAATAAAGCTTTGCTCTGCGGACCCGGCCCCTCTTTAAAATCTCGATTTTTTCGATAGTCGGTGAGTGAAGAGGAAAAATTCTTTCTGTCCCAATTCCCGAAATTATTCTTCTGACGGTAATGGTTGAAGTGATACCTTTTCCATGTTTTCTGGCAATAACTAAGCCTTCGAAGGCCTGGATTCTTTCTTTATCTCCCTGCCCCGTAGGGAGTTTACTCTCCTTCGGGGCTTCTCTAATTTTTTGAGAAACTCGAACGGTATCGCCCGGTCGAATATCAGGTAAGTCAGCTTTTAATTGCGTTTTTATAAAGGTTTCAAGTTTTGAAGACATAATTTTAATTCATTTGGCAATTCTGATTTAAACTCTTTTTTGCTTCCATTAGGTAGAGTTATTTTTAGATAATTGGCGTGTAAAAATTGCCTTTTGAGATTTTTTGGACAAATTTGTCCTTTAAATCCATAAAGTTTATCGCCGACAACCGGATGACCCAAATAAGCTAAATGAGTGCGAATTTGGTGTTTTCTACCAGTTTGAGGTTCAACTTCAATCAAATCATAGTCTTTAAATCTTCGCAATACTTTATATTTTGTGACTGCCTCTCTTTTCCCTGTTGAATCGGGTTCGCCAGGTAAATAGACTTTTTGTTTTCTTCTATCCCCGGGTGAACGGCCGAGCAAGGTTTCAATCATTCCCCCCTTGTTTTTAAGATTGCCAACCACCAAAGCGATGTATTTTTTTACTACCCTTCTCTCTTTGAATTGTTTTTGGAAAAATTCTAATGCCTTATCATTTTTGGCTATCAAAAGGATTCCTGAAGTATCTTTATCTAATCTATGAACTCGCCTTGGAATATCATCAGCAACCATTCCCGCCGGTTTATCAATCACTAAAACATTTTCATCTTCATAAAGAATCTTAAATTCCATATGGGCACTGAGGGATTTGAACCCACGACCTTCCGCACGTCAAGCGGACGCGCTAGCCACTGCGCCAAGTGCCCAAGTATTTTTCAATCACTTTTTTGCAGAATATTTCGCTAAGATATATTAATTTTCTTTGGATTGCTACGTTTCCACAAGCAATATAACAAACACCTTTATAGTGTGGATATGTTTTTGAGCCGACAGTTCTTTTATCTCTGTTGACATAGCCGAAATTATCAATTGGTATACTCAACTCTTTAGACCAAAAACGTTTCATTTTTTCTGGGTTTTGATCGGCCCTTAAATTTAATTGGCATTTTACTTTTTTAAGGTCCAAATTATAAATGGCTTTTAGTGTAGCCAAGAAGAATTTTAATATTAAAGGATCTGAGCTGCCCATTGCCGTTTCGACTTTACTTTTTGTGCCTTCGCCAATATATAAGATTGCGAGCGCTAACTCAATAATTTTTTTGTCGTTGATATCTATAGCCCCTACCGTTTTTAATGCTTGTTCTTTTGCGGATTTTAACCTTTTTTCTTTTTGGGCATTATGCCACAAAACTGCTTTTTTCCGTGCTTTTACTAAAGCCTTTTTCCAGTTCTGTGTTAATTTTTCTTTTTGTTTTTTCGACAATTCAACGTCTCTTAGCCAGCCGCTGAGAGTAGAGCGAGGTATTCCTAAATGACGTTCAATTTTACCAATAGAAAAACCCTTTTTACGAAGCCTTATAGCGTCAGGTTTTAATTCGAACCATTTTGATTGCATGTATACATTATATCACCAGTAGTACTAATTGACAAAGAACTTATCCACAATTTAAATCAATATTTAGCACGCCCTACTCTAGCTAGCCGAGCTACGCGCCCGTTTCTTATTTTGGTTTGCGGAATGATTTTTCTAATTTTTTAAAACAATCTCTGCAAATGTGGTATTTTTTAACAACTCCACTCTTATTCGGCGGACTGAAAATCAATCCGCCAAATTTTTTTAGTTCTTTGCCGCATTTATTACAAATAGGAGAAATAGCCATATTTTTGGTGCGCGTGGAAGGGATCGGACCTTCTACTTCCTCTTTATAAGAGAGGCGTTCTACCAATGAACTACACGCGCCTGATTTTTACTCTGACGGATTTCTCTCTTTTTGGCAACGGCTCGATTATTTCTGATTTTTTAATACCGATTAATTCTTCAAATTCTTCTTTTTCGATTGTTTCTTTTTTGATTAAAGTTTGGGCGATTTTCTCGAGTAGCCCCTTCTTTTTAGTTAAAATCTTTTTTGCCTGATTTTCGGCATTTTTAACAAATTTGGCCACTTCTTTATCAATTTGGGCAGCTACTTTCTCAGAGTAATTTCTTTGTTCGCCAAATTCTCTTCCTAAAAACACCAATTCCTCTCTTTCGCCAAAAGAAATGGGCCCCAAAGAAGACATTCCATATTCCTTGACCAATTTCCGGGCTAGGGCCGAAGCCATTTCCAAATCATTAGCCGCTCCGGTAGTAATTTCACCAAATTTCAATCTTTCGGCGCAATACCCTCCCAATAATGTTGCCAGTTCAGCTAAAAATTCTGATTTTCTTTTAATTCTTCTTTCCTCGGTTGGCATCTTTAAAGTATAACCGGCAGCCAAACCTCGAGCGACGATTGAAATTTTTCTGACTGGTTCAGCCTCAGGAATTGAGGAAGAAACTAAAGCATGGCCTGCCTCGTGAAAGGCAGCAATTTCCTTTTCCTTTTTTGATAAAATGTGGGATTTTCTTTCCGGTCCCAACAAAACTTTTTCAATTGATTCTAAAAATTCTTCCTGAAAGACCTGGTGCTTATTTCTTCTGGCGGCTAAAATTGCTGCCTCATTAACCACATTAGCTAAATCGGCACCAGAAAATCCCGGGGTTCTTTCCGCCACCTCTCTCAAATTGATATTTAGGGCCAGAGGTTTTCCCCGACAATGAATTTTCAAAATTTCTTCCCTTTCATTAATATCTGGCAAATCTAAAACTACTTTTCGATCAAATCGCCCCGGCCTCAAAAGGGCAGGATCCAAGACGTCAGGCCTGTTGGTGGCCGAAAGAATAACAATTTTATCATTTGGTTCAAATCCGTCCATCTCTGTTAACAATTGATTCAAAGTTTGCTCTCTTTCTTCATGGCCTCCGGTAATTGCTGGACCCCTTACTTTTCCGATGGCGTCCAGCTCATCAAAAAAAATTATGCAATTGTGGACAAAAATTCTATTAGCTAGAAAGTTGTGGTTTTTATTCAAACAAAGGTCGTAAACTTTTTCCTTTTGAGGGAGCTTTTTAATTTCTGTGATTTTACTCCAAAAAATTTCTCCCTTACAAAGTTTTTCTAATTTTTCAATTTGCTGAGTTTTAGACAATTGTTTAATTTTGCACCAATTATCTATCTCTCCCAATCTTTTTAAAAGGTGAATTCTCGAAGGAATATGGATGTTTCGTTCCCAACAAGAAACTTCGTGTCCCCTCCAAAATTCTCTTTGGCCCATCCCTACTGAAACTCTAGCCTCTTTCAAAAGATTTCCTACAGGAAGTTGGTCGAGCCGCCAAAAGTTCAATCCAAAAAGATTTAACATATTTAATCTTTGAATTTTTTCCGGGTGGCTTGAAGAAACCATTTCTTTGAAAATTTTTACATTGGTTTTTCCGGTAATTTCTATATTAGTGCCGCCGTTTGAATTAGTTGAATAGCCGATAACTCCCACTCGGTGAAGAGCGCTTTTTATCCTCTCATTAAGAATTTTGTCGGTAGCCCCAATAACAATTTTAGGGATATTTTTCTTATTAGCGCAATAACCATCTCCATCAAATATTCCTTTAAGCCAACCAGCGATTAGGTTTTCCGGTAAAGATAAAAGATGTTCGTTTAAATTTTCGAAAATAATTCTAATCAGCTTATTGTTAATATGGGTTGTGTAGCAATCTTTTAACGTTTGAGGTTTTTTTCCTTGGGGGAGGAGAGTATCGTAGTGCTTTTTGTTCAGATAGGTTTTAGCTTGGTAATCAAAATTCTCTTTTAAAAATTTCTTAACTTTTTGATGAAGAAAAATTTGAGTATTGATAAATTGTAGGTTTCTTTTGTCTTTATTGTAACTGCCGTCACTGTCTATTAAACCCTTCACATAAAGAAACTCTTCGCTTAAATGCTGAGGGAATTTTCTTAACCAGCTATCTGTCCAGCCGCCCTTGCCAAGAGCAATTTTTTCTACATCATTGAAATTCTGATTTTGCCAATCTTTTAACCCGACATAAAGAAATCTTTTTCCCCAGATTTTACCCCTTTCTTTTTTTACCCAAGCCTCTTTTTTGCTTTTTAGATAAATTCTTGTGTTTGGGGGTAATAAATTGAAAGGGGAAGGAGTTTTGCTTTTTATCCTTATTTTTTTAGGAGCGGCCACATAATCGCCTATCTTTAGTTTTTCTGTTTCAATCCAGAGAAGTTCCCCATTTTTTAAAATTGGAAACTTATGGTCCTTGGTAGCTTTAATTTCCGAATGATAGGTTTTAATTCGGTAGATATTTTCTGGTCCTCGTTTGGTTATTTTCAGAACTTCGCTGTTTTCTATCTGGAGATTTCCATTCATCGAGAGAACTTCGCTGTCAAACATATTCTTTTTGTACATTTCTTCAATAGGAATCTCTTTTCCGCTATCTAAAGTAATTAAAGTGTCGCCGGTTAAGCAAGGTTGGTGCTTTTTAGCCGTCGAAAAAACGTCCCGAATTCTGCTAGCGCCGACTCCGACGAACATTTCTACCAGGGAAGAACCAGCTATTGAAATAAAGGGAACATTGCTTTCTCCAGCCACTGCCCGGGCAAGTAAAGTTTTCCCAGTTCCAGCAGGCCCAACTAATAAAACTCCCTTGGGAATTTTTGCTCCCATTGCTAAATATTTCTTTGGATTTTTCAAGAAATCAACCACTTCCACTAATTCTTGCTTTGCTTCTTTTAAACCAGCCACATCTTTGAAAGTGATTTTTTCTTTGGGATGGCCTTCGGCGCCAAATAATCTGGCTCTGGCCTTGGTAAAATCGAAGGCTTGCATGGCTCCGGTTCTGGCTTGGCGAAAAATCATAAAGAAAAATAATCCAAAAAGTAAAAGAGGCAAAACGGCAAATAAAACTGGCCCCAACCAAGTCCAGGTTCCACCTACCTCTTTTGTTTCAATTGCTACCTTGGCTAACTTAGTTTTATCAACCCCGTAATTGATTAAAGATTGGGAAAGAGCAGCCTCGGTTTCTTTTCTTGATTTGGCTTTGGAATCATCCTGATAAATTATTTTGAGTTCATTGCCCGAAACCGTAATTTTTTTAATTTTCTCTTGATTGATTTCTTCAACCAACTGAGTTAAAGACAATTCTTTCTCTTTCTCAAAGGGTTGCTGAAGCAAAGTAAAAACACTAGATACAACCAAAAAAATCAGCAAAACAAAAATAAAATTTTTCGCCAAAGATTTCATATTTTAATAATACCCAAATTTTGAAAAAATTTCAAGTAGTCATTTCTTATAAAATGGTAAGCGCCCTCAAGGTTTAATCTCGAAGGCGCTTGGCAGTGATGGAGCATGTGATCTGTGCGCTTTAGCGCTTGGTACCCTTTTTCTTGGGTTGCTGTTTGGGTTGCGTTAGAGCAGGAATTCGGAATTTGCCCTCCAATCCTAGCCACCGTCGGATAAGGCGCTGGATTTTTCGGACGGAGTCCCATTCCTCCCTTGAAAGCTGGGCTTGCTGAAATCCAACTTCCAACCCACTGTCCACTGGTCGTTCATAAACCAGGAGAGTGGGAAGTTCGTAGGCCTCTTCGTTTGGCAAAGAGAGTGGTTGGTCTGCAACCCACCCCCCGAGTACAAAACTGGAGGCAGGAACCATCCGACCGATCAGTATAGCCAGGAGTCCGATCTCTTCCTCGCCAAACCTGAGATTAGCGTCCCAGATGACCATCATCCCCACCTGATCCTGGAAGGTTAGCAACTTATGGAGTTGCTGCTCTTCTGGGTTGTTCTCCAAGATGGCTTGGTCCAGGAGGGGTTGAATTCTGGGCATCACTTCTTTTTGGACCGTAGTGTAAGCTCGGACCCGACCCAAGGCTTTTACCACGAATGGCCAAGCTAACCTGGCTTTCAGTAAACTGGTGGCGGTGTAGTACTTGTCCTGCCACCGGAAAGCCTTTCGCCAGCCGGGCATGGCTTCAAGTTCCATAGCCAGACCCTTGAAGACGAGGTCTCTCAGGAACCCATTGAATTGGGCATCGCTGTAGATTCTCCTCGAGGGTCGACCGATTTCATCGACCACTACCTGGAGAGTCTGCCATAGGAGCTCGTTCTCTTGAAAAATTTGGAATGTGTCGAGCGCTCTTTTGGCGACCTCATCCCCGAGACCGGTGATAGACGCTAGTTGGTCCTTCCACGGCTTTCCGTACCAGGCGGCCACTGCCTTGGGCAATGGATACCCCAGGACATTCCTGAGATAGGCTATTCCTAGAGTGTCCGTATCCGCGACTGCCCCAAAAAACTCTTTCGAGTAGAGTAGACCCTCATGGGCCTCGTTTAGGATTTGTCCTACGCTCTTCCCTTGGGCTCTCTGTTCGCGGAGTACAGCGAGCCGCTCTCCGAAGGAAGATTTCCCTTCTTGCTTTTCAGCCATGTGTTTCCTCCTTATAATGTATTTTCTTTCTCCATCACTGCCTTAGGAACCGATTTTACCTTAGCATAAAGTTTTAATTTTGTCAAATTTTAAACCCCCGTTAATGGCTTTAACGGGGGTTTGATCCGCAAGGAAAATTTCCTATTGGACCCTTTTGACACAGAGGAGTTTTGGAGGACCCTCCTTTTTTGTCCCCCAGTTCGTATGGGTGCCGGCGTAGGAAACAAGGTTATTCCGGTACAGCCGTTTGATCCCGTCAGGGTCTGGTGGATCACGGACGTCCATGCCGTGAACCCAGGCAGCTGAGCCGTCATAGAGGACAGCTGGACCTTGGCCGGTTTGCCCAGCAAATGGGGAATACCACTGTAACCTTGCATGGCCGGGGCTAGGAACCGGATCCAACGAAGGATCGAGTTCCTCGGGCGTGCCTGTCCAAGGCTGGAGCGTAGTTTCCTCAAGGAGTTTTTTGAAGCCAGGGTCGTCCAAGATTGGACGTCTGGCATCAAAAGATCCCCATTCAGGATCGTTGGGCTTACCGACGATACCCCGTTGCTGGTCTTGGAATAACTGACCGCTCCATCCCCATCGACTGAGGAGACGAAAAGTTAGGCCGTCATCATGGGTGATGACGCCAACTTGAAATAGAGTACAGCAGCCATCATTTTCCAGTGTCCAGCAATCAACCCGATTAGGCTTTACACCGTGCCAGACAGTCCAGACGTTCTGCCCAACCCTCATTACTAGGATAGGGTCATGCATCACCCAAGTGGTGAATCCTTCAGAAGAGTCACCACCGAGTTGAGCGAGGGCGTGGCGATGATAAGCGCCTTTATCCTGGGCAATATTCCGGTGAACAAGGACCATTCTGGCCTCCTGAGGGACAACCAACACAAGGTGAAACCCGGCTGGCTTCAGACCTGTGGGGATGGCAAGCACACCATGCTCACCGATCTCCAGTTCTTCTCCGTGTCTCTTTCCCGGCAGAAGCACCGACGCTCCAATACCGGCTTCTTCATAGAACCGCAGTTTTTCCACTGCGCACCTCCTTTATTTGCTTGTGAAGAGAACTAATTCTCTCCTCCCCTTTAAGTTTCTAACTCAAAAGGCAAGAGGGAATTAAAGATAAAAATTACCTTTTACTTTGTAAATTGCTTCACCGGATGGTTTTCTTAAAATTTCGGTGAGACGAATCTTTTCCACCAAGAATTTAATTTTTTTTCCATCTTTGACTTTCATTTCCGCTTCTCTTATCACCTTTTCTTCAATTCGGGGAAGGGCAGTAGCAACGGTTAAATGAGGGAAAAATTCCTCTTTTTGGAAACTTGAGACCTCTTTCTCTAAATTATTTCTTATTTCTCTTAAAATTTTTCCACCCTCTCCAGGGGCCCCGCCTTTGGCGGGGAGGGTGGCGGGTGGGTTGTAGTCTTTAATTTCAAAATAGAATGCCTTTGTTGGATAACCTGGAACCCGACCTGATTTGAAATTTTTTCCATCAATGATAATCTCAAAGGGCTTGAAATTTCTTAAAACATTTTTTATTACCCTAATTGTCTTAGAAAGCTCCTCTCCTAAGCTTCCCAAATAAATTAAAGTGATGTGATAATTTTCTGATAAGTGAACCTTAATTCCAGCTGGCAAGCCAATTAACATTTTTTTAATTTCTTTGGCTATTTCAATTGGCAATCGAATTTCTAAAAAATACTGGCCAGCTCCTGATTTTAAAGGAACTTTTCTGGTTGGCGTTTCTTGTGATAAGGCCTCTTTTAAAATTTCTTTTAAACTTTGGAAGGGAATAGCCGTAGGCAAAATTCCTTTTGGATTTGGGCCCCCGTTTAAAACTGAGTTAGTTGCCCGGTCATAATACCACTCCGGGATTTCGGGAATTTTTCCGGGCTGCATTAAATCAGGCGTTAAATATCTTAATCTTCTCCCTCTTAATTTTGCCTCTTCGTTTCTTATATAAGCAGATAGCCACCTTAAATCAACTTTTTTTAAAGGTTTGGTTAAAATGTTGACATATCCCGAACTTACTTTTTGGCAGACAACATCAGCTTTTTCGCCATCGGAAGATCTTAGCCAACCAGCCATACTCAAATTATCAGATTCTAAAACTATTACTTTCAATTTTTTTTCACCTTGTTTCACCTCAAAAACTTCAGCCTTACTTTCTTTTAATTTTTCTTCGAATTCCTGTGGCAATTCTTCAACTTTCTTTCTCTCTTCTAAATAATGAGCTTCAATAAGCGGTAAAATCGTTTCGATAACTTTCTCGGGATTTTTTGGAAAAACCCTATTAAGAGAGGCAATCAGCCCAGACAAACCAAAGGCCTTATCAATGGGATCGGAAGAAATTGTTCCTAAACCATATTTATCATCCCTTTCTCCATAAAGTAAAAGTTTTTTCATTGTTGGATTATTGGAAATCTCTAAATCTTCGGCTACCAACTGGGACAAGGTTTTTCCTGTCTGGTGATGGTCGAATTTTCCGCCGCCTAAATCTAAGACTAAAATTCCTTTTTTCTCCAGAGACCCAGCTGTTTCATTTTTCGGTAGTTCTTGCCAAATTTCGACTCCGGCTTTTTCAATTCCCGGATATTTTTCTTTCCCGAATTTTTTTAGAAGAAAAATTCCTAAAATTGTATCCGGTTGAGGTCGGGTAGGGAGAATTATCTTTTGGTAATTAATGTCCATTTTAGTGTTTTTATTATACTAAATTTCAAATAAAAAGTCAAGCCCTAGGGCTTGATTATGTTTTTTGTAGTTTTTTTGGAATGTTTGTTTATTTTTCGATGAATCTTCGATTCATCTCAATCTTCGCTTCCTTTGGGAGCTCGATTTTCGACGAGTTTCAAACTCATTCGGTGTTCTTCGGGACGGATTTCTAAAATTTGGAAATCGTATTTTTTACCAATCTCTAATTTGACTTCCATTCTTCCCCTATTTCCGAATTCAGAAATATGAATTAACCCTTGAATTCTCGGAGTTATTTGGATAAAAGCACCAAAAGGATTAAATTTGGTTACTTTTCCTGAAACTATGTCTCCCTTTTTATGTTTTTTCTCGATGTCTAACCAGGGATCTTCTTTCAGAGCTTTCAGAGATAAAGAAACCTTATCACCGGAAATATCAATAATTTTTGCCTTAACGATTTGGCCGATTTTGACAACCTCGGTTGGGTCTTCAATCAGTTTCCAATCTAATTCCGAAATATGAATTAATCCTTCGAGGTCTTGGCCAAATCGTAAAAAAGCCCCGAAATCAGTAATGCCAGTGATTTTTCCTTCAACAATATTTCCCACTTTATAATTTTCCAAAAGCTTTTTTATTTTTTCAGTTGCTTTTGCCTTTTCCGACAAGATAAGCTTTTCTTCTCTCGGAGATAAGTCGAAAATCTTAACCTCCAAGTCCTGGCCGACAAATTTTTGCAGTTCTCTCAGAATTTTTTCTTGATTGCCATTTTCTACTCTCGGATAATGCGAACTATCCAATTGAGAGACGGGAATGAAACCCTGGATGCCAAAAACCTCGCAAATCAGTCCTCCTTTATTTGCTCCCAAAATTTTAACCGAGATTTCTTCGCCTCTTTCTTTTATTTGACTAAGCTTTATCCAGCTCAATTCTTTGGAAGCTCCGCTCATTGATAACTCCACATAACCATCTTCATTTTCCAGGTCTATTATTTTGGCAAAGACACTATCTCCCTTTTTCAGATTCTTTAATTCTTCTTTTGCCTCAAAAAACTCTTTTCCATAAATTATTCCCGTTCCTCTTGCCCCCAAATCTAAAAAAAGAGAAGATTGTCCCTTGCCAATCACCTTCCCTTCAACAATCTCTCCTACTTTCAAAGGCCTAATCAGATTGTTTTTTTCTATTTTTTCTAATAATTCCTTCATATCCATATCCCCTAATTTACAATAATTCTTGAGTTTTTGCAATAGTCGTGATAAAATAAAATATTATGACTATCCAATGGCATGGACAGGCCTGTTTTCAAATAACAGCCAGGCGCAATAAAGACGAAGAGACCCGCCTTATCATTGACCCTTTCTCAGAGGAAATCGGCTTAAAACTTCCCAAGTTGGAAGCCGATCTTTTGCTTGTCACTCACAGTCATTATGACCATAATAACCTGAAAGCAGTTTCGGGAGCCCCTCTTCTCATCAATAGTCCTGGCGAGTACGAGGTTAAAAAAGTTTTTATCCAGGGAATCCCTTCCTGGCATGATAATAAAGAAGGTCAAGAAAGGGGCCCAAATACCATCTATATAATGGAGGCCGAAGATCTTCGTCTTTGTCATCTGGGTGACTTTGGTCAAAAAGAATTGACTGAGGAGCAGCTGGAAAAAATCGGCGATATTGATATTTTGATGATTCCGGTTGGCGGGGTTTACACCATCTCAGCCAAGGAAGCCCTAAAAATAATGTCCCAGATTGAGCCGAGAATTACAATCCCTAT
>Ga0210016_1002399_pt1 | contig 17048 bp, 12 predicted proteins | sample CryGeyCG2014_300_FD_185454 | JGI IMG/M metagenome (GOLD analysis project Ga0210016, IMG submission 185454) | Groundwater microbial communities from aquifer - Crystal Geyser CG02_land_8/20/14_3.00 (SPAdes) (version 2) | ecosystem: Environmental > Aquatic > Deep subsurface > Groundwater | place... | reverse complement strand
CCATGGCTCAAAAAAAAACTCGAAACACTTGGACATAAAGTCATTGTCCCAAAATTTCCCATACATGCAAATACTGCAAACAATCATAGATTGGATGAATGGTTCGAAGAATTCGATAAATATAAAGAATTTATCAATGAAGAGACCATCGTCATTGCTCACAGTCGAGGATGTTCGTTTGCATTCCAACTTCTTCCTATTTTAGGAATTAAAATAAATAGTTTATTTTTGGTAGGACCTTTTGTCAACTACGATCAATTGAGACCTGATATTTATAAAGATTATGATTCCTTCCAGGCAAGACCATGTCTATGGAAAAGGCTCAGACAACTGGTCAAGCACATCGAAATATTTCAATCTACCAACGATGTGATTCCAGTTTCCGAAGGCCAGTTTATTGCTGATTGTCTGCACTCAAAAATAACAATCGTTAAAAACGCAGGGCATTTTAATGTTGCTACTTATAAACGATATATAAAATTTCCCTTACTCTTGAAACATATCAAAAAAATACAGGAATAAACTCCTTCCTCTGCTATAATAATCCAAGTAAATGATTGCCAGTATAGCTCAGTTTCGCCCAGAGGGCGATAGACCTTTGGTCTAGGTAGAATTATTCTGAGTTGCAAAAGTTGGGGTGGTTCTTTGCCAGTATAGCTCAGTTGGTAGAGCAGTCGCTTCGTAAGCGAAAGATCGTCGGTCCGATTCCGACTACTGGCTCCAAAAAATAAGTAGTATAATATGCCCGTATCCTATGTCTCGCCTAGAAAAGCACGAAAACAAACAAATAATTCAAAAAATTCTTATTGCCGTCGTGTTGTTTGTGGCAGCAATAATCTTTTTTTTCAGCGCTGGTATCAAAATGCTCGTTTCTTTTACTCTTTTCTTAAATCAATTAGCAAACGGAAATTCACAGCAACAGGCACTGCAAAAAACCGAGTCGTTTAACACCGTAAATATCGATCCCATTCCCTCAGCTACCAATAGTGCAACCCTGTTATTTTCGGGAACCTCCCTTAACTTCGATAAGCTTGAAATTTACCTAAATGATGAAAAACAAGATGAAATCAACATCTCCGATACATTTTCAGGTGAGGTAAAAGGCCTCGAAAAAGGAGATAATAAAGTTCATTTCATCGCTAAATCAAGTAGCTCCAAAGAAACAAAAAGGATACCTACTTATTCTATTTTGTTCAAAAGTGAAAAACCCAAGCTAGAAATACAGGAGCCATCCGACAAATCAAAAACAAACAAGGAGGATATGCGCATTTCCGGCACGACAGATATTGAAACGACCATACGAATCAATGGGCAACCAATAATTGTCGATGTCCAGGGAAAGTTCACTACCTTATTGAGGCTCAAGGATGGAGAAAACAAAATCAACATCACGGCGGAAGATATTGTCGGAAACCAAGAGGTCAAAGACCTTGTCGTCACCTACTCCAAAGATGATTGAGTGCTATATGCTGCAAGAAAAATAAAGGGGAGGAGAACTAACACATGCAAAAGCACGTTATCAAACAAGGACATGGTAAGGATATAAACGAAATAAACTCTCAGGTTTGGATTCTTCCAAAATAATAGCCATATAAAAGACATACTGGCTAGAAACCCCATAACTCCTGTCGTTACGAGTATGACAAGAAAGCTACTATGAAATGATGATAGCGAATGAGATCTGTCATCCATGGATATAAGGTGGAGTTGCTCTTTCGCGAATCGTATTCTATTGTAGCCAAAGCCTAGTAGGGGTTTTTTCTGCCAAAGAGTGAGCCCTAGTTTATAATCCAGGATCCGAGAGTTAATGGACGAAGTCCTTAATAAATTTCCCCCCTCACCAAATGGCTTTGGAACTACGACGACAAACAATGCGAATAAAGATACAGATATAAGTAATTCCTTCCATTTTTTTTGCACAACAAAAAAATAGAGAAGACTTAGTACAAACGCAATGTACGCGGATCGTGAGAATGACAAGACCAAGGCGACAATAAAAAGAAATGTAAGAATAGATTGTTTTTTTATAAACCAAAAAAGTGCCAATAGCCCATAGATGGCGACAGCTATGAATATATCCAAATAAATTGCAGAGGCTCTGTAGAGATGGGGGTCCCACCCAAAGGTATATAAACCCCAAAAGTTGGGGAAAAAAACATACTGAATTGCGGTAATAATGAGAAGGAGAATACTAAATGTATAGATTAGTTTATATAAAAAAACCTCACCATTTTTTTTGCTTTTTACCAAAGTGAAAAGATATATGCCAAATAGCGTATAAAGCACCATCCGTATGAGATATAACAATGCAATGCTGTTTTGGAGAAACGTGAACTCGCCCATTGAAATAAGGAAAGAAACGATAATGAGAAAAAAGAATAGGAGAACTGCTTTTGATCTGAGTGCTTTTCGCAGTGGTGTTACCCCAAATTGAATGAATGCATGCACGACAAAAATAAGAAGAAGAAATTCATGGATGTATACATTTGCCAATGCGTTGATAAGCTCAATACGGGCAAATTGACCTGAGAGAAGGGAAATAAAAATACCCACCAAAAGGAGATAATCAAACATATGATTTGGTCAACAATTTCGCACGCACTAAAAATGAATGAAAAGACATGACAAATGAATAAGCAAATCCCGCTGGGCCATCCAAAAACCCACCCAATAGAAAATAGGTATACATAAACTTCCCAAAGGGATAGAACATGAGTTCAAAAATAGAAACCCGTTTTCCTTTCTTTTCAAGTTCAATGGCTCTTAGTGAGGAATATCTATTTATGTCCTCAATGAATGAGGACAGACTTTCATGAGAATAATGATTGATAAAGCCAGTTAATTTTCCGGCTGCTTCTACTGGCGTGTACTCTTCATGTACTTCTCGCCTCCAAACCCCACTATTTTTTTTCATAAATCTGACAATCCCCTGAGTCCGTGCTTTCAGCGTTTCACCGTGCTTCAGTTCCCTGTTCCAAAAATAATCTCTTCTTGGTATGGAATAAGATGATAATGGCAAGTTGCTTTTCAGTAACTCTGATTTTAATTCTTCACCCACTTCTTCGTCCGCATCAACGAAGAGAACCCATTCGTTCTTAGCTTGTTCCATTGCCCAGTTTCTTTGCTCCGCAAAGTTTTTATGTAATGAGTGGGATAGTACAGTCGCGCCTGTTTCTCTTGCTGTAATTCCCGTAGAATCCGTTGATTCATCGTCAATGACAAGAATTTCGTCACAAAAAGACACGGATTGGATAGCCTTTTTAATTACGTTCTCTTCATTTTTTGCAAGGATAATTGCCGTTATGTTCATATTAGTGTCTAGTGTCTTATAAAGTTTATATATTTCATTTCTCGTCTTTCGTGTGTCGAATACCTTTTCCGCTCTCTCTCTTCCTATTGTACCAAGTTTTGCACTCAAATCTTTTGCTCTGATTATTTGAATAATCAGAGCAAAAAGTTCATTGCTATTATTTTCTTTTGCAAATAAGCCCGCATTTCCCACTACACGAGGAATTGAGCCTGTCGCATATGAAATAATGGGGATTCCACTTGCCATAGCTTCCACAAATACCATTCCATATTGTTCTTCCCAGGTTTTAGTATTTTTTGAAGGAACGCAAAGTATATCTGCTTGTTGAAATACCGAGGGCATTTCCTTGTACGATTTATGCTCTATTATTACCCTATTTTGAAAACCATCTTTTTGAATCAACTTTTGTACCCTATTTTCAAGTGGTCCAGCACCAACTATTCGTAACATTACCTGCTGCTCGTTTTGCGATACCATTTTAAAGGCTTCATATAAGTCTAGTATGCCTTTTTCTTCTATGAGCCGACCGACAAAAAGTATGGTAAATCTATTTGATTCATTTTTTTTTGCTGGTTTAAAATATTCTAGGTCGACTCCTAGAGGTATCACTTTTATTCTTTCCTCCGTAATTCCCTCTGCTATTAAGCAATTTTTTGCTCGCTCCGTATAACAGACAAACATGTTCACTTGGCTCATAACATACCTTTTAATTCTCTTTTTTGCAGGAGTTGATTCGTTATTAAAGGGAATTGTCTCCCACCAGGTTGAAACAAGCTTTTTAATAGCTCCCTCTGCTTTCAAACGCGCAGCTTGATAGGAGTAATAATAATGCGGATCGGCAACATGTACGATATCCGACCCACGAATGTAGTTCTCAAGACCAAAGAGAATCTGGCTATCCCCTAAGGTCCTGTTTGCGATATATTTTATTGGTTTATTAAGGAATGCGATTTTTTGTAAATCCGCAATGCTAGGGAGTTTAACCAATGGGAAGGGAACATTCGTATCAAGAGGAAATAATGAAGAATACCCCGTTATGGGTAACGCATAATTCTGTCCTTCAAAATTATTGAGGTACGCCCCCCTAACAAATGAAATTTTCATAAATTTGCAAAAGTCTTTGGTAATCTCAGTAGTTCTCTTATTTTTTGCTTCACGTTGGAATACTTCCAAAAGAACTTCCAACGACTCAGAGCTATCCAGTTTTTCTTTTTCCTATTTGTTTGGGACGTTTCAAAATGCTCATAAATAGCTGAAGAATCTATCCCTACACTAAGCCCAGCCTCTCTTGCTCTTTGGCAATAATCGACATCCTCATAATACATGAAGTAGGATTCATCCCAGAGTCCAATAGTGCCAACAACATTTCTTGAGAAACCCATAAGGGATCCACTGACGAAGTCCACCGACGAAAATATAACCGCTGGCTTCTTTCTGAGGAGCCCTCCACTTAATCTCCATTCATCAATTTCACCACCATAATATATGGTATCGTTCTGTTTCATTGCAAAACCCCATACACTAAATTCATTAGCAACTCTTAGTATTGCTGCAGCCGTTATATTATCCAAAGAAATATCGGGATTGAGGGCTATGAATAAATCGCAATTGTCCAATAAGCCGTTTCTTATTCCTTCATTGATTCCTGCCGCATATCCTTTGCTGTTGGGTGAGTTCTCAATCCAATAAATAGCATAAGATTGCACACCAATCTTTCTTATTTCCCGTTCAAGTCGTTTTTTTTCTTCATCAGGTGTTTTATAAAGTACAACAATAAACGCTATTTTATTGAGTGGCCTTGGCAACCGCGCAGGTTGCCAAAGGGCCCGTAAAGTGCTATTGAATGTTTTCCAACTATAAGGATTGTTTCTTGGGACTATTTTTGATACCTTTTCTATGTTGTTCAATTCTTTTTTCATTTTTTCAACGGTTTTTACTAGAGTTAAATGAGGAAAGTATTTTTTATACTCATGAAATAGGGGAAGATCAAACGCAATAACGGGAAGACCCAAAGTAAGCGCTTCTAAAACAGGATAACAAAATCCTTCGTGTTCTGACGTATATACGAGAACATCTGCTTTTTTATATAGCCATTTCAATTGTCCATCACTAACGTTTTGTAGAAACTGGATATTTTGGGTTTTTCCAATCTTTAATGTTTTGACGTATTCCTTTTCTTGAGGGCCAGCAATGACACAATACATGTTTCCAATTGCCGAAAGAATTGTATCAATACGTTTGACTGGTTTTACCACCCCAACAAAAAGAATAAGTGGCTTTTTTGACTGGATAAAAACCGGCTTCTCCTTAATTTTTTCAAGATGATCCGCTCCAGCGGGAATGACAACTACCTTATAACTATACTGAGGATATCTTTGTATGAATTCTTTATATATTTCATCGTGGAACAAAACGATTGAATCAGCTCTTCTGATTGAACCTTCAGTTTGTTTTTGCAATCTTTTTGCCGATGAGTCATATTTATCTGGAGAAGAAAAAAAACCAAAGTCATGCAAAAAAAGAATTTTTTTGATAGGGAAGTGGCTCAGAAGTGGTGGTATATTCCCCGCTGCCCCCAGAAAAACATCGCACCGATTCAGAATTGTGCTAAGAGGAAGCCACAATTGAGAGAAAAAATGGGTGGGCAGTTTATTGTGCGAAGCATTTGCAAAACTGAACCAGAAATAGTCATACTCTTTTGAAGCATTGGAGTATATTCCCTGCAATAGTCTGTCTATCCCGCTTTGTACTATCCCTCCCACCGAATAAGGGCCGCAATCTACACTTATCCTTGTCTTTGTTTTGACAAAGGGAATGAGCACGTACGAAAAGAATTCCATAAGTGCAAATGCCTTGTCAAGAATTATTCTTGCAACTCCATCTTTATATCCCCCGTCAATAATGAATCGGGAATAAAACATGTGAAAAGGATTGAGGAATAATTCTTTTACTCCATATTTTTTATGCATCCGTTTATACTCTCTTGCTTGTCTGATTGAATAATCGAAAAATTTTCGTGTTATTTGCAAAATGGACCGATAAGAATAATGGTTAACTTCAGTTAACAGTACTCCTACTTTGCCATTCACTTCGTACTGTTCATGGATTTCTTTGGCAGTAATGAATGCTTTCTGAGTTCTCAATAAAACCAATTTCTTGTGCAATTCCCCCTGCATTAATTTCTTTCCAAATAAATGGTTGCGAAATTGCAAATAATAACCGTCAAACTCTGTATCCAGAATTTCCATTTCTATTTCTTTTTTGTTCGCAGGCGTAAGCACTTCATCGCTATCCAACACGAGTATCCACTCGGTTGATACGTGGGACAATGCAAATGCTCGTTGCTCCCCAAAGTTAAAAGAGGAATGTAATAATACTGTACACCCATAATCCCGGGCTATGTGTTTTGTCTTATCAATCGAATAGTCATCGATAATAGTGGTGCTAGTTGCCCACCCTGTCACACTTTCCAGTGTTTTCTTGATGGTATCTTCAGCATTTTTTGTAATGATGAGTACTGTAAGATTCATAGTTATTTTTGGATTGAAGGGGGAGAGAATAATCTAAAGAAAAGACTGTTTGGATAGCCAAGATACTGCCTTCTTGCTTTTGGTGTTTCCAGTTGGGCAAGCGTATAACGGGGTGAAGATAAGGAAAAGTGAATGAGGCCATTTGTAAATAATATAAGAGGATATAGAGAGGAAATAATAAACAGAGAAATCATTATTATATTTATTAAAACGGATCTTTTTGTTTCGATAATGGTACGTATCCAAAAAAAACAAATGGCATAGAGCGCCGGTATGGAAGCCCTCATAGCAAAATCATTCATAAGTCCTATTTTGTACCACGGAATAAGAGTAAGAATGATAAGGGAACAAATGAATACCACAAATTCAGTCCGCCTATTTTTCTTAAATAAAAATAGATAAATAAAAGATGCGAATAAACCAAATTCAAATACATAAAATAGGGCGAGTCTCACCAATACCCAGCTGCGTAGTAATTTTTCCGTTTCCCATAACCATCCATTTGCCGAAGTTTCCTTTACAAAAAAAGTCATGTTGGATGTAAGAAATAATAGTTCAACACAAAAGATAACAAGACTCATGAATAACTCCATCATTGACAGTGAGTATTGCTTTTTTACCAACAGAAGGAAATAAAAAGGCAGAATTCCCAAGAATACAAAAGGGGACCACAGAAGGGAAGTGCTCAGTAATACTATCTGGAGGGGAAGCGTTTTATGCTTAACAAGCATATAGAGCAACATCCCCATCAGGAGCCACCCGATAAGTACTTGTTGGGGCACATAAAAAAATAATGTCGTATTCCCCGAATATTGCCAATTCCTCCCCCACCACTCCCATTCATTATTAACCACCTTCCCTCTCATAATCAATTTTCCCAATCCATCAAGGCCAGAGAAAAACGGAAATAACAACCCATACCATAATTGTTTTTTTTCATTAATAAAGGAGAATAACCATAAGAAGACGAGTGAAATTCCCATTAATGTCCAAATAAAAAGCGCGCTATTCCCCGCTTGCCACCCCCACCACTTCCCTATTAACGCACTCGGAAGATAATAGGCAAAATAATAAACAAGGTAGGAGTGCTGATAGTGTACCGGCCAATTCAAAGAAATAAGATCGTTAAAAATAGCATTATGTTTGTAAAAATCGCCATTAAAAAACCCCCTATGGCCTGCACCAGAGAGGATAGTCCAAATGAGCGTAAGTACCGCTATGGTTCCGAGGGTTTTAAGGGAAATAAAGAATGTTTCATTATGTAGCTTGCGAGATTGTGTCCATATGATAGCGACGATACCAAGAGCCATACAAACCCCTATCCATGCGCTTGTCCACCAAAAGAGAAACAAAATAATCGGCAATATAATATATGCACTCGTAAGAAGGAGAGCCATTCTTATAGATATCTTCATAGTATTACCCCCTATTATACTGCCAAATAGCAAGATGAAGACCGCCGTATCCTAGCTTCCATAATAATTTCTTAACTGCAAAATAAAGTGGAATAAACCATCCAAAGAAAAACGCTTTATGAATTCTATTATGGAAATTGCCATCTAAATTTTTTTTAAAATCAATCCAATCCTCGTAGGTTATAAAATAGAGTTCCTTCCATATTTTTTTTGAAAACAAGAGCGTGAGAGATTTTTTTGAAAAAAAATAGCGATGATCCTCCACCATCCACCACGACCAATTATGAACGATGTTTGCCATGAGGCTGCGGTAGTTGGGAGTCTGGATTATCACTAGTCCCTTGTCGTTCAGTAGTTTTTCAAACAGTTTTATCGTTTCCTTAGGCAAATCCACATGTTCGAGAACGTCGTAGAGAATGATTGCATCATATCTCGTTTTTGTTTTTTTTACATAATCCTCCAGGTAAGTTTTGAAGACTCGTGCCGACAATCCCTTTAGGTAAATGGGCTCAACATCTGGCTCAAGTACATCCACATCAAATCCCTCGATACTCAACATATTGCTTAGGAGCCCAAACCCTGCCCCGACCTCCAGCACTTTTTTACCGTTGATATATTTCTTTATGAGACGAACGGTTTCTTCAAATCTTTTTCTAAACCGTATCTCCCTTTTTTGGTAGTCACCGAATGAATAGATGTGGGATGTTTTCTTGCGGAGAGTTGCAGGGCCAATAAAAGCTGCACGGCAGTTTTCACATAAATATACTGGTACAGAATCCACCACTTTATATGGTCTTATCTCATTCGATTTGCAAATTTGACATTGCATAGGAAATTATATCATTAGCCTTGGCAACCGCTTCGGTTGCCAAAGGGCACTAACAGTATGATTTGGCCCTTCACAAAGGCCCTTTTATGCCAAAAAGCGGCTTATAATCCGCTGTATTTTTCTCATTTCCTCGTTATTGTTCCTTCATGCCATGCCCTATTTGTAAATCAAACAACACAAAATATTTTGCCAATAAAAATGCTTGCCTCTTTCATCGTTGTACAAGCTGTAAAACACTTTTCATTTCGAACATGCCAACCCAAAAAATTCTTACAGAATATTATGCAAATCAATTTTCATACACGGATGGGCTTATTAATGAGAATATCATCAGGATAAGAGGGAAAATAATATTGAGAAAACTGCATCAACTAGCTCCACTTGCAAAGACATTGTGTGATATCGGCAGTGGGTATGGGTTCTTTCTTGATGAAGCTCGCAAGCGAGGTATATGTGTTTTTGGGGTGGAGCCTTCTCGGCAGTTGGTTCATCATGCTTTTAAGGAATATTCTATCAACTCGTTTCTGGGAACTTTGGAAGAATTCGTGAGAAAAAGAAGAAGACAGTTCGATGTGGTTACCTGTATCCATGTCATTGAGCATGTGCCGAAACCAAAACATTTTATATGCAACCTTCTTAAACTGGTAAAACCAAGGGGACTACTCTATATTGAAACGCCCAATGCCGACAGTCATCTTCTTTATGTGGAGAGAGAAAATTATACATTCCTTATCCCTCCCCATCATCTCTGGATATTTTCAAAAGAGTCAATTAAAAAATTACTTCCTGAAAATTTTCAGATTATTCACGCAAATACATATAGCTATCCCGAACATCTCATGGGAATTGTGAAGCGAACCGTGAAGAATCTAGCGAGTAAAACGAGCGAAAAAACACACACGAAGTTTATCCTGAGCAACGTCGAAGGACTAGATCCTTCAGATAATCATCTCAGGATGACACAAAAACGTCTTTCCTATTTCCTCTTTGATCGACTCCTTGCTCCCTTATTTACAGGCTTGCTCAACGCATACCATAAAGGCAGTATTTTGGAGCTTTATATTAAGAAAAAATAACTAAATGTGGATTATAAGCCCTTGTGAATGATTTATTATTCATACAAAGTAGGAGAATGGTACCTATCATTCTCCTATCAATCTTTTTTTTCTTTGTCCCTCCAGTCTTCGCGCAAGAATTTTCTCTTTACCAAAATAACCCCGTGTTAAAAAAAGATTCAATGAGCGCTGGTGTTTTTCAGCCCTTTGTATCAAAAAACAATAGTACATTTTCATTATGGTTTGCAGACAGTGATGGAAATAAGGCAACGATAGCATTGATGAAATCTGCTAATGGAATAGATTGGTATGATAAAACAACATTGCAGTTATCTTACAGGAATAGTGTCCATGATCCATTCATGTTCATCAATAATAATGAATATCAACTCTATTTTGGATCTTCAAATTATGGAAATATCTCCATATGGAAATCCATAAGTCAAGACGGAAAGACTTTCCAAAAAGGAAACGAGGTAGAAGTTTTAAAGCCAGAATATTCTTGGGAAGGCTCAAATTTGTCCTGCCCTTCGGTTATTGAGGATAAATCATTGCAGTATCTTTTTTACGCCGGAAGTGGTAATGGATGGGCCATTGGAATGGCCACGTCCGCAGACGGGACTGGGTGGCAAAAATGTAGTAATAATCCAGTCATACCTGCGGGATCCGGACCACAGATAGTGAAATATAATGATTTATATTATTTATTCTATCAATCCCCAACGGGTCTCCAGGTACAACAAACAGACAATCTGAATGGATGCGATACAGTGTGGACCAACAAACATCCAATTTTTCCTCCTTTTGGTGATCCTGCACCTGTAGTGGTTGGAAATGACTTGTGGCTCTATGGGACGTTTGGAACACTCGAAGGACAAGCTATTGGTCTAGCTGGAAATGCGCAAATAGCACAGCCGACCTATCCGATCGTGCTTATTCCCGGCATGTTTGCTTCATGGAACAAAGAGGCGCTATTACACAATACAGATGTTTCATTTGATATGTGGAAATTGCATCCTGCTGTGACTGAGTACAATGCGATTGAAAAAACGCTGGAGAATAAAGGGCGAACAAAAAATACTGATTATTTTTTGTTTACTTACGACTGGCGTGCTCCCCTTACCACAACAATAGATAACCTCAATCAATTTTTAGAAGGTACTATCTGGAATACTCGCCCCTATCAACCGATTCAACTTATCGGTCATTCCCTGGGAGGCGTAGTAACACAACTCTATGCGCAAAAAGATGAAAAAAAACCAATTAAAAATATCATTACCGTCGGATCCCCGCTTCTTGGAGCTCTTCAATCGTATAAACCGCTTGCGGGAGGAGAAATTGACCGAGAAAATACCCTTATGTGGATGGCTGAGAAATTAGTACTGTTGTTAAATAAATCGGGAATCGAAAGTGACAAAGACACGATAATGCGGATGCTTCCCATTATGAAGGACATTCTCCCTACGTTTCCCTATTTAAAAAATGAGAGTGGTTCATACATTACAAGTTCTTTAAACAATACAACGCTATCAAATACACAGATAAACTCATCAATTTCACAGTTTTATCTCGGAGGATCTGGATATCAAACAAACTCAGGTTATGTAGTAGGTTCCCGAACTCCTCTTGATACTCTTCTTAGTATATATCAGGATGGTCACCCGATAAGCTCCTGGCAGGAGGAGGGGGATGGCATTATTCCTTTGAAAAGCACACTGAACCAAATCACTCCGGCCCCCATTCAAAATCACGGAGAGCTCATATATTCTAAAACGAGTATAAAAACAATTCTTTCAAAATTGAATATCCAGGTTCAAGATTCGGATATTCCTGTGGGCCAAGCAACTAGTATATTCCCCGCAATTCTTACCTTTATTCAATCTCCTGCAACTATTCAGATTTCCCGCAATGGAGTAACAGTAGAGGAAGATGAAGGAATGATTTGGATTCAAAATGCGGAAAATGGAACATATAACCTGAATGTTACTGGAACTGGAGAAGGAGAATATACTGTGAGTATTTGGCTTATTGGAGAAAATGATGACAAATGGATTCAATTAAAAAAACAAACGTCCAGTGGGAAAATAGATGAATATACTATTTCGTTTGACAGTAGTACTGGTGGAACTGCAGTAGGATATATCGCACCAAGTCCTACTCCTACCCTGACACCCTCCCCTACTCCCACAGTAATCTCACAATCATCTTCATCAAATAGTAACTCAGCACAGCCTACTAACAGTGAAAGCAAAAAGGAGAATACAGAAAGTACAAAACCAAATACAAATTTCGCACAGGGAATTTCCGATGTGGTAAAAAAAGTCGCCCGGGTGTTTGAAAATAAAAAAACACAGGTTTCAAAGAAAGAAACGGTCCCGCAGATTTTAGGAGTTGCAAACAGTAAAAAAATAACCTACCGCTCTCCGCTCTCTCTATTATTTTTCATAAAACAAATTTTATGGGGAGTTAGTACAGTATTTATAACACTATTTTATGAAGTGAAAAAGATAAAAAATGGTCTCCCAACATAGTTACGATAGCTTCTGTTGCTTGCCTCTGAAGTCGCGGAAGTGCGTGTAGTCCACTTTCCACGCTCCTCCCTCCGGAAAAGCAATCTTGCCGTACCCGAATGGGACGTCAATAGCGAATCGAGCGGTAGCTGCAACGCCTGAGAGCATCGGTCGCAGTTTTTCCCATATCTTAATTGCTCGCTTGATAGGAACCGTGAAATGTGCTGACCAAAAGACGGGATCATTCTGAAAAAGATAATATGGGCGAATACCATTCTTGGCCAATGTGGTGAATAACTCCCACAGCGTTTCTGTCGAATCATTGACGCCTTTCAAGAATACCGTTTGCGTACAGATTGTTGCCATAGCCATTTTCCGAAAATTGTACAGGACTTCGAGAGTCTCCTTCGTTAATTCAAACGGATGATTCACATGCACCATGAGATAGGGATTTCGTATTTTGGAAAGAAGTTCGTAATGCCATGGCTGGATAGAAATCGGATTATGAACTGGCAGCCGTGTTCCCACGCGAACAATATCTAAATACCCTTCCTGCTGGAGCTTTGAGAGCGCATCAATTATTTTTGTCAGATACGGCCGAGGCGCGGTAAGGGGATCACCACCGGACAAAACCACTTCATTAATTTCTTTATGTTTTTTGAGGAATGCAAGTACTTTTGCTATTTCTGCATCATCCAAATAGGGTTTCTGTGCGATTGCCGCTTTGGTATGCGCTTTCACATAGGCGGGAATTCCCACTTCACGTCCTCTCGTACAAAATCGACAGTAGGTAGCGCAAAAACGGGTAACGGTCCACAGCACGCGGCCGTAATGGAGAACTTTGCCGTTTTTATCAAGTTTTCCTTTATATTTGTATACAACGCCCGGCGCTACCTCGTTATGATCCTCAATAAGGGGGTCCTCCGACTTAATTTTATAGTACTTTTTCTCAAGATTGGGCTGCGCGATGAATTGTTTTCCCAAAGGTCCTGTTTTTCCTCCTGTTTTTTCGATAAGTTTTAACATATAGAGAGACACCATCTCTGGTAATCCTCCATGAGGAAGCATCGCTTTTGTCCCTTGCGGAATGTATGTTTCCTGCGTTGTATTCATAGTGACAATTTACTCTCCCTTATTTTAATTGTCAATGAGAGGATGAATTAGTTGCCCACCACTCCATATCTAATATTCGTTTTTCCATCCAGAACGGTAATATTGGCAATCCAGATTTTACCTAGTTCTCCTGTATTTTTGACCTGCACTCCCCCATCGGGCATAGCTGGATATTCTCCAATCTTTATCATCCGGAGAGGTTTGTCTTTCGGGAGATTAGGCGGCAAAAATGGGCATTCTTTTGCCAATTCATCAAATGTGGTTTCCCTTGTCACTACCTCTAACTCTTGTTGAGCTATTTTGTTCACTTCCAACTCAAGATTTTCTTTAATAGTTGGATCAAGTTCTCCTTTGTATTCTAGAAATGCTTTTTTCCCGTGACCTCCCCTCAGGGGTGACAGATCTTTGACCATAGTCATCAACACATCGTGAAGGAGGTGTCCGGCAGTATGGATTTTCATGTGCTTATATCTCCATTTCCAATCTAAAGCAATTTTCATAGTTTCTCCCTCTTTTACCTCACCTGTCACTTGATGGATAATCTCTCCATTTTGAAACCGCACATATTCCACTTTCGCAGCACCAATAGTTCCTCGGTCGGAAGGTTGCCCTCCTCCTTCTGGATAAAAGATGGTTTGATCTAATATGATATTAGTCAAAATACCCTGCGGTAGAACTGAAAGTACTTTTGACTGAAGCTCAATTGTGTACGGGTCAGAATAATATATTTGTTTTGTTTGCATCTGTATCGTTATTATAATACATCGGAGATAATGAAGAGGTTTTGATATAATAAGGCGTTATGACAGCCCCAGTCCCAAACATTTCAACCAGAACGATTTGCTCATTATCGTGTCTCGGCACAAAATTATTTAATCGGATTGAATATTCCTCCCACTGCTCATCCAGATTTTATGATTATTACTGATAAAAATGCAAATACTCTGGGACGACAAATTTTGGCTTCCAATATAGCTTCGCTTGTGCAGGAAAAATATCCCGAAAGTAAACATACATATTTAGCCTATAAAGATGACGAACAACCGGATATAGTTCAAAAGAAAGTTGAGGGAATTATGGAGGATTCGAAATCAATGGTTGTCATTTTATTATCAGGCCCTCATAACTGGCGTAATGGAGTATATAATCCTGTTGAGAAAGAAGTAAGGCCGGGTGGCAAGGTTATACGATTTGCTTATTCTCCACGACTGACAGCTGCAGATTCATATATTCTTGAACAAATGGATGGATCAATGCAAGAAAAGATCGAAGAGGCAGTTGAAAGTAGGTGTCGATGGTTTAAGGATAAAAAATCGGGTGAATTGACGATAAAAACAGAAAACAACAAAGAACATGTTTTGACCATGTCTTTTGATATGAGTAAAGCAACCATAATTCCAAGTACTGGTTTCTTATCAGACTCTCATCCAAAAGGAAATGTTCCTTCAGGTGAAGCACATTTAGTACCTTATCTGTTCACTAAATCTCAAGGTGAGGTCGAAACTACCAAAGGGTTAGTCATAACTGTTGAGAATGGTTTGGCAATTCATATAGATGCAAATAATTCTCATGATTTAACAAAAGAGGAAGAATTATTGGTTGATTTAGTAAATCAAAGGTCAAAGGAAGAAGAAGGTATCCCCCTATCTGAACTGGGGCTCGGTGTCCTTGAAAACCTGGGAATCAAAAGAAAAGAGGATGAAAAAAATCCCGATGGACAGATGTCTATATTAACACTAGAAAAACTCGGAATTCATATGGGATTTGGTGTGTTAGCCGGAATTTCAACGGAAAAAAAGGTAATTGAGGATAAATTAAAAAAAGAAAAAATCCACATAGACGTCCTTCTCTCTAGCATTTGCCCCCCCATTTGGCAACCTGTCCGGTTGCCAAGGCCTGCTTTATACTTTAAATTCAGATCGGGAGATTTTCCTCAATATATAAATCCTCCCTCGGATTTTGAGACGGCATAAGACGGTGAATTATAAAACGAAATGCGACGTGGGAAATCTATCTTTTTTTCTCCATTTCCAAAAGTTTCTTCACCTCACGGTCAAAGTCAGAGATATAATTATTATCACGTTCTTCGCAATATTTTTGATATTCTTTCCGTGCCTTCTCTTCCGCTTGCTTTGCGCTTACCTTGCCAGCTGAATGTAATAATTTTTTTTCCGAAATGGTCAAAAATTCATCGAGTTTGTTAATCCAATCCTTCATTTTCATCAAACGACCGCTACTGGCTTGCAATTCAGCGAAGTCGATGTACAACGAAACAATAAGATTTAGTTGATTTATTTCTGGTTCGGTTAAATAATTTTTCGCAACAACAATATCATCTGTAGTAATATAATCACTCTTAAAACTAGTGAGTCCCATCAGGGGTTTTTTGTTATCAGCACGCTGGGTAATAATTTCCGCAACTGTGAAGCCATGCACGGCATAGTGCATTTTATTTTGTACAGTAGCAAAGAATTTTTGCGTCAAATCTATATCAACCTTGTAATCAATACTCGTCACATAAATATCAGTTACTTTCTGATAAAACATCCGCTCACTACTCCGAATGTCTCGCACTCGTTGAAGTAGTTCTTGAAAATAACGCGCCCGTCCGCCACCTTGTTTGAGTCGTTCATCATCCATGGTAAAACCCTTAATCAGATATTCTCGCAATTTTTCTGTTGCCCATTTACGAAAACGCCTTCCTTGATCAGAGCGTACACGATAACCAATTGCTAAAATAGCATCCAGATTATAATGTTTTGTATCATATGTCTTTTTGTCATTGGCAGTTATCCGGAATTTCCGGATAACTAAAACCTCATCCAATTCTTTCTCTAAAAATATATTTATTAAATGTTCATTAACCGTGCGCACATCAACATTGAAAAGTTCCGCAATTAGTTTTTGTGTCAGCCAAACATCCTCGCCTTCAATTCTAACGCGGATTTTTTGCTCATCTCCAAATGCTTGATAAATGGCAATTTGCGGTTTTTTTATTTGGACATCCATGCTTATATTTTAGGCAATATATTTGTATGTTACAAGCATATCTAATCCTCAATTTTAACTGATATACCCAACTACCTCAGGTTTGCAACTTTAAATTAGGAACAAGTTGAAAATTATCGGTCATTAAGGTTGTCAACTCTTCTTTGTAAGAATCAATATTCTTGAAAAACTTTAAACTGGTTTTTTTAAATTCAGCGTAAGTTTCAAAATAATGGTTATTGGTAATCTTTTGATGAAAGAATCGCCAGAGTCTCTCTATTAAATTAAGATTAGGTGA
>Ga0210016_1002390_pt1 | contig 17081 bp, 18 predicted proteins | sample CryGeyCG2014_300_FD_185454 | JGI IMG/M metagenome (GOLD analysis project Ga0210016, IMG submission 185454) | Groundwater microbial communities from aquifer - Crystal Geyser CG02_land_8/20/14_3.00 (SPAdes) (version 2) | ecosystem: Environmental > Aquatic > Deep subsurface > Groundwater | place... | reverse complement strand
GATCATAGGCGATGCCGAATTTGCTTTGCTTGAGTCCGGTGGAAATATAGGGGTGGGTTTTTGCATCGACGTCCGGATTCACCCGCAGACTGACCGGCGCGATCTTGCCCATCTCGCCCGCCACCCGGTCAAGCTGCTCCATCTCTGCCGCCGACTCGACGTTGAAGCACAATATCCCCGCCTGCAATGCCAGCCGCATCTCATCCGCGCGCTTGCCCACGCCGGAGAAGACGACTTTCTCCGCCGCGCCGCCCGCCGCCAGCACGCGCTGCAGTTCGCCGCCGGACACGATGTCGAATCCCGCCCCCATCCGCGCGAACAGATTGAGGATGGCCAGATTGGGGTTGGCCTTGACCGCGTAGCAGATCAGATGGTCGCGCGGCGCAAGCGCCTGCCCGAATGCGCGGTAGGCACTTTCCAGTGCGGCGCGCGAATAGACGTAGCAGGGCGTGCCGAATTGGAGCGCAATCTGTTGCAGCGAAACCTGTTCGGCGTGCAACGTGTTTTCTCGATAGCCGAAATAATCATTCATGAGGGAGTGTCTTCCTGCGCGAAGGGTAAGTGGGCGCTGCCGGTTACGGCATCGGGCGGCGGCAGATACAGCGGCCCCCTGCGCCCGCAACCTTGCGCGCACAACAGCAACAGCAACATAATGCAGAGGGTTCGCATGATGAACTTCTTTCCTGATAACCAAACCGGCGCGATTATAAGCGAAGCACGAGCGCGCCACCCAGCGGGAGCAAGCATGACCGAAAGTGAATTCAACCAATTGGCCGATGCCGTGTTCGAGCGTATCGAACGCGCGCTGGACAGCGGCGACATCGACTACGACAGCAACGGCTCGATCATGGAGATCGAGTTCGACGACGGCAGCAAGGTGATCGTGAACCGGCACACGCCGAACCGCGAGATCTGGCTGGCGGCCAAATCGGGCGGGTTTCATTTTGCCTGGCACGACGGGCAATGGACCAGCCAGCGCGACAGCGGAGAATTGTTTGCAAAACTGGGGGAGTTGGTACAGACCGGCGCAGGCGTGGCGGTTCGGTTCTAGGCACCGGGCACCCGCCGAAATGCCATCCGGGAGGAGACGAGCGCATGCGTTGCGGCTGTCCGGTGCGCGCACGATAAAACCCAACGTGGCGCGGAGGAATGCGGCATATTGCCGCAGCCGCGGCTCAGTCGACTATCCCGAATTCCCGCAGTCGCACGCGCAACTGCCGATAATCCGGACAGACACTCCCCACCACTTGCCAGAACGCGGCGGAATGATTCATCTCCAGCAGATGCGCCAATTCATGCACCACCACGTAATCGGTCAGCGCCGGCGCCAGCTTGATCAGGCGCCAGTTCAGGCGCACCACCCCGCGCACGGTGCAGCTTCCCCATTGGCTGCGTGCCGCGGATAGCTTAACCGCGCGCGGCACGACTTGAAGTTGCGGCGCAAAGTGCGCCACACGCTGCCCGAACAAATCCAGCGCCTGTTGCCGATACCACTGCCCCACCGCCTGCTCAATCCTCTGCGGCGAGGCCGGCTGCGCCAGGCATAAATGCAAATTCTCGCCACAGAGGATCGGCGGCGCGCCGTACAGGTCGGGCACCACGCGCAATTTCAGCATGTTGCCGCAGAACGGGACGGGCTCGCCGTCGCGCCATTGGATAACCGGCGCCTGTCTTGCTTGCCAGCCGGCCATTTTTTCCACCACCCAGCCGGCCTTGTCCTGCAGCACGCTGTGCAACCATTTTTCCGAGGCGCGCAGGGGCACGCTGACGGTCAGCCCGCGCTCGTCGATGCGCAGGCCGATGCTGCGCCGTTTGCTGCTGCGTTTCAGGGTGTAAGTGACAGGCCGGCCGGAAAGGTCGATGCGGCGCTGTTCAACCGCGGGCGGGGAAAGTTTGCGGCGCAATGTGCCGAACATCAAAGTTGCGCCATCTCGCCTTCGATCCATTGCTCGACCTGGCGATTAATCTCTTCCGCGGTGCGGCCGCTGGCAGCAATCGGTTGGCCGATCACCATCTGCACGACACCCGGTCGTTTGACAAAGGCATTGCGCCCCCAGAATTTCCCGGCATTGTGCGCGACCGGCAGCACCGGCACACCGGCATGGCCGGCCAGCATGGCGCCGCCGAGTTTGTATCGCCCTTTTTGGCCGTAGGCGATGCGCGTCCCTTCCGGGAATAGCACTACGCAAAATCCGGCGGCCAGTTTGGCCTGGCCTTTTTCCAGCAACTGGCGCATCGCTTCCTTGCCCTTGCTGCGATCCAGCGCGATCGGACTCGACAGCGCCAGCAGCCAGCCAAAAAATGGAATCCACAGCAGCTCGCGCTTGGCCACCCAGACGTGCGGCGGCAACACCAATTGCAGGGCCATCGTCTCCCACGCTGACTGGTGCTTGCTCAGCACCACGCAGGGAGTGGCCGGGATATTTTCGATGCCGCGCACTTCCATGCGGATGCCGCAGATGACCTTGAGCAGCCACAGAATGCCCGGCGCGAACCCGGACAACAGTCGGTGGCGGGTGCGCTGGCCAAACAAAAAAATCAGCGGCGACAACAGGGCGTACAGCAGCGTGAATACAGTTTGCGCCAGCGAAAACAGAATGGAACGGATCAGGTTCATGGCAATGCGGCCGCCATCGCCGCCAGGTCCGGGAATATTTCGGTCCCCTGCGGCAGTTCGCCGTGCTCCCGCGTCTTCATGCCCTTGCCGGTTAATACCAGAATGGGCTTCGCGCCCACCCGTGCCGCCGCCTGCAGGTCGCGCAGCGAATCGCCCACGGCCGGCACCCCGGCAAGGGAAGTGCCGTAGCGGAGGGCGATCTCTTCCAGCATGCCGCCATTCGGTTTGCGGCAATCGCATTTCGCATCATTGGTGTGCGGACAGAAAAAAATCGCGTCAATGCGTCCGCCCACCAGCGCCAGCGACTTGTGCAGCTTGTCATGAATGGCGTTCAGCGTCGGCATGTCGAACAGGCCGCGTCCGATGCCGGACTGGTTGGTCGCCACCACCACGCGGTAGCCCGCCTGGTTCATGCGCGCGACCGCTTCCAGACTGCCGGGAATGGGCTTCCATTCATCCGGGCTTTTGATGAACTGGTCGGAGTCGAAGTTGATGACGCCATCGCGGTCGAGAATGATAAGTTTCATTGAACCTTTCGCCACAGAGACACGGAGACACGGAGGAATTCAAAAACATCAGACTCCAGCGGCAGTGCTGATCGCCCGCAAAATAAAGGATATATGTCCGCTTCTGCGATGGTTTTTCTCTGTGTCTCTGTGCTGCATGTTTTTGACTTACGTTGCCAATTTTGAAATATCCGCCGACTGGTTCATCAGGCGTGCCAACTGCTGCAACAGCACCGCGCGATTGATACGCAATGCGTTGTCCTCCGCCATCACCATCACCTTGTCGAAAAAGTCGTCGATGAAGGGCTTGAGGGTGACCAGAGTCTTCAGGTTGTTGGCGTAATCGCCGCGCTCGAAATAGCCGCGCGCCATCGGCGTGATGTCCTGCATCGCCTGGTACAGCTCGCGTTCCGCCGCATCCGCCAGCAATGCGGGATTGACCGACGCCTGCGCCAGCTCGCCCAATTCCTCCGCGTTCTTGCGCATGATGTTGTGCACGCGCTTATTCGCCGCCGCCAGATCTTTCGCCACCGCCAGCGCGGCAAACCCGCGTATGCCCTGCAGGCGCGGCAAGACTTCGTGCAGGCGCCCGTTCAGTACCGCCAGCACCGCTTCGATCTGGTTGATCTCATATCCCTGTTCGCGCAGATAGCCGCGCAAGCGGTCGAGCATGAACCCTTCCACGTCGGTCGCGACGCTGGCGGACAACATCCCGGCCGGGAAATTTTCCGCCGCCGCCTTGAGCAGGGCGGGCAAAGACAGATCGAGCGGGGTCTCGATCAGAATACGCAGCACGCCCAGCGCTTGGCGGCGCAGGCCGAACGGATCCTTGTCGCCGGTCGGCACCTGGCCAATGCCGTAGATGCCGAGCAGCGTTTCCAGTTTGTCGGCCAGCGCCACGGCGCAGGCCAGCCCACCCTGCGGCAGCGTATCGCCGGCAAACCGCGGGTGGTAGTGCGCCTCAATGGCGCTTGCCACCTCCGCCTTTTCGCCGTCGTGCTGCGCATAGTAGCGGCCGATGATGCCTTGCAGTTCGGGGAATTCGCCCACCATGTCGGTGAGCAGGTCAGCCTTGGAGAGGCGCGCCGCGCGTTCCGCATCCGCCTTGTCCGAGCCGAGCAGACGGGCGATGGTGCCAGCCAGCGAGGTGATGCGCTCGACCCGCTGCAACTGGCTGCCCAATTTGTTGTGATAGACCACGTTGCCAAGTTTTTCCACCCGCGCTTCCAGGGTTTGCTTGCGGTCCTGGTTGAAGAAAAAGCGCGCATCGGCCAGGCGCGGGCGCACCACGCGCTGATTGCCCTCGATGATGTGGTGCGGATCGCTGATCTGCATGTTGGACACGATCAGGAATTTGTTCAGCAACTTGCCGCTGCGCGCATCCAGCAGGGGGAAATATTTCTGGTTCTGCTGCATGGTGAGGATCAGGCACTCCTGCGGCACTTCGAGATATTCCGCCTCGAACTCGCCGACATAAACTTCCGGCCACTCGACCAGTCCCGTCACCTCGTCCAGCAGGCCGCTCAATACGCTGCGCTCCTCGTTCGACATCGCCAGCAGTTTGGACTGGTCGAAATTGGCATGGCCAATCCAGATCGCCCCATGCTGCTCCGCCAGCTGGTCCAGTCGCGCCGCGATGCTCTCGCGCCGGTTGGCAAAACTGGCCACCACACGGCCGTCGCGTGCCAGCGTCGCCTCGTAGTCGTCGGCCTGGGCGATCACCACCGGCTCGGCGCACAGAAAACGATGGCCGCTGGTCACGTTGCCGCTGCTCAAGCCCAGCACTTCGGCCGGCACCACGCGGTTGCCGTGCAGAATCGTCAGCGCATGCACCGGACGCACGAATTGCACATCGGAATCACCCCAACGCATCAGCTTGGGCACCGGCAGCTTTTTCAGCGCCTGCGCGATGATGGCGGAAAGATAGTCGTCCAGCGACTTGCCTTTTTGTTCGACGCGCGCGACGAAATATTCCGCCTTGCCCTCGCCCGTGCGCTGCAATCGCGCCAGCGTGACGTTGGCCGAGCGCATGAAACCTTCCAGCGCCCTGGTCGGCTTGCCCTCCGCATCCAGACCTGCGGCGACCGCCGGCCCCTTGCGCTCAATGATGCGGTCGGGCTGCTGCGCTTCGACTTCGGTGATGCTTAGTGCCAGACGGCGCGGCGTGCAATACGGCGTGCAGACACTGGCCTCGTTCAGCAAGGCCTGCTCCTTCAGCGCGGCGAACACTTCACCGGCAAACGTGGCGGAAAGTTTTTCCAGCGCCTTCGGCGGCAACTCTTCCGTCAGCAGTTCAATCAACAGTGTCTGTTTCATTGCGCGTCCTCCACGGCCTTGCACATGGGGAAACCCAATGCTTCGCGCGAATCGTAATAAGCCTGCGCCACCTGGCGCGACAAGGCGCGCACCCGGCCAATGTAAGCCGCACGCTCGGTCACCGAGATCGCGCCGCGCGCATCCAGCAGGTTAAAAGTATGCGAGCACTTCATCACCATCTCGAACCCCGGCAGCGGCAGCCCTGCTTCCATCAGACGTTTGGCTTCCGCCTCGTATTCGCCGAAGTGGCGGAACAGCATCTCGACGTTGGAATGCTCGAAGTTGTATTTCGACTGCTCCACCTCGTTCTGATGAAACACGTCGCGGTAAGTCACCACGGTGTCGCCGTTCTTCGCCCACACCAGGTCGAACACGTTCTCCACACCCTGCAGATACATGGCCAAACGCTCCAGGCCGTAGGTGATCTCGCCCAGCACCGGCTTGCAGGTGAGCGAGCCGACTTCCTGGAAATAGGTGAACTGCGTCACTTCCATGCCGTCCAGCCACACTTCCCAGCCCAGCCCCCAGGCGCCCAGCGTGGGCGACTCCCAGTCATCCTCGACGAAACGGATATCGTGCTCCTGTGTGTTGATCCCGAGCGCGCGCAGGCTGTCGAGGTAAAGTTCCTGAATATTGTCGGGGGAAGGCTTCAGCACCACCTGATATTGGTAATAGTGCTGCAAACGGTTCGGATTCTCGCCATAGCGCCCGTCCTTGGGGCGGCGCGACGGCTGCACATAGGCCGCGCGCCAAGGCTCCGGCCCGATCGCGCGCAGAAAGGTCGCGGTGTGGAAAGTACCCGCGCCGATTTCGATGTCGTAAGGTTGCAACAGCGCGCAGCCCTGCTTGTCCCAAAAATTCTGCAGCGTCAGGATAACTTGCTGAAAAGTCAGCCCGTGGCTGACTTTCGGTGAAGACTCATGCGCGGAGCGCGTGATGTCGGAACCAAAAGTTTCATCTGGTGAAGACTCATGCGCGGAGCGCGTGATGTCGGAACCAAAAGTTTCATCTGGTGAAGACTCATGCGCGGAGCGCGTGATGTCGGAACCAAAAGTTTCATCTGGTGAAGACTCATGCGCGGAGCGCGTGATGTCGGAACCAAAAGTTTCATCTGGTGAAGACTCATGCGCGGAGCGCGTGATGTCGGAACCAAAAGTTTCATCTGGTGAAGACTCATGCCCGCTGGCGGGCGTTTTATTGGAACCATAAGTGAGCATGTACTGATAAACCGGCTAGATTTGCGAAGGTGCACATTTTACGGGTTTTCGGGCCGTTACGTCATCCCGCATAGGGCCAATTTCATGGTTCTGGACAAAGTCTTGATCTGCATTTCGCGCTTCAGCGCGGCGGATTTGTCGGCGCAGGGTTCACGATACAACAACTTTACCGGCGTCCGGCCGCGCGTGTATTTGGCACCTTCGCCCGCGTTATGGGCTGCGAGGCGCTTGTCGAGATCGTTGGTGATGCCGCAGTAGAGGGTGCCATCCGCACATTGGATGAGATAGCAGCACCAGCTCATTACCCTCACCTTAACCCTTTCCCGCAAGCGGGCGAGAGGACTTTTTGCATTGCAACCGCCACGCCATACCCAGCAACAAGCCAAGCAACACCAGCACCATGCCATTACCCCAACGCACATAGGGCGTGCTGCCACTGTAACCCTGCACTTCGGCAGTGAGCACCCCCTCTGCGTGCTGCGGCAGCATGGCGTGGATGCGCCCATTCACGCCAATGACCGAGGTGACGCCGGTATTGGTGGCGCGCAGCATCATGCGGCCGCTCTCCAGCGCGCGCATCTGCGACAACTGGTTGTGCTGGATGGCGGCGTTGGAATCGCCGTACCAGGCATCGTTGGTGACATTGATCAGCAGCGTCGCTGCGGGCAAGGCGCGGATGATCTCTTCGCCAAAGGCGTCTTCGTAGCAGATGTTGACCGCGATTTTTTGCCCCGCCACGGCCAGCGGCGGCTGCCCTGCACCGCCGCTGGCCAGATCGCCCATGGGGATTTGCAACAGTTCGTTGATGAGCCAGCCGAGCCAGCCGCGCAGCGGGATGAATTCGCCGAAGGGCACGAGGTGGTTTTTGCGATAGTGCTGGCTTCCCGCGCTGCCGAGGGAATAGACACTGTTGTAGTAACGCCCCGCTTCCCTTTCGAAACTGCCGACGAGGATGTCGCCGCCGTTGCGGCGCGCATGTTCGCCCAGCATGATCTGGTAATTCTGCGGCACGTTGTCGCGCAGCAGCGGCACGGCGGTTTCCGGCAGCACGATCAGCCGCGCAGCGCTGCTTTCCGCCAGCCGGCGATAGGTTTCCAGCGTTTCGACCAGCGCGTGTTCTTCAAATTTCAGATCCTGCGCGATGTTGCCCTGCAACAGGCTGACCTTGAACGATTCGCCCTGCGGCTGTGTCCATTCGACTTGCTGCAATGCCCCGCCAATCAGCCACAGCACGCACAAGCCGCCGAGTGCCATCTTTCCCGCCGCACGGCGGCACGCCTGCAATCCAAACAGCAGTAATCCTGCACTCGCCGCGACTGACAGCGACACGCCATACACGCCGAGCAGCGGCGCGTAGCCGGCCAGCGGGCTGTATGGCACTTGCGCGTAGCCGAACACCAGCCACGGAAAGCCGGTGAACATCAGACCGCGCAGCCATTCGACCAGCACCCAGAACGCCGGCATTATCAGCAACAGAAGCACGCTACCGGGCACAGGCCGGGCTTCAGCCAGGCTAGGCGCTGTCGGGTTGAAACCCGACCTACAAGCTGCCCTGCACCTTGCCTGCAGATAGCCCGCCAGCGCGGCGAACAGGGAGATCAGCGCCGCAAAAAGCAAGGTGGCGACCCCCGCCAGCACGGGGTGCATGTAGCCGTATTCGTGCAGCGCGATGTAGATCCAGCCCACGCCGAAGGTGAACAGCCCCATGCCGAAAGAAAAACCCAGTGCGGCAGCCCGCCTTGGACGTTCGGCGCGACTCCATAACCAGAACAACATGGCGAGCGCCAGCGGCGGCAACGGGAAGAGGCCATGGGGCGCAAAGCCGAGTACCGCAATAGCGCCCGCGATGAAGGCAAGCAGATAGGGATAAGCAAGCAATCGGTTCACAATAGAACACGGCAATTTGATTCGCCGCATTATACGGTGTAACTTCGCGCCGCCCCGTTACCGGAAACTCGCGCGGCGATTCGTTTTCCCTTTACTCCCGCTTGCGGGGGAAAGTTGGATAAGGGTAAACGGTCATGGCAAGTTTCATCATCAGGGGTGGCATACTTGCCATGACCGTTACCCAAGCTGCCTGCTGCCGATGCTCGACTTCACCGAATACACCAAAATCTTCATCAGCCTGTTCGCGATCATCGATCCGGTAGGGATCATTCCCATCATCATCGCGTTCACCGCCGGCATGAGCGCGCAAAAACGCGAACGGGTCGGGCGCGTGGCATCGCTGTCGGTGTTCGGCATCCTGCTCGCCGCGCTGTTGCTGGGCGAGGCGATCCTGTCATTCTTCGGCATCAGCATTCATTCCTTCCGCACCGCCGGCGGCATCCTGCTGCTGCTGATGGCGATCAATATGCTGATCGGCCACAAGCAAACATTTTCTCCCGACGACAACGCGGATGCCGAATCCACCCAGTCCATCGCTATCGTGCCGCTTTCGACGCCGCTGCTGGCCGGACCCGGCGCAATCAGCACGGTGATCGTCGATGCGCACAAGGCAAACAGCGCCGGGCACTATGGCATGATGGCGCTGGTGCTGGCCGCCTTGAGCCTGACGGTGTGGCTGACCTTCCTCGCCGCACCCTGGGTCTCGCGCCGTCTGGGCAGCATCGGCAGCACCATCGTCACCCGTCTGATGGGCTTGCTGCTTGCCGCCATCGCGGTCGAATTCATCGCGGGCGGCCTGCGCGGGCTTTTCCCGGCATGGGGATAAGGTAATCGCAGGAACCGGCTTGCTGGCGAAAGTAACGCAAATAATTCACCGGCAAGCCGGCTCCTACATAATCAAGGATTTCGCCTGTTGGCACTCACATCACCCTGGAAATGGGGCATCAAGGTTGGCTAAAGATCATGGAAAAAATTAGACTCTCGAAACTCATGTCCACACAAGGACTCTGCTCGCGCCGCGAGGCGGATGAATACATCGCCAAAGGCTGGGTGAAGGTGGATGGAGCAATCGTCAGCGAGCTCGGCACAAAAATCCTGCCGACACAAAAGATCACGCTGGAGCGTGCGGCACTGGCGAAACAGGCGGAACGCGTCACCATCCTGTTGCACAAGCCGGTGGGCTATGTGTCGGGGCAGGCTGAACAGGGGTATAAACCCGCCATTCTGCTGCTCGACGCCGCAACACGCTGGGAGCAGGACAAATCCCCGCAACGTTTCCATCGCAGCCAGATGCTCAATCTCGCCCCCGCCGGCCGCCTCGACATCGACTCGACCGGATTGCTGGTGCTCACCCAGGACGGGCGGATCGCCAAGCAACTCATCGGCGAGGACTCGCCGGTTGAAAAGGAATATCTGGTGCGGGTGCAGGGCAAAATCGACACAAACGGACTCGCCATGCTGAATCACGGTTTATCGCTGGACGGCAGAAAATTGAAACCAGCCAAAGTGAATTGGCAGAACGACGACCAGTTGCGCTTCATTCTGGTCGAGGGGAAAAAACGCCAGATCCGCCGCATGTGCGAGATGGTCGGGTTGCGCGTGACCGCGTTGAAGCGGGTGCGCATTGGAAAAGTAAGACTGGGTGATCTGCCGCAGGGGCAATGGCGCTACCTGCGCGAAGATGAACGGTTCTAATCCAGCGCCGTCTGTTCGCCCGCTTCCGGGCTGCGCTCCACCAGCAAGGAATATAGCCTGCGGCTGTCGGCGCGCAGCACGTGAAATTTCCACTGGCCGATGGTGAATTGCTCGCCGCGTTTGGGTAACTGTCCCGCCGCCTTGAGCACCAGACCGCCGATGGTGTCATAGTCTTCGTCGCTGAATTCCGCCCCCAGCACTTGGTTGAAGTCGGCGATTTCGGTATCGGCCTTGACGCGCCAGTGCGTCTCGTCTTGGCGGATGATGTTGTCCTCGTCCTCGTCAAAGTCGAATTCATCGGCGATGTCGCCGACGATCTGCTCCAGCACGTCTTCGATGGTGACCATGCCGCACACGCCGCCGTATTCGTCCACCACCAGCGCGAGATGGTTGTGGTTGCTGCGAAAGTCGCGCAGCAACACATTGAGCCGTTTCGATTCCGGCACGAACACGGCTGGCCGCAACATGTCGCGCACGTCGAACTCTTCGCCCGCGTAGTAACGCAACAAGTCTTTCGCCAGCAGGATGCCGATGATGTTGTCCTTGTCGCCGTCGGTGACGGGGAAGCGCGAGTGCGCGGTCTCGATGACGAAGGGGACGAATTGATCCGGCGGCTGGTTGATGTCGATCACATCCATCTGCGCGCGCGGGATCATGATGTCGCGGACCTGGGTCTCGGAAACCTGGATCACGCCCTCCATCATGGCAAGCGCTTCGGCATCGAGCAGATTGCGCTGGTAGGCGCTGTACAACAGCGAGATAAGTTGTTCGCGATCTTCCGGCTCCCGCAACAACATCAGGGAGAGCCGTTCCAGCAAGGTGGGTTTGTGGTTGTTACTGCTACTGCTACTGTCTGAACCGTCCATTACCAATCATCAACTAACAAGATAGGGCGCAGGATACCGCAATTTTTTCATCAGCGCAGTCTCGCGCGCTTCCATCCGCTCTGCCTCGCGCTGCTTCTGGTGGTCATACCCCTGCAGATGCAGCGCGGCATGAAGGGTCAGATGCGCGTAGTGGGCTAGCAGGTCCTTGCCCTGCTCTTTCGCCTCGCGTGCCACCACCGGCGCGCAGATCACCAAATCGCCCGCCAGCGGCGTCGTGTCGTCATAAACAAAAGTCAGCACATTGGTGGCGTAATCCTTGCCGCGATAGTCGCGGTTCAGCGCGCGCCCTTCGGCTTCGCCGACAATCCGCAGCACCATCCGCACCTCCCGCTCCAGCGCCACTTTGATCCAGCGGCGAAACTGCTGCCGCGTCGGCAGATTCTTTGCCTGGCTGGCGTATTGCACCGACAGCGACATTTTATGAGCTTGATTCACGGCGCCTGCGTTCATGCCAGAGTAATTGCTTCGCCGCGCAAGGTGTGGCCGGACACGGCGGTGATGCGAACCTCGACAAAGCGCCCCAGCATGCCGGGCGAACCGGCGAAATTAACGATGCGGTTATTGTCGGTGCGCCCCGCCAGTTCTGCCGCATTTTTGCGCGACAGGTTCTCCACCACCACGCGTTGCACCGTGCCCACCATCGCCCGGCTGTATTGTTGCTCCAGCTCGTTGATGCGCGCCTGCAGGCGGTGGAGGCGCGCCAGCTTGACTTCCTGCGGCGTATTGTCCGCCATCTCCGCCGCCGGCGTGCCGGGACGCGGACTGAAAATAAAACTGAAGCTGGCATCGTAGGCAACCTCGTCAATCAGCCTCATGGTCGCCTCGAAATCCGCCTCGGTCTCGCCCGGAAAGCCGACGATAAAATCGGACGCGATGGCGATATCCGGCCGCGCCGCGCGCAACCGCCGCACAACAGACTTGTATTCCAGCACGGTATAGCCGCGCTTCATCGCCGCCAGCACGCGGTCCGAGCCGGATTGCACCGGCAGATGCAGATGTCCGGCCAGCTTCGGCGTGTTCGCGTACACACCGATCAGGCGCTGCGACATTTCGCGCGGATGGGAAGTGGTGTAGCGCAGGCGCTGCACCAGGGGCTGCGCGGCGATGGCCTGCAACAGGAAAGCGAAATCCACGGTGTCGCCATCTTCCGTCGCGCCCTGATAGGCATTCACGTTCTGTCCCAGCAGGGTAATCTCGCCCACGCCCTGCGCGGTCAGACTCTCAACCTCGCGCATCACGTCTTCAAACGGGCGCGAAACTTCTTCGCCGCGCGTGTAAGGCACCACGCAAAACGTGCAGTACTTGCTACAGCCTTCCATGATGGAAACGAAGGCGGTGCCGTGCGTGGTCTGCGCGGCGGGCAGATAATCGAACTTCTCGATCTCGGGGAAACTGATGTCCACCTGCGGCTTGCCGCTGGCGCGCCGCGCCGCGATCAGTTGCGGCAGGCGATGCAAGGTCTGCGGGCCGAACACCACATCCACATACGGCGCGCGTTTGACGATCGCCTCGCCTTCCTGGCTTGCCACACAACCCCCGACGCCGATCAGCAGATTCGGATTAAGCAGCTTCAGTGCGCGCGCGCGGCCAAGGTCGGAAAACACTTTTTCCTCAGCCTTCTCGCGGATCGAGCAAGTGTTGAACAAAATAATATCCGCGCCCTCCGGCCGGTCGATTTGCGTCATGCCCTCGCAGGCATGCAATACATCCGCCATCTTGTCCGAGTCGTACTCGTTCATCTGGCAGCCGTAGGTCTTGATGTAAAGCTTGGTGGTCATACTTCCTTTCGTACTCAATGGTGCTGATGCGGACGCCGGAACAGCCCTATAACAAAAGGGATATTCCCGACTAATCTACTAATATAATATTTCCGGCTGAAGTCAATTCAAGCGAGCCATCTTACAAAAAAACGTTTATCTAAAGGGGAACTTAATGTCTTATATCGCAGATTTCACAGCCATCGGCGTCGCCATTTTCTCTGTCGGTTTTTCCGTCTGGATGGTGATTGAGCTGTTTAAGCAATCGTAATCCAACCCGGCGGGCATATTGCCATTGCCCGCCCTCAGCGACCCTCTGTAGCCGAGCATTGAAGTCGGGTACTCCAACATCTGTCACTTGATAGCACATAACTTTGTGCTAGGATTGCCCCTGCAATTTTTGTTGGTATGTTCAACCAAATCTCTGGGAGGAGAAACACCATGTCTTTCATCGCGGATCTGTCGGCTATCGGTACTGCGGCTGTTGCCGTTGTTTTTTCGCTGTGGATGCTGAAGCAACTGTTCTCCGATTAAGAGCAGCTCAATCTCACACAGCGTTCCAACAAAAGACTCCGGCATTGACCGGAGTTTTTTGTGCGCGCAATAAAAAACCCGCTGAAAAGTGCTTTGCGGGTTTTTGGGGGTCCCTAAAATACCGGAACTGCTGTCTGGTGGGATAGGTGCTATTGAATCACCTAATTCCAGTAGCTTACAGAGCATAAATTCCTTTAATACTCACACTAATACTCACACATCAAAAATCTACAATCTAAGCTACGCAATAAAACTATTAGCCTATTTCCGGAAGAATTCTACCACGCCTAGAAAAGTGATTTCAGGCAGCAAGCATGGTTCACACCCTATATTTCAGAAGCTTCGGCTCCAACCTATTCAGGCTCATAGCTTGCCACGAAGTTCAGGTTTCCGAGCAAGCCATTTCGAAATGGCTGATGGGCTAACGCCAAGAGCTGAAGCAATTTCTATTTTATTCATACCTGTGGCGGCCATTTTAATTGCTTCATTAATCCTAAGTTGAGTTTTCCTGCCCCCCCCTCTTTTGCCTGGCGCAACCTCAATCTCAAGCTTCAACCAACACTCACACGCCATAATTTTTCCAGCCCAAAACTGATCTGACGACTCGTGATAATCGACTTTATCGCGCAACGTCTTTAGAAGATTCTCATAGGTATAACTAAATACAACATCCCCCCCCAACAAATTCAAAGTTAAGGGACATCTCGTGCTCAGAATATCAAACAAATATTTCTTCTCTCTTTTTGCAGTGATAACTTTTTGATCAATTACATATTGATCCCAATTCTCTTGAATTGTGGACTCACTCTGATGCTCGAATTGTGAAAATATTTCCGGGTCAAAAGTTTGATAGTCAAATATTGACTCTGCCAACCAGCTAAGGTTGCATTTATAAATGCTCATCTTTGATCCACGCAACACTTCTAACTTACCTTTCTGTATTCCTCGCAGCATTGCTTTTCTACCAGTGCGATATTTTGTGTACTGCTTTGAAGGTTCTGAGCCATCTGATTGCGACTGAGAGTGCTCAGAACAAAACTTTCTACCTGGCCTCGCTCTTCTAAAACATATTGCACAAACGCTATCTCCCAATAAAGTCATAATCGACCCAATTAATGCCAATCCATAAAGAAGAGCCGCGAGTTCGACATTTTCTGGACTTCTTAGCCTGATAAGTTCAGATGCTATTTTTGCAATCGACTTGAGCTCTCTTGGCTCAACTGACTTGAGCTCTCCTGGCTCACCTGACTTGAGCAATGCTTTATTTTTTGACCACTTTGTTTCATCAAAGTTTTTCATCAATGAAATTGGTGAGTCCTCCCCCAATATTGATTTCCAAACGAGACTTTCCTCCCTAATTGCCTTCATTCGAAGGCGCTTCCAAATCGAATTGCCAATCAGATCAGAACGAAAACCGAATTTACTAATATCAATCCCGCAATAGCCCACTAAGGGAAAAACAAGGTCTTCATATATCCCATCGTCAAGATAACTTCTTCCCTTAAATTCCGGAAACATAAGGGAATCGTAATCGACCTCTGCAGCATATATCAGAGCAGATTCATGCAAGGCTCGCCACCCTCTCCAAATTAGATTATCCCCTCTGCCGGATTTGACATTTGCTGTTTTATTCATACCTATAAATTCCGTGATGGATACCTAGAATGCCTACCGTCATAGCAATTCTAGGAGATTAAATAATGTCCAGTCGCATTTTAAGACTGCCGGAAGTAATTAGGCAAAGTGGGAATACTCGCTCAACGATTTACCTGCGCATACAGCAGGGACTTTGGACAAAACCTGTAGGTCTTGGCGGACGAGTTGTGGGCTGGCCAGAACAAGAAGTTGCTGCGATAAATAGTGCAAGAATTGCCGGAAAATCAGAGAACGAAATTGCTGCACTGGTTGCTCAGCTTGAACGATCTCGCAAAGCAGTTGCTTAGACACTCGCTATAAGCCAGCGAAACATGTATCTCAATTTAAACCTTCACGAAACGACGAGCTATACAGAATGTCGATGCACCATATTCACCAAGTCGAAATGAACAGTGAAGCTGAAACTTTCCTGAGAATTCTCGCCGATGGAGAGCGGTGCACTTTCCAGACATTCGATGAGACCAATGCAAAGCGAAATTCGCTCAACAGAGTAAAGCATGGATTCTTAGGGGATCACCTTGATGAATTGTGGCAACTCAATCAGCAAAAAGCGGGCGTATTTGTCATGGTCAACAAAGGCGACTTAAAGGGAAGAAGGTCTACAAATGTTGTCAGAGTCAGGTCTGTATTTGTTGATTTGGATGGCGCTCCCATTGAGCCCATATTACAAGCTCAGCTACAGCCACACATGATTATTGAATCATCGCCTGATAGGTATCACGCATATTGGTTAGTCGAAGATGTTGCATTAAATGACTTCCGCGATATCCAAACGATGCTTGCCATTAAGTTTAATGGCGACCAATTAGTAAAGGATTTGCCTCGCGTGATGCGGTTGCCCGGTTTCCTTCATCAGAAGAGTAAGCCCTGCTTTAGCAGAATTATAAAAACGATCAATCAAAACAAATTCAAAAAGTCAGATTTTATTGAAGCCCTGAACTTACCGCCGATCATCTCTGACTGGAAGTCGAATAAGAACATCTATGAAGGTCAGCGAAACAGCACACTTTTCAATATGGCCAGGGGGTTTGCATCCAAAGGCTTTGACGAAGATTCAATTCGCTCCAGGCTAACTAAAATTAACGACCAACAATGCAAACCCCCTTTATCAAAAAGTGAAGTCGAGTCAATAGCCACACAATCAAAGAAATACAGCTCTACTGGAGATGTATCAATCAGCTACAGAATCACCGACTCATCAGAGTACATGTCACTCACCCCAATGGCTAAGGCTCTAGATGTAGCAATCAGACGAATGTCCAAAGGTGATATTAATTCCAGCATTAGTCTTCTACCAAAGGATCTTAGTCAGTGGGGATTTGGGCATCCCAAAACCCTGATGAAGTATCGTGAAGAACTTATCAAGCAGGGATTTCTTTTACAAGTTCGTCCTCCTCGCTATGGCCAAAATGGCCAAACAAGAGAATGCGGACTTTATCGACTAACAAAACCATGAACAATTACGGCAATAATTTCCATTGCTTACAGTGAACTCCAAATTGTTTGGCCCTCCTGAATATTTCACAGTGAAGCGAGAGGCAGAAAGATGAATTAAATCGCCCCCCCCCCCCAATCAACTTGACTGCATTATTGGCAGGAGGTTAGTGACAACACATTTCCTCAGAAAAATTAAAGCCAAATACAGTGCACGGAATTGAAATAAACATTGCGAATACACAGCTTCTATAACTTACCTATTGTTTATATTGCCATATATATATTTACATCGACCACTTCACCACTGATTCAACCAGTTAGTGCAACATTGTTTCTGTAAATTCGAATTCATCCGACCTGGCGCACGCGCAGAACGGCTCGCCAAAGTCAGCGAGGATCGCAGGCGGGTTCTTCGGGGTTATATTACCAGCAACCTTGAAGGAGTAAAAAAGAATGGCAATGCGAGTAGAAAACAACCCACTGGAGGCGGCCTATGCGGCGCTGCTTACCCAAGGACTCGATGGTGCCGGCGAGGCGCTGCGCATCCTGGTCAACGAGGCCGGCAAGATCGA
>Ga0210016_1002386_pt1 | contig 17095 bp, 18 predicted proteins | sample CryGeyCG2014_300_FD_185454 | JGI IMG/M metagenome (GOLD analysis project Ga0210016, IMG submission 185454) | Groundwater microbial communities from aquifer - Crystal Geyser CG02_land_8/20/14_3.00 (SPAdes) (version 2) | ecosystem: Environmental > Aquatic > Deep subsurface > Groundwater | place... | reverse complement strand
AGATTATCTTGCGGCATAGGCTTGAATATTAATGATTTATGCCTATACCTTAGGATAAACTGACTTCGTCCGCAAGAGGTAACCGTGGACGACCGGCTACGCCGGTGGATTTCTTAATCTATTAAAAGAATATATTTCTGATGAAAATATTATTTGCCTTTTAGAAAATGTGATAGACAGTTTTTCTTCTAAAAAAGACGTGGCTGTCGGTTTGCCGCTTGGCAATTTGACCTCGCAGCTGTTCGTTAATATTTACATGAATAAGTTTGACCAGTTTATGAAACATAGATTAAAAGCCAAATATTATATCCGCTACGCCGATGATTTCGTTATTTTTTCGGAAAATAAAGAATGGTTGGAAAAGCTAATTGGGTTGATAAAAGAATATTTGCGCCAAGAGCTTAAACTGGAACTGCATCCGGATAAAATTTTTATCAAAACCGTGGCTTCGGGCGTTGATTTTCTAGGAATGGTCAACTTTTCCGATTACCGGGTTTTGCGGACTAAAACCAAGAGAAGAATGTTTAAGAAAATAAGCGGCAGATATGATGAACTGCGTAATAAAACAATTTCCGAAGAATCTTTTGACCAAAGTCTGCAGTCGTATTTTGGCATGTTAAAGCATTGTCACGGGCATAAAATAGAGAAAATGATTAAGGCTATATTTTAGAATTTTGGCTGCGTGAGATTGCTTCGCCAGCCCAGAGCTGGCTCGCAATGACAGATAAAATCGTCAATTTGTTTATTTTGACAAATTAACAAAAAAACTTTATTATAATATTGTCTAAAAACCAGCCGGTTTGCTGGTTTTTGTTAAATAAGCCGCTGTGGTGAAACTGGTAGACGCGCACGACTCAAAATCGTGTGGGAGCAATCCCATGTCGGTTCGATTCCGACCAGCGGCACAAAGGAGACCAAATAAGGAGTTTGGTTTTTTCGTACTTTGAAAAATAATGCCCCCCTTGACAAAGGGTGTTTGACAAAGGGGATATTCTATGTCAATATCCGCTCCATGATAAGGTGAATCTATTTCTGGTAATTGTAAGTCTGTCTGTGTTTCAGCATCATATAGATGATATTTACCAGTTTTCTTTTTAGACAGCATAACGCCTGGTTTTTGCTTTTGCCTTCGGTTATTTTCTTTTTGAAATACGCTTTGGCATATTGATTGCCCGAGTTGCTAATCTGGCTTAAAGCGATGCGGTGGATAGCCATATTTAGTTTGCGGTTGCCGGACTTACTTTTAACATGTCTAATGGTTTTTCCCGATGACTTTTGTCTGGGCGCCAAGCCGGCGTATTTGGCCAAGGCGGCCGGCGAATGGAAACGCTCGATGTTTCTGATTTCGGCCATAACTGCCGAAGCCAGCACCGTGCCGCAGCCGTTCATAGTCGGCAGTTTCTGCGCGACTATCTACTGTCAATCGGTTGGAATCAGAAACCACCGGCACCTCCCCTGCCGCCGGAGATCGTGGACCAAACCGCACATAAATACGCGCGGGCCTATGACCGCCTGAAAAAAGTTCTGGCCGAATGAGCCGGGCGAAAAGGAGAACAGACACAAAAGGACACCGCTTCCGCGTGAAGCCGTGTCCTTCTTTTTTTATAAAAAATTAAATAAAAAATACTAAAATCCCCCTTACCCCCTTTGTTAAAGGGGGCATAATTCTTACTTCTTACTTTCATACGCCCTAATGGCTTCCACTACTTTGGAATCGGCTTTCAAATCTTCTACGAATAAAACTTGCGATAAATTAATGGACATTTTGTCTTCCGGGCCATGGATCTCGTTGCCCAATTTAACTAAAGAAAAATTGTCCGCCTCGGTTGTGGCGGCTGGTTGCTCAACCGAGGTCTGCAAGCTGCCAGCGGTGCGCAAATAATAGATGTCTTCCAGCACCAAAGTCTGCTGATTGGCATCCGTGACTTTGCCGAAATAGACCTGGCCGTTAGATAAAAACACGGCCTGATATTTACTGAAATCCGCCCAATCGGACAAACGGCCGAAATTCTTGGTGTCACCGCCCAATAAACCGTTAAAAACCATAAATAAGAGCAAAGCCGCGGCTAAAATTACCACGGTCCAAAGAATGGTTTGGCGCTTTTCCCGGCTGCCTAAGCACCACTCGGTAATTTTGTTAAACATAAAGGTATAAATTATTTTTTAAAATTATTTATCTTTTTCTCCACCTCCTGGTTCCCCGGATTTAATTCTAACACTTGCCGGTAATATTTCAAAGCCTCGGCCGTCTCCCCTTTGGCCTCAAGGGCGATACCCAGGCTGTATAAACTATTAGCATGGTTGGGCAAAACGCTTAAAGCCAGCTTGAACCTTTCCACGGCCAAGGCAATCTGTCCGTGATTATAATAATATCTGCCCAGTTCATAAAAAATTTCCGGGTCGAAAGTCGCCGCGGCCAGCTGATTTAACAAATCAAGCGCCAGCTTATCTTTTTGGTTTTTAAAATAAGCTTTAGCTAAGCCAAACTTAGCTTCATAATAATCAGGCTTTAGTTCTGAGGCCCGCTTAAAATATTTTTCCGCGTTAAGAAAATCGTTGTTATTAAAATAGGCCTTGGCCAATTCGGTCGCCAATACCGGATTGGTCGGCTCTAGCGTTAAAGCACGGCTAAAAGACTCAACCGCCCAGGGCTCGCTGTTAAAAGTCAAAGGGGCGGCGTCGCGATAAATCATGCCCAAGGTTTCCCAGGCCACGACCGAATTCGGCGCCAGCGAAGCGGCAAGCCTTCCCCGATCAATCGCCGAAGCAATATTGGCTTTAAGGTAGCCGCCGTCTCTTTTATCTTTCGGCTTCTGGGCTTCAGTTCTCATCCGATTTAAATAAAATTTAGCCAAACTGATTTCATAATTATGCCGCTTCGGATTTAATCTGACGGCGGCGGCCAGACCGGCCTCCCGATCGGCTCCGCGCGCGGCCAAAACATCCGCGGCAAAAAATTTTATTTCATAGACCGCCAAAGCAAACCAGCCGGCGGCGGCCAAAAATAAGGCCAACAGCCAAAACTTCCGCCATTTCAAATTTTCGGCTAAGCTGATTATTTTTTCTTTAAATACCGCCGCGTCCCGCGCCTGCCAAAAAGCGACCAGCAGCCCCAGAAACAGCCAAAAAGAAAAATTTAGAACCGTATTGGTTTGGAAAAAGATCTGGCAGAGAAAAAGCCCGAGAAAAACCGAAAACAGCATAATGGCTAAATTATAATCCCCGCTTCCACCATCTGTCCGCCGAATTTTTCTATGCTTAACCAACAACTTAACATTTAAATAGATTATTAAACTTACAATCAAAAAATAACCAAGCAGTCCCAATAGTCCGTAAGTCGCCGGCAGCTCCAAAATCTGCGAAGCGCTTTTGTCAAACCTGACTTGCCAAAGCGAATTTTGATTTAATTCAGCCGGCCGGTAAAGAGAAAAGTCGTAGGCAAAAGTTCCCGGGCCGCTGCCCAAAAACGGGCTTGCCTTTAAAGTTTGCTCGGTGATTGCCAGCGCCGGGCCATGACTCAAAATCGCTTCCCGAGGCGGCTTCAAGCCTAACCAAGACGAATTGACCGATACTAAAACAACTATAATCAAAATCAAGCCGCTGCCGAAAATATAACGTTCGGATTTTTTCAGCTGGCCGGTTAAAAATAAGCCGATCGCCGCGGCCGCGGCCGCCGTTAAAAAAATTCCCAAACTATAAAGCGAGCCCCCTGCCGGATTAAACCAGGGCGAGCCAAGCCAGTTTGACGCCTCGCCGGACAATAATTTTAAAAAACCAACCCTGGCTAAAAAGCTTATCGCCGCGGCCGCTAAAGCCGAATAAATAAATAATTTTAATAAATCATAAATCTTTTTCGCGCTGTCAGCCACGCCGGTATTAATGAGCAAAAAATAAAATATCACCAGGCTGAAAAGCCCCAGCCAGGCGTCGGAAAACCGGCCGTAGTAGCCGAAGAAAGAAGAAAACCAGTCCAAGCTAAAAACAGCAGACGCGGCGGCCAATGACAAAAACAACAGGATGGGCAAATTTAAAATATTGGTTTTAATTTTCAACTCCTCTTGCCTTGCCATTTTAAAGAGCCACAAAAACAAAGCTAGCGGCATAACTAACCAAAGCAAAAACTGTTTGTTAAATTCAAAAAATTCCGCGGTCCAGGGCAAAAAAAACAAAGGCAGTATGACGATAACAGCCTTGATGATGAAATTAACGGCTTTTTCTAAATTATCGCTTATACTATTTGACGTTAGAAATTAATCATTTATCGTTTTATTTTCTTCCTTTCCCTCAAACACATCCTTAATGAAAACCGCCAAAGCCGTGGAAACCGGAATGGATAAAAGCGCGCCGAAGATGCCGGCCAATTTAAAACCGGCCATTATCGCCATGATACTAATAATCGGATTCAAACCTACCGCTTTTTGCATAATTTTTGGCTGGAGAAAATTGCCTTCAATAAAATGGATGATATAAAACAAAATCACGGCCAAAACCGCCAAAACCGGCGATTGGGTAAAAGCGATGAACACGGCCGGGATGGCGCCAAAAATCGCTCCCATGTAAGGAATGAAAGAAAGCATGCCTACCAAAATTGCCAACACCGCGGCATAATTCACTCCCAAAATTTCCAAACCAACATAAGCCATAATTGCCAGTGATAAAGCAATAATCAGTTGGCCGCGCAACCAGTAGCCCATTTTTAACTGCATGCGGTTGACCAAATGCATCAAATAGGCTTGGTGTTTAGCCGGCGCCAGCGACCAAACCAGTTTTTTTATGGCGCTTTCCTCCACCACCATGTAAAAAGTCAAGACTAAAACCAAAGCGAAAGAAAAGATGCCGCCGAAAATACTGAACAAAGTGAAAAACACGCCCGAAGCCGTATTCTGCAAATAGCCGGTGAACACGTCAAAAGAGCCAGTGACATTGTCCAATATGCCGTATTTTAAAGAATATTCCCGCAAGTTAGAGTATTTTGAAAACAAGGCGTCAAAATATTGCGGCAGATTGCTGGAAATGCCATTGACTTCTTTGATGATTACTGGCGTTATTAAATACAAAACTCCGCCCAGTACCGCGAAAAAAATAAAATAAATAGCCAAAACGCTGGCCGAACGGGGTATGCCTTTTTGCTTCAGCCTGTCCACCCAGGGGTCAAGCGCGCTGGAAAAAACCAAAGACACAAAAAACAAAATCAAAATATCGCTGATTAAATATAAAAAATAAAACAAAATTAAAATCGCGACGATTTTAAAAACCGTGGCGCTGGTGATGTTAATTTTAATTGGACGATTGGTAAGTTCCATGCTGTTATTATAAAACAAAAGACACCCGGTGTCCATTGAAACCGAGTGTCCTAAATTTTACACTACCTGTAGTGACTTCGTCGTGAGCTCAGTCGAACGAGCTTGCCGAACTACATTCCCATCATTGACGGGTCCATGCCGCCCGGCATGCCGCCATGGCCATGGTCATCTTTCTTTTCCGGCTTTTCCGCTATTACCGCTTCGGTGGTTAAAAACATAATGGCCGCGCTGGCCGCGTTTTCCAAGGCGCTTCGCACCACTTTAGTCGGGTCAACGATGCCAGCCGCGAACATATCCTCAAATTTATCCGTCATGGCGTTATAGCCCAAATTTTTATTGCCGGCCTTATATTCTTTCATAATGTTATACAAAACTAAGGAGCCGTCTTTGCCCGCGTTGGCCACGATTTGCTTAATGGGCTCTAAAACCGCGATGTCCACCAGTTTGGAGCCGGCCGGGTCGTCTTTTTTGTCAGTTAATTCATCAAAAGCATTGCCGGCCTGGGCCAAGGCCAAACCGCCGCCCGCCACCACGCCCTCGGCTACGGCCGCGCGAGTGGCGTTCAAAGCGTCTTCAATCCGGTCCTTTTTCTCTTTCATTTCCACTTCCGTGGCCGCGCCAACTTTAATGACCGCCACGCCGCCTGCCAATTTAGCCAGCCGCTCCTGCAATTTTTCTTTGTCATAATCCGAATCCGTGATTTCCAGCTCTTTCCTGATGGCGGCCACGCGGTTGTCAATGGCCTTTTTGTCGCCCTTACCTTCAACAATGGTGGTATCGTCTTTGGTGGAAACAACTTTCCTGGCCTGGCCCAAGTCTTCAATTTTGGCATTTTCCAATTTCAAGCCCACTTCTTCGGTGATGAATTTACCGCCGGTTAAAATCGCTATGTCTTCCAGTATGGCTTTTCGGCGGTCGCCGAAACCCGGCGCTTTAATGCCTAAAACATTAAACGTGCCGCGCAATTTATTGACCACGAAAGTAGCTAAAGCCTCGCCTTCAATCTCGTCCGCGATTATTACCAAATCTTTTTTGCCCGACTGCGCCATTTTTTCCAGTAGTGGCAAAATTTCCTGAACCGAGGCGATTTTTTTATCAGTAATCAAAATATACGGCTCATTAAATTCGGCTTTCATGGTTTCGGTGTTGGTCACCATATAGCCGGAAACATAACCTTTATCAAATTGCATGCCCTCAACCACTTCTTTAATCACGCCGAAAGTTTGGCCTTCCTCCACCGTGATGACCCCGTCTTTGCCCACGGCTTCCATGGCTTCGGCGATAATTTTGCCGATCTCGGGGTCGTTGGCGCTAATGGACGCCACTTGCGCGATTTCTTCCTTGGTGGAAATAGTTTTGCTCATCTTTTTCAAATTGGCCACGATTTCTCCCACTTTTTTTTCTATGCCCTGGCGCAGTTCAATCGGCGACACGCCGCTCGCCACCATTTTTAAGCCTTCGGCAATCATGGCTTGCGCCAAAATTGTGGCCGTGGTAGTGCCGTCACCGGCCGCGTCATTGGTTTTTGAGGCCACTTCTTTTACCAACTCGGCGCCGATGTTTTCAAATTTGTCTTCCAGCTCAATTTCTTTAGCCACGGTTACGCCGTCTTTAGTAATTATCGGGCCGCCGTAGCTTTTTTCTATGACCACATTCCGGCCTTTTGGTCCCAAGGTCACCTTAACCGCGTTAACCAGCTGGTCAACGCCTTTCTTCAAAGCGTTTCTGGCTTTTTCGTCGTAAATAATTTGTTTCGCCATATTGTTTGATACTGTCATTGCGAGCGACCGGAGGGAGCGAAGCAATCTCACGTACTCGGATATTAACCAGAGATTGCTTCGTCGCTTGCGCTTCTCGCAATGACAATTCTTTTTTATTAATTATTCTAAAATCCCCAAAATATCGCTTTCGGAAATTATTAAATACTCCACGCCGTCAACCTTGATTTCATCCGGCGAATATTTTTTAAACATGACTTTATCCCCGACCTTGACGCTCATTTGAGCGCGCTGGCCGTTATCCAACAGCTTGCCAGCCCCCACGGCTATGACTTCGCCTTTTTCCGGCTTTTCCTTGTCCACTGTGTCGGGCAGGACAATCCCGGCCTTAGTGACTTCATCTTCGGCAATCGGCTTAACCACTAAATGGTCATGCAAAGGTTTTAATTTCATAAAATTACTTTTGTCATTGCGAGCGACTGCAAGGCAACGCAGGTCCCTCGCTAATGCTCGGGATAAACTTCGCAATCTCACGAATGAGTATTAATAAATTAAAATTTATAAAATCACATTAGCACTTAAACATTAAGAGTGCTAACTATTATTGTATTTTAGCCTTCCGCTACCGGCTTGTCAAGAGTTTAAAATTTAGCTTAATTTAAATAAAAATACGAATCTGGCGGCCAGTCCGTATGTATAATTTTAAATATTTTATAATTTGACAAATTCAATGCTTTCTCCCGCATCCGCTAGTTTGGCATAAATCATAATTACCTGCAAATCCGGGTATTTTGCCAAAATTTTAGTTTTGGCCTTTTTTAATTCCTCCTCATGAAACTTCTGTTCGGTCGCGTCATCGCCGTTAAAAACTTTGCCGCCGCCATAAGCGCCACAGTCCTGATGATTGACGATAACTATTTTTTTCACGTGGTGCAAGTCATGAGGCGCACTAACGCATTGCATAGATATATCATTATCAACACTTTCATTAATCGCCTTAGCCGCACCAGGCAAAGAGGGAAAATCAAAACCTTTTACATTCAACTCTTTTTCAACAAATTCTAGAGTTTCCCGCCAGAACCGAAAATCAATGCAGGTTAAAGCCACGACTTCGCAGGAATGAATGTTTCTAAATTTAAATGGCAATTTCATATTCCCTTGTCATTCTGAGCCCGAAAGGGCGAAGAATCTTTAATACTTTTTAAATATAATTTCACTTCCTCTTCATCTATTTGATACATTTCTAATAACTCGTGGCTTAAATCATTCATCTCCGGATTAACACTTTTTATCAAATCAATCTTCTTTTTTCTCAACCAACCCTTTAATTCTTTTTCTCTGCTAATCGCATCTCGAGCATACTTATATTCTTCATAATAAACTAAAAAACTTAATTTATATTTACTAGTAAAAACTGAACCGCATCCGTTTTTATGTTCAATAATACGCCTAATAATATCATTAGTAAAACCAATATAAAATGTAGTTCGTTCGTAGTTTGATAAAATATAGACGTAAAATATGTATTCTTTTTTCATTGTTTTTATTCTTGTCATTCTGAATGAAGCGTAGCGAAATGAAGAATCTATAATACTATAATATACGACTTATCATGTATTATAGATCCTTCACTGGCGTTCAGGATGACAAAAAATATTCCGCTCAGGATGACTAAAACGTTATTCTATGTTTTTTAACTTCCGCCAGCGCTTAACCGCTTTGGTTCTGGCCAGTTCGCGTTCAATCGCGGCGTTAACTTCGGTGAAATCAATATTTTCCCCGCGGCGCGCTTTTTCTTTAAGTTCGGCCGCTCGTTTGTGAGCTTCCTCGGCGCGCGCCAAATCAAGCTCCTCGGCGCGCTCGGCCGTGTCCGCCAAAATCACCACTTTATCTTTCAGCACTTCAAGAAACCCGCCGGAGATTGAGATGATTTCGTCTTCCCCGTTTTTCTTTTTAATATGAACCACGCCCGGCATTAAGCTCGACACTAATGGGATATGATTAGGCAAAACCGTAATTTCTCCGGCTTTAGTCGGGATGGTAATTTGGGTAATTTCTTCTTTTAGCACAACGCGCTCCGGAGTGACAATTTCAAATTTTATATATTTATCAGACATAATTATTATAACTGTCATTGCGAGGAGACCAGTACTCTGGCGACGAAACAATCTCTGGTTAAGTTTCGAGTACGTGAGATTGCGAAGTTTATCCCGAGCATTAGCGAGGGACCTGCGTTGCCTTCGGTCGCTCGCAATGACAAACTAAGTAATTTTATTTATTTTCCCACTTCTTCAATTCCGCCTTTCATGTAAAATTCGCTTTCTGATTTATCATCATGTTTCCCGGCCAAGATTTCTTTAAAAGCGCGGATGGTGTCGGAGAGTTTAACATATTTACCGGCATGACCGGTGAAAGTTTCGGCCACGGCGAACGGCTGGGACAAGAATCTTTGCATTTTTCTGGCGCGCGCTACTGTTATCTTATCTTCAACCGATAATTCTTCCATGCCTAAAATGGCGATAATATCCTGCAAGTCTTTATATCTTTGTAAAACCTTTTGTACGGCTCGAGCAGTATCATAATGGTCTTGCCCGACAATCTTCGGGTCTAAAATAACCGAAGAAGAATCCAACGGATCCACAGCCGGATAAATGCCAAGTTCGGATAAGCCGCGGGACAACACCACGGTAGAATCTAAATGGCCGAAAGTCGTGGCCGGCGCCGGGTCGGTTAAATCGTCGGCCGGCACGTAGACCGCCTGAATCGAAGTAATCGAACCTTTATCGGTTGAAGTAATGCGCTCCTGCAACTCGCCCATTTCCGTGGCTAAAGTCGGCTGATAGCCCACCGCGCTCGGCATGCGCCCGAGTAAGGCGGACACTTCTGAGCCAGCCTGAGTAAATCTAAAGATGTTATCTATAAATAGTAATACGTCTTTATTTTTTTCATCACGGAAATATTCGGCGATAGATAAGCCGGATAAAGCCACGCGAGCCCTTGCCCCCGGCGGTTCGTTCATCTGCCCGAAAACCATGGCTAATTTGTCTATAACTTTGGCTGACTTCATTTCATGATAAAGGTCATTGCCTTCGCGGGTTCTTTCGCCCACGCCGGCGAAAACCGATACGCCGCCGTGCGCTTTAGCAATATTATTAATTAATTCCTGGATAACCACGGTTTTACCCACGCCGGCGCCGCCGAACAGCCCCACTTTGCCGCCTTTTAAAATCGGGCAAATCAAGTCGATAACTTTAATGCCGGTTTCCAAAATTTCGGTTTTAGTGGATTGTTCAACAAATTTAGGCGCGGGCCGATGAATCGGATAGCGCTTTTTTGTTTTTGCAGCCGGTAGTTCGTCAACCGGCTCGCCCAAAACATTAAAAATCCGGCCTAAAGTTTCCTCGCCTACCGGCACGGTAATATTATCTCCGGTATTGACCACGCTGTCGCCGCGCTTAAGCCCGTCAGTCGTTCCCATAGCGATAGCTCTGACGACATTACCGCCTAAGTGCTGCTGGGTTTCTAAAACCAGCTTTTGGCCATGGTTGTTAATTTCCAAGGCCGTATAAATCTCCGGCAAATCACCGGGAAAATAAACGTCAACCACCGCGCCGATGATTTGCTTGATTACACCTGTTTTTTTGTCTGACATATTATTTAAATTTGAATTATAAATTTTTACTCCGCCAACGCATTAGCTCCGGCGGATATTTCCGCGATTTCCGAAGTGATGGCCGCTTGCCTGGCTTTATTAAACGACAAGGTCAATTCGCTCACCATATCGCCGGCCGCTTCCGTGGCCTGATGCATGGCGCTCATGCGCGCCGAATGCTCGGAGGCGTTGGATTCCAGTAAAGCCTGATACAGCTGGATTTCAATTAATCGAGGCAACATCTCATCCAACACTTCAGCCGGGCTGGGTTCAAAAGTATATTCATATATAAATTCGCCGCTGGTTAAATGCTGTTTTTCTTTTTCTTCTATAAACTCTTTATCCAAACCCAATCTTGTGTCTTGGCCGGCAACACCCAAATATTTTTCCGTTTCATTAATTTCAATAGGCAAGAGCTGCTTAACCCTGGGAGTTTGCTTAGCCGCGTTGACATAGTCGGTATAAACCACCATCACCTTATCATATTTTCCCGACAGATAATCATCAATCGCCAGCCGCGCCACGGGCACGACTTCTTTAACCTCGTTGATATAATCCAGTTTAGGAAAATCAGCCGCTACTTCAAAACCAAAATTTTTATGCACGACCGCTCCTTTTTTGCCGATTAAAATAAATTCGTTGGCATTTGCCTGGTGCCGTTTGATTGATTCAACGGCTTTTTTTACTATGGCCGAATTAAAGCCGCCGCAAAATCCGCGGTTAGAGGTAATTAAAATCAGCGCCACCTTCTCCACCCGTTTCCTTTTAACCAGCAAAGGATGCAAGGCCCGACCGGCCTGGTCATTGCCGGCTTTGGCCAAATTTAAAACCGTTGACCAGCTTAAATTGGCATACGACCTAGTTTTTAAAACCGCTTCAATGGCTTTGCGCATTTTCGCGGCCGACACCATTTCCATGGCCCGGGTAATTTTTTTAGTATTACTAATCGATTTTATTCTGTTTTTTATGTCTCGACTTGATGGCATAACTCGGGTTTGTCATTGCGAGGAGCGTCAGCGACGAAGCAATCTCACGAACTATTAACTTAACTAATTGTCCGCTAGATTGCTTCGCTCCCTTCGGTCGCTCGCAATGACAAAATAATTATTCCTTTATTAAATAATCCAAATTATTTTTATAATCTTCAATCAAGCCCTTCATTTCCCGTTCCAATTTTTCGTCCAAATCTTTCTTCTCCGCGATTTGTTTTAAAATTTTCGCGCCCGAGGCAGCCGCGTACTTGTATAAACCGATCTCAAAGTCAGAAATTTTTTCCACCGGCACGTCATCGGCCAAGCCGTTAATCAAAGCATAAAAAATCAAAACCTGATTAGCCACCGGCACCGGGCTATACTGGCCTTGCTTAAAGATTTCTTGAAGCCTCTTGCCGCGTTCCAATTTAGCTTTTGTGTCTTTATCCAAATCCGAGCCGAATTGGGCGAAAGCGGCCAATTCCCTGAATTGGGCGGCTTCCAGCTTCATTTTGCCCGCGACTTTTTTCATGGCTTTAATCTGCGCGTTGGAACCCACGCGCGACACCGATAAACCGGCGTCCACGGCCGGACGATTGCCTTGATAAAACAATTCCGGCATTAAATAAATCTGGCCGTCGGTAATGGAAATAACATTAGTCGGAATGTAGGCCGACATGTCGCCGGCCGGGGTTTCAATGATGGGCAAAGCCGTAATCGAGCCGCCGCCAAAATCCTTATTTAATTTGCAAGCGCGCTCTAAGAGGCGCGAATGCAGATAAAAAACATCGCCCGGGTAAGCTTCGCGCCCGGGCGGCCGGCGCAGCAAGAGGGAGATTTCGCGGTAGGACACGGCGTGCTTTGATAAATCATCATAAACTATTAAAACGTCCTCGCCTTTATCTAAAAAATATTCGGCCATGGCGCAGCCGGCATAAGGCGCGATGTAAAGTAGCGAGGCCGGGTCGGACGCGCCGGCCAAAACTACAGTAGTGTATTCCATGGCGCCAGTCTGCTCTAGTTTTGCCACTAGTCCGGCCACTTTGGATTCTTTTTGCCCGATGGCCACGTAAATGCATTTCATGTTTTGCCCTTTCTGATTGATAATCGTATCAATGGCCAGGGCGCTTTTACCGATTTGACGGTCGCCGATAATTAATTCTCTTTGGCCGCGGCCAATCGGGATGATGGCATCAATAACTTTTACGCCGGTTTGCACCGGTTGCTTAACCATCTCGCGGGTAATCACGCCAGGCGCGATTTTTTCTACCGGATAAAATTTATCCGCCGAAATTTCTCCCTTGCCGTCAAGCGGCTCGCCCAGCGGATTAACTACCCGGCCGATCAGGGCGTCGCCCACCGGCACTTCCAAAATTTTCTTCAGGCACCTTACTTCATCGCCTTCTTTAATGCCCAGGTAGTCGCCTAAAATAATCGCGCCAACCCGGTCTTCTTCCAAGTTCAAAGCCATGCCTGACACCAGTCCGTTTTCGGTTTTAAATTCCAGCATCTCGGACATCATCACTTCGCTAATGCCACTGATTCTGGCGATGCCGTCGCCGATTTCAATCACTCGGCCGACGGTTTGCTCTTTTAAGCCGGTTTTAAAATTGGCAATCTGCTCTTTTAATTGTTCAACGATAAAATCTTTGGTGGTAGACATAATATTAAAATTTCTTTTCATGTCATTGCGAGGAGCCCGTAATCGGGCGACGCGGCAATCTCCGGTTCAATAGCACGTACGTGGATTTTTACCAGAGATTGCTTCACTTCTTTCAGAAGTTCGCAATGACAAAAAGCTATAAATTATTTAATCATTTTATTTTTTAACTCTTCCAAACTAGTTCTTAGGCTTCCATCTACTACCCTATCGCCATATCGTATCACTACTCCGCCTAAAATATTTTTATCAATTTTTTCGTTTAGCACAACTTCTTTGGCGCCAGACAGCTCGGCAATATAATTTTCCAATAATTTAATACTCGCTTTATCCAAGCCGTTGGCACTCGTAGCCGAAGCTTCAACAATGCCATATTTTTCATTCCAAATTTTGATGAATTCAGCCGAAATTTTATCCGCTTTATTCAGCATATTATTCTCGGCCAAAAGTTCAACGAATTTTTTTATGGACGGCTTAACCCGGCCGGCCGATTTTCCTGCCACCGTTTCATACAAACTTAAAGCGAATTGTTTGGCCGTGATTTTCATTTATGCTTTTGTCATTCCCGCGTCCGCCAGCCGGCGGAGCGGGAATCCAGAAATTATTTATTTAATAATCTTCTTAATTATCACTTTATCCTTTTTTAAGTCCATTTTTTCCCCCAAAATCTTTTCCACCGACACCGCCACCAAACCCGCCACCTCCGTTTTAATCTCTTTTAAAGTCTGGCGCTTTTCCGCCTGCATTTTCTGTTTTTCCTGATTAATTACCGCGCCGATTTCTTCTTTCGCCTTAGCCGTCATTTGCTGTTTTCCGGCTTCAGCGTCTAAAGCCGCTTTTTCCAAAATCTCATTAGCTTGTTTTTTGGCTTGGACCAAAGCTTTATTAAACTCCCGCTCGGTCTCGGCTAATTTTTCTTCGGCTTTCTGCGCGTCGTCCAGCCCTTTAGCAATCCGGCTTGACCTTTCCGCCATCACTTTGGCCAACGGCTTAAACGCGAACCAATACAAAACCGCGAAGACGACGGCAAAATTAAAAATTTGCGCGAGTAGTAAGTGCCAATCAATGTGAAATGTTTCGATTAAACTATCCATAAATTATTCTGTCATTGCGAGGAGCACAAGCGACGAAGCAATCTCAAGAACACCAAACTATCGGCTAAACCTGCCATACGTGAGATTGCTTCGCTCCTTTCAGTCGCTCGCAATGACATTCTTATAATTATTTAACGTAGAGAGGCTAATATCTAGCCTCCCTGTAATCAAACAATTAGTTTATTTGATACTGAAAGCGATAACCAAGGCATAAATGGCGACCGCTTCGGCGAATGCAGAAGCGAGTAGCATGGGAACTAAAATTTTTCCCGCGGCTTCCGGGTTGCGGCCGATCGCTTCCATGGCTTTAGCGCCAATAAAGCCGATACTCAAGGCCGGTCCGATTGAACCGATGCCGATGGCCAAGGCTTTAGCTAACATGACTGTTTCCATAAGTTTATTATTATTAATTTATAATATTTACTCATGCTCTTCCGCCGTATGCATGGTCAAATAAGCCAAAATCAAAATCGCAAAGATAAAAGCCTGCACTAGCCCGATGATGATTTCCAAAAACATAAAGGGTATAGGTAGGCCAAAAGCCAAAATGGCCGACATGGCGGCTAAGAGCACCTCGCCGGCGAAAATATTGCCGAAAAGACGGAATGACAAACTGGCAACTTTGGCGAATTCACCCACGATTTCGATGAGACCAACGAAAACCTTAACCGGATTGACCACTAAAATCGTCGGCTCTTTCAAAATCTTTTCGGGTATCTCCAATATCGCCTTGATATTTATAAATTTATTAAGGTAATTCCAAAAACCCAAAGCAATGACAGAAAAAATATGGCTAAAAACCACGCCGACGGTCGCTAAGGCTAAAGTGGTGTTTAAATCAGCCGTGCCGCCGCGAAAAAAAGGAATGAAAACTTTTTCGCCATGTTCGGCCGCCACTTGACCGACCGAACCGATGCCGGGCAAGAGGCCAAGCCAATTATTTAATAAAATAAAAACAAAAAAACTTAAAACAAAGGGGAAATATTTTAAAGTTTTTTCCCGCGAACCGGTAACCGAGTCAAAGACGCCAGATAACATTTCAATCGCCGCTTCCACCGCGTTCTGTAAGCCGCGAGGCACTAATTTTATTTTAGTTTTTAAAAATAAGCTAAAAATTATCACCGCCAAAACCACCAGCCAGGTATTAAGTAAAGAGTTGGTAATAGTAAAGCCGTGAACATTAAAAATCGGTTCGGCGAATAACGTACTTTCGGTTGTTATTTCCGTATGCGCTATCGGCGCTTCAGCCCCAATAGCTTCTACCGCGGACAATGACATAATGTTATACAAAATAAAAAATTTGGTTTTAATTTCCAAAGTTTTTTAAAAATTTACTTCTTTTTGCTCAATCTTTCAATTTTTTTATATTCCGCCAAGGTATTTCTGACCAGGCCAACCATGGATACCAGAAAAGCCGTGCCGACGCATAAAAGAAACAGCCAGGGCGCGCTCGAAAATTTTCTATCCAGCCATTTTCCCAAATACAGCGCGATAATAATGGGCGCGGCTATCCAGGCGGACAGGCGAGCGAACATTATCAGCGCCGGCTGCCACCAAGCTTCCTGGTTTGGCTTGTTCCCTTCTGACATATAATTAAAAATCAAGGGCGGAGCCGTCCTTGGATGACTAATGTTTTCCACAATAGCCCACTTCTTTTATACACCAATTTTTATCTTTAGTCAACCCTTAAATTTTTATATTTTAAACATTCGTCGGGCGTTTTCGGTGCTAATATCAGCTATTCTATCGAAGCTTAAAGTCTTGATTTCCGCAATCCTCTCGGCCACTCTTTTAACGAATAGCGGTTCGTTGCGCCGGCCGCGGAACGGTTCTGGCGTCATATAAGGACAATCGGTTTCCACCATAAATTTACCCGAGGGCAGGCGGCGGATCAAGTTATCCCATTGGGCGGAAAAAGTAATCAGGCCGGTAAAAGAAATGTTCAGACCCAAGTTAAAATACTGCCAAGCCAGTTCTTCGTCGCCGGAAAAGCAGTGCATCACGCCCCAGTCTTTGTCTTTGGGCAGGCTGTCTTTATAGTCTTTTTTAAAAGCTTTTAAAATTTCCAGCATGTCGTCATGCGCCTGGCGGCAGTGGATAATCACCGGCAGCTTAAGATTGTGCGCCAGCTTTAACTGCTCTTGAAAAACTTGTTTTTGCTTTTGTTTAATCGCCCTGACGTCTCCGGCGGCATCAACCTGATAATAATCCAGCCCCACTTCGCCGATCGCCACCACTTTTTTAAACTGCGCCAATTTTTCATAAACGTCATAGCTGAATTCTTCTTCCCGCGTGGTAAATTTATAATCCTCACTCTCGGCTTTCTGCTCATGAGTATGGATGGGATGCAGGCCGACCGCGGCGTAGACCCCTTTTTCGTATTTGTTGGCGTACTCCAAAGCCCGCTTGGAGGTTTTAGTTTCCGAGCCGACCAAAATCATCCAGGTATCGGCCGCCAAAGAGCGGCGAATCACTTCGTCCGCGTCGTCCTTAAAAGCGTTAAAATTTACATGCGCGTGGGTATCGATTAGCATAAATATAGTGGTATTATTTTAAATTCAACAATTTTATGTTAAAATATAGGCATAATAATAAAAATGCCTATGCTAACAAAAATAAAACTAACAAAAAAACAAGAAAAAGATCTATTTAATATCAAGCGGAACAGCCATTCGGAAATGATTCGCGACAGAGCTC
>Ga0210016_1002378_pt1 | contig 17116 bp, 13 predicted proteins | sample CryGeyCG2014_300_FD_185454 | JGI IMG/M metagenome (GOLD analysis project Ga0210016, IMG submission 185454) | Groundwater microbial communities from aquifer - Crystal Geyser CG02_land_8/20/14_3.00 (SPAdes) (version 2) | ecosystem: Environmental > Aquatic > Deep subsurface > Groundwater | place... | reverse complement strand
GTTCTGGCTATGCAAGAAGGCAAACCGGAAACGAGCGCTCAAATATAAGATTCACCGCAGAGACGCAGAGAGCACAGAGAAAAATATTGATAATACTCTGCGTCCTCTGCGCCTCGGCGGTGAAATTTCTTTTGAGATATTCGAACCGAAGGCGGACCAGGAAGTCCCCGGCGGGACAGTGACGCGCGCCAAGGCGACATGCCTTTGTTGCGGGGCGGTTCTGCCGCCGGACCGGGTTCGGGCCCAACTATCCGAGCAGCGGGGCGGTGCGGACGTGATATTTCACCGCGGAGACGCGGAGAGCGCAGAGAAGAACAAAACTTTAAACTCTGCGTCCTCCGCGCCTCTGCGGTGGGAAAGAATTGGCGGGGCGCGGATGCTTGCCGTTGTAACGCTGCGTCCTGGTATCCAGGGCCGCAACTACCGTCTGCCGACAGAGCAGGACTACCAGGCTGTCTGGAAGGCACAGAATCGTCTCAAGGCCATACTCGACGAGTGGGAACGCGGTGGCAAGAAGGGGCTTTGCCCGGTGCCGGATGAGCCAGCGCCAACCAAAGACACACACCGCGCAGTAGGAAGCCAAATTCCACTATATGGGATAACATCGTTTGGCGATCTTTTTACGGCGCGGCAGAAGGTAGCATTGATGACTTTCGTAACCATACTGAAATCTGGTGTTGCTATATCACGGGAGTGCAAAGATCTGCTGGCGATCGCTGTCGGTCGTGTGGCGGATGCCACTGCTAGCCTCACGCAATGGCTGGCGTCCGGCGAGGAAATTAAGCACGTCTTTAGCCGTCAAGCACTTCCTATTGTCTGGGACTATGGAGAAACTAACCCCATTACGAATGCTTCGAGAAGTTGGAATAGTGCCATTAATTCTATTGCGAATGTAGTGGCATCAGTTGCCAGTGCCCAAATGACTGTTGGTCAAGTACAGCAAGCAGATGCATGTCAGTCGTCATTGCCAGCCGAAGCCGTTGGCGTGGTTTTCACTGATCCGCCTTATTATGATGCTATCCCATACTCTGACCTATCCGACTTTTTTCTCGTCTGGTTGAAACGTTCTCTTCCCGGCGCACCTTGGTTACGCGATCCCTTTGAGCCATCTAATCCATTATCACCCAAGACCCGCGAAGCCGTGCAATGCGAAAAAGTCAAAGATGCAAATGGTTGTCCGAAAGACCGCTCCTTTTACAAAAATATCATGGGTAAGGCTTTCACCGAGTGCCGCCGCGTCTTGCGGGAAGACGGTATCGGTTCGGTTGTTTTTGCGCACAAAACTACCGAAGGATGGGAGGCACTACTTTCGGGCATGATCCAGGGTGGATGGACGATTACCGGTTCATGGCCAATTTCCACCGAAATGGGTTCGAGGTTGAATGCGCACGAAACATCCGCTCTCGCCACCAGCGTCCACCTTGTCTGCCGTCCACGGCCGGAGGACGCGCCGGTGGGGGACTGGGCTGATGTCTTGCGGGAGATCTCCAAGCGCGTCGGCGACTGGATGGAAAGGCTCCAAAACGAGGGAGTCCGAGGTGCAGACTTGGTCTTCGCCTGCATCGGCCCTGCCTTGGAAATTTATAGTCGGTATTCCAAGGTGGAAGATGCCGAAGGAAAGCCAATTCCCTTGGGCGGTGACCCGGAAGCCAAGGAACCACATAAACGCGGCTATCTCGCCTACGTCTGGGAGACCGTCGGTCGTATCGCCCTCCAAAATATCCTTGGCACGGACGACCTGCCTGCCGCGTCGCGGGACGCGGCGCAGGCAGGGGCCCGCGCTCGGAACGGCGCAGCCGGGGCGTTGGAAGAGGATGCGCGGTTGACGGCGCTATTTCTCTGGACGCTTCAGAGTACGAATGGGGAAGAATCTCACCGCAGAGACGCCGAGAACGCAGAGGAAGAAGAAGTTGAAAATGATGAAGACTCTGCGTCCTCTGCGCCTCCGCGGTGCAAAGGTTTTTCCCTGGTCTTCGATGTCGCCCGGCGTTTTGCTCAGCCCTTGGGGATTCATCTTCCGGATTGGGAAGGACGGATCATTGAGACACAAAAAGGGGTGGTTCGCCTCTTGTCCGTTAGTGAGCGAGCCAGGCAGCTCTTTGGTGATGATGGGGCCGATGCTGTTGCCGACTTGATTGAGCATGATCCTCGCAGGGATTACCAGCAGTTGCTCTTTCCTGAATTGGAAGACAATCCACCGCAGAGGCGCAAAGGACGCAGAGGAAAGACAAAAAGGTTATTTAATGAAGAATCTCTGCGCTCTCCGCGTCTCGGCGGTGAGAAAGAGGCGACCACACTCGACCGGGTACATGCAGCAATGCTGCTTCAGGCCGGCGGGCAGGCGAATGCTTTGCGGATGCTCATAAAGGCTGAGCAGGATCGCGGTCCTGATTTCTTGAGGCTTGCAAATGCCCTGTCGGCGCTTTACCCAAAAAACAGCGAAGAGAAAAGACTTCTTGACGCGATGCTTTTAGCCGTGCCAAGATAGACGAAACTTATGGACATATTGACACAAATTGAAGCAGACGGCCTCATCGCAATGAGGAAGAACTTTGTAGAATCAGTAACGATTTCCCTGCCGCCGGGCAGTGATCATACACACGAGCTTGTCAGCGAAGACACGCGAGAGCGATTTCTGCTCGACTTGTGGCGTCGAACTATACGCTTGTCAAAGCTCAAGTTTCAAAACAGGGGCAGAAAGGTCATCGTCCTTGTCCGTCTCGATATTAATGGGGCACCGCATACGAACCCAGACGGTACACGGCTTGACGGGGCACATCTTCATGTATACTTGGAAGGCTTCGAGGATAAGTGGGCGTATCCGATCAACAACAATGAGTTCAGGAATCCAAGCAGCATACAGGACAGCTTTGATGATTTCTGTAGGTACTGCAATATCATGGCGCCTCCTTTTCAGGACGGATTCTTATGAACAAACAGGAATGTAAGCAGCTCATAGATGCTTATGTGGAGTGGCTTCGCAAGGGGCTGTCGGTAGAAAGCCTGGAAAACGCCTGCGAACTTACTACTCCTTTTCTTGACAGGCATAATGATCATCTGCAGATATATGCAATCAAGGAAAATGGGAAGATCATTCTTTCCGATGATGGTTATACTCTTTCGGACCTTCGAACAAGCGGGCTTGAACTGACTACGCCCAAGCGAAAGGCGGTGCTGGATTCTGTTCTCAAGGGTTTTGGAGTCAAACTTGATGGCAACCGGCTTCTTGTCGAAGCATCCCAGCGAAATATCGGGCAGCGCCTTCACGTGTTCATACAGGCGATGCTTGCAGTGAATGATATGTTTATCATGGCGCAGCCACGGGTCGCTACCTTCTTCTGGGAGGATGTGAGGGCGTTTCTCGACAAACACGATGTGCGGTATAGCCCCCGAGTAAAAATTGCAGGTAGAAGCGGTTTTGACCATGCCATAGACTTCTTAATACCGAAATCCCGGAGCAGGCCGGAAAGACTTGTTCAGGCGATTAACGCGCCAAATAAGAACACTATCGGAACCTACCTGTTTGGCCTCACCGACACTCGTGAGGCACGCGGTGAAGAATCAGAAGCCTATGCTTTCCTGAATGATCAGGACAGGGAGGTCGGAGGGGATGTAATCGAGGCGCTCGAAGCATACGAGGTAAAGCCAGCCGTGTGGTCACACAGAGAAAAATATGTGCAGGCCTTAGCGGGATAGGAGAGGATAATGGAACCCTGGTATAAAGTAGTCACGCCGCGCAAGGAAGTCCGTGAGGGCCGGTCGTTTAATCCGGATGAGTTCGCCATCCACCTGAAGCAGCATTGCCGCCTGGATTTCCTACACTTGGCCAATGCCCTGTCGGCTCTTTACCCAAAAAAACAACGAAGAGAAGCGCCTGCTCGATGCCATGTTTCTGGCGGTACCGAGGTGACGGGGTGGCGGTAGCAATAACAAGAAATGTATGGCAGGTCTCTGGTGGTCCAATTACCCGGTCCTATGCGGACGTTTTTCTAAAATACGGCGTTGCCTTAATTGGGCCCGGTGACGCAGGAGAATGGCGGCCCGAACTGAGCGATGATGAATTTGAAGGAAGTTACGTTCGACGATTTGCGTCCGAGGTCATCCCGAGAGATATATTCCTTCTGAGGGTAAGTCAAGCATCAATTCAGGCCGTTGGGGTTGTGGATGGTGGGTACCAGTATCTTCCTCAGTTCGATGATGTTAACGGATGGGACTTGCAGCACGCAAGGAGGGTACACTGGTCTCGATTACCTGATGAATATAAATTTGATGAGTTAGTTTTTGGGGCAAATCCCCCGCGGATTTCAAAGGTTGGCAATGCAACGGTTTTGGATTACGCCTATCGGTTCATTCAGTCGCCGCCCGTTCATTGGCAAACTGCACCATTGCCAAAGTTACCAGAAGAAGAACCACCGTTGGATGAAGTCCCGATACCGTTACAAGGCTTGGTTGCACAGGCCCATGACCTATTCAGTTTCTATTGGAACCAGCAAGCCTTCGGCGAACATCCGACTGAAGATGAACTCATAGCGCATTTTGTCGTTCCGTTACTTCGCGCTCTCGGATGGCAGGTGGAGCAGATTGCTATTAAATGGAAACGAGTTGATGTATGCGTTTTTCGTTCTTTACCTCGGAATCCTGAAAATTGTCATCTGGTTATCGAGGCAAAGAGACTTGGAGCCGGAGTGGAAGGTGCCCTTGAGCAGGCCAAGAGGTATCTCGTCGAGTTGGGAGTCACCAGGGACATCGTCGTGACTGATGGAATAAGATACAGAATGTACAAGGCAGAAAATGATTTTGCCCCTGAAGCGTATGCAAATTTGTATCGCCTGAAAAGTTCTGCATTGAAGCTTTTTGAGCATTTGAGAAGACCATTGGGAGGGGAATAGTCATGGAACCTTGGTATAAGGTGGTTAGTTTGTGAAAGGAAGGGCAGGCCCACGGCTTTCGGGCGCTCATCAAGGCCGAGCAGGACCGCGGCCCAGATTTCTTAAGGCTTGCAAATGCCCTCTCGGCTCTTTACCCAAAGGGATCAGAGGAAAAAAGGCTCTTGGACGCCATGCTGCTCGCGGTACCGCGATAAGGATTCACCGCAGAGGCGCGGAGAACGCAGAGGAAAGACGAAGATAGTAATGGATGTCAAAGCAATGAATTAAGAAGGATTCACCGCTGAGGCGCAGAGGACGCAGAGAAAAGCGATATGAAGGAAATCACTGAAAAGATAATCGGGGCAGCTATTGAGGTCCATAAGACTATTGGGCCTGGTTTGTTGGAATCTGCCTATGAGGAATGCCTCGCCCATGAAATGCAGCTACGAGGTCTGAAATTCGATAGACAAGTTCCCTTGCCCGTGACATACAAGGGTGTGAAACTGGAGTGTGGATACCGATTGGACTTCCTTGTAGAAGAAGCGGTGGTACTCGAACTGAAGGTGGTGGACGCCCTTCAACCCATCCACGAAGCCCAATTGTTGACCTACCTGAAGCTTGGCGGGTGGACAGTCGGGCTAAAGAATTCTCCGCGGTCTCTGCGCCTCCGCGGTGAAAGGAGTTTTTATGGAACCCTGGTACAAGGTGGCAACACCACGAAAAGAAGTTCGAGAGGGCCGTTCATTTAATCCGGATGAGTTTGCCATTGCCCTTGAACAAGTTGTTGCAAAAACGGCGCCGGAGGATTACCGAAATCCCGAGCAATTCTTTTCACGAACGTGCTTTACCAGGGCTCTGAAAGAACACGCGGGAATGGTCCTCCGCCGTCTGAGCGGTGAAACTGCTGACACGGCGCCGGTCTTGACCCTGATCACGCAGTTCGGGGGCGGCAAGACTCATACCCTCACGGCACTCTACCACCTTGCTAAAAATGGTAAGAAGGCCGGCGCCTATCCGGGTGTTTCAGAGCTTCTTCAGGGAGCCGGGCTCTCTGCTGTTCCGGAAGCAAAGGTGGCCGTGTTTGTGGGTAATGCATGGGACCCCCAAGACGGGCGTGAGACTCCGTGGATTGATGTTGCACGGCAGCTTGCCGGGGATAAGGGCGTAGCCGCACTTGGCAAGGCTGCAAAAACGACGCCGCCTGGAACCGAGACAATCGGAAGGGTGTTTGACGCAGCGGGCGGGACCGTGCTCATCCTCTTTGATGAAGTACTGAATTTTATGAACCGGCATCGGGAAATGGCGGACTCTTTTCACGCCTTTCTCCAGAATCTAACCGTGGCCATGACCGGCACGACGCGGGGTGCTGCAGTCATCAGTCTTCCACGCAGCCAGGTGGAGATGACGGACTGGGATATGGAATGGCAGGACAGGATCCAAAAAGTCGTCCGCCGCGTGGCCAAGGACTTGATCGCAAATGACGAGACCGAGATCAGCGAAGTGGTCCGGAGGCGTCTGTTTGAGGATTTGGGGAGCGAGAGGATCCGAAAAAATGTTGCCAAGGCATATGCTGATTGGTGCTTCGAACGACGGGCTGAGCTTCCATCCCATTGGACTGCGGTGGATACGGCATCCACGGAGTCCAAGGCAAAAGAATTTCTGAGGAGCCGGTTTGAAGCCTGTTACCCCTTTCATCCTGCGACCCTTTCGGTTTTTCAACGGAAATGGCAAGCGCTTCAACAGTATCAGCAAACGCGTGGAACCCTGGCAATGCTTGCCCAGTGGATATCCTGGGCCTATCGGGACGCGTATCAGCGGGCACGAAATGAGCCGTTGATTACATTGGGTTCTGCTCCACTCGGGGCGCCGGAATTTCGGGGAGTCATCCTCGGCCAACTGGGCGAGTCCAGGCTTGTGGCCGCTATTGAGGCCGACATCTCTGGCCAACATTCCCATGCGGGGGCCTTGGATGCAGATACCAAAGGACCTCTTAGGGACATTCATCGCCGTGTGGCCTCGACCATACTTTTTGAGTCCTCCGGCGGTCAGGTGGACAAGGTAGCCCATTTGCCCGAGCTTCGGTTCGCACTTGGAGAACCGAGAGTGGATACGACATCAGTCGATAATGCGGCGTTTGCTCTGGAATCCAAGGCCTTTTTCATCCGGAAGATTGGGTCGGACGGGTTCCAGATCAGGCATCAACCCACTTTGAAGAAGGTCGTCAGCGACCGAAGAGCCTCCCTCGATGAAGATTCTGAAATAAAACCGGCAATGGATAATCTGGTTGTGAAAGAATTTGAACGCGGAGCCGGCATCCCGATCGTAAAATATCCAAAGGATAGTTCTTCCATACAGGACACTCCAAGGCTCACTCTTGTCTTGATGGATCCGAAGGATGAATGGACGGGAAGCGGACCGCTTCGCAATCAGGTTGCAGAGTGGACAAAGCAGAGAGGGAAGTCTCCGAGATTGTATCCGGGATCTCTTGTTTGGTGTCTGAAGAGACCTGGGCGTGACCTGAGAGAGAATGTCGAGATCTGGCTTGCCTGGAAGAGAGTGGCTAATGAGATCAAGGACGGTACTTTGGGCTCTGACTTTGACCGCACGGATCGGGCGGATATACAAGCCAGGATAGAAGTTTCCGAAGAGGATGCCAAGGATGAGGTTTGGGGCGGATATAGATACCTGGTTCTTTCCGACAATCAGGAGCCGGATGGGCTGAGAGTGGTGGATATCGGTGCCGGACATGCGAGCATGAGTGAGACTCTTTGCGGCAGAGTGATTACGGCCATGAGATCGGAGGCCCTCCTGAATGAATCCGTGGGTGCGGGATACATCGACCGTAACTGGCCGCCGGCACTGAAGGCTTCAGGCGCATGGCCGCTCACCAGTTTGCGGCAGAGCTTCCTGAACGGATCGTTAACCAGATTAATAGATCCTGATACCGTTCTACGGGGAAAGATCGTTGAATTTGTGAGTAACGGAGATTTCGGTCTGGGTTCGGGGCAGAAGGCGGATGGTACTTATGAGCGGCTCTGGTTTAAAGAATTGATTCTTCCTGAAGAAGTGGCCTTCGAATCCGGTGTCTTCTTGCTCAGAAAAGATAAAACCGAATTACTCAAGGCTGGAGTGAAAGCAGTACCCAAACCTGAGGAGCCTACAGAACCTGGTCCGGGACCAGAGCCTGGACCAGAACCCGGTCCTGAACCTGGGCCTACCCCGGAACCTGGAAAACGGACTCTGAGGCTGGTCGGAACAATCCCGCCGGAATTGTGGAACCGTCTGGGCACGAAGATTCTTCCCAAGTTGAAAGCCGGGGATGATCTTCAGGTAGGGGTCAACTTTTCGGTCACCCTGAACTCGGATATTGCCGGACACATTGAATCGGAACTCAGGCAGATTCTGGATGATCTTGGATTGAGTGACTCCGTGGGGATTGAGTAGTCTCTTGGGGCCTGACTTTGGTAATTTGATATTGGCGCCTCGGGTACGGTTTGGGTTCTCTCCTTGTTCTTCAGAGGCGCCGCCCTATATCGTGAATCAATGGGGCCAAGGTCACATTCGTTACTTCCTGCAGACCGTCACGCCGGTCTCAACGATGTCCCAGACAAACGGCCCGCCGCGGCTGAAGTATTTCCCTTGACTTACAAGGGGTTCTGTAGAATAATATCCAACAATATTTTTATTTCCGGAGCGAATCATGGCGGAGAAGAAATTCGAAGAGGCCCTGTCCAAGCTTGAACATATTGTGCAAAAGCTTGAAGGGGAAGAACTCTCTCTGGAAGATTCCCTCAAGGGATTTGAGGATGGGATCCGCCTGGCCAGGTTCTGCAATAAAAAATTGAACGAGGCCGAGAAAAAAATTGAGATCCTGTTTCGTGATGATCAAGGAAACGAGAGGATCGAGCCCTTTGACCTCACAGGGGACCATGAATGAAAAGAACCCATAATTGAGCATGAAAATCCCTTTTCAACATTCCGCCGCGTGCAGAACAGCCATGGATTTAAAGTCATACCTCAAGGAGAGACGGGACCTCATCGATCGGACCATGAACCGGCTTGTTCCGAGGGAACAGGACTATCCTGAGAAGCTTCACTCGGCCATGCGCTACAGCCTTTTTTCCGGAGGAAAGAGGCTGAGGCCGGTTTTGACCCTTGCGGGCTGTGAGGCCGTCGGAGGCGTTATGGAGCATGCGCTTCCCGCAGCCTGCGCCTTGGAGATGATCCATACCTACTCCTTGATCCACGATGATCTTCCGGCCATGGACAACGACGACATGCGGCGGGGCATGGCCTCAAATCACAAGGCCTTTGGAGAAGCCGTGGCCGTCCTGGCCGGTGACGCGCTCCTCACCCATGCCTTCTATGTGATTGCGGACTCTGCATCTTCCCCGATTCAGGACGGGAAACGCCTGCAAATGGTCCGGGAGATTGCAGCCGCGGCCGGGTGCATGGGGATGGTCGGCGGTCAGACCGTGGATATTCTTTCCGAGGGAAAAGATACCGTGGATCTGCCCATACTGGAATATATCCATACCCACAAGACCGGGGCCTTGATCCGTACAGCCGTCAGGGTGGGGGCGATCGTGGGGGGCGCAGATAAACGTGAGATGCAGGATCTCACGGAATACGGTGAGAAGATCGGACTTGCGTTCCAGATCACGGATGATCTCCTTGATCTTCTGGGGGATGAAAAAAGATTGGGGAAACAGGTCGGAAGCGACCTGAAAAAGGGGGAAAAGACCTATCCGGCAGCCTATGGAATCCAGGAATCCAAAAACAGAGCCAGGGAACTTATGGAATCGGCTTTGGATGCTTTAAGCCGGTTTGATGATCGTGCGGACCCTCTTCGAGAGATTGCACGGTATATGGTGGAAAGGATCAATTAAGATGTATAAATATCTGAACCGGATCGACAGCCCCGCAGATCTGAAGAAGTTGAAGATGGCCGAACTCCCGCTGCTCGCGGAAGAAATCCGGGACATGATCATCAGCACGGTTTCATCCAACGGAGGGCATCTCTCTTCGAGTCTCGGCGTGGTGGAACTGACGATCGCCCTGCATTATGTATTTGATGCTCCCAAGGACCGCATTGTCTGGGATGTGGGACATCAGGCGTATGCTCATAAGCTCCTGACCGGGAGGCGGAAGGCCTTTAGAAGTCTCCGTCAGTACGGCGGTATCAGCGGTTTCCCCAGAAGGGAAGAGAGCCGTTATGATGTCTTTACCGTGGGACACAGCAGCACGTCCATCTCCGCAGCGCTCGGAATGGTCGAGGCCAGGGACCTTCGTGGCGAAGACCATAAGGTCATTGCCGTGATCGGAGACGGATCCATGACCGCAGGTCTGGCCTTCGAGGGGCTGAACCAGGGGGGCGCCTCGGAAAAAGATCTGATCATCGTGCTGAATGACAACGAGATGTCCATATCCCCGAATGTCGGCGCGCTTTCATCCTATCTTTCCAGGCACATGACCGGTGATTTTTACGTCTCCATCCAGAAGATCGTTGAGAATGTTTTGAAGAATATTCCCGGAATCGGCGGGTCCATGCTGAAGGCGGCCAAGCGGCTGGAGGATTCACTGAAAGGTTTGATCGTTCCCGGCATGGTCTTCGAGGAACTGGGGTTTGAATATGTGGGGCCTATTCAGGGACACCGCTTTGACCGGTTGATTCAGACCTTCGAGAATGTGAAAAAACTGAAAAGGCCCGTGCTGGTTCATGTGACCACTCAGAAAGGGAAAGGCTACGAGCCTGCCGAAAAGAATCCATCGGTCTTCCATGGGGTCGGGCCCTTTGAAAGAAAGACCGGGAAGATCCTGGGCAACGGCAAGGACGTTCCGACCTATACCGAGGTCTTCGGGAAGCTCCTGACCCGGCTTGCATTCGAGGATGAAAGCATTGTGGCCGTGTCCGCGGCCATGCCGGGAGGCACAGGCCTCCACTATTTTGCGCAGAAATTTCCGGACCGATTTTTCGATGTCGGGATCGCCGAACAGCACGGGATCACCTTCTCGGCAGGACTGGCTGCAGAGGGGTTCAAACCCGTGGCTGCGATCTATTCCACATTTTTGCAGAGGGCCTACGACCAGATCCTCCATGACGTTTGCCTGCCGGATCTCCCGGTGGTCTTTGCCGTGGACCGGGCGGGACTGGTCGGAGATGACGGTCCGACCCATCATGGAAACTTTGATCTCTCCTATTTACGCCATATCCCCAATATCATCCTGATGTCTCCAAAAGACGAAAACGAACTCCAGAACATGCTGAAGACCGCGCTCGTCTGCAATCATCCTGCGGCCATCCGGTATCCGAGAGGAGTTGGAACCGGGGTGGAGCTTGAACCTTATCCCAGTCTGCTGGCCATCGGAGAGGCCGAACGTCTGACCCTGGGAGAGGATGCGGCCATCCTGGCCATCGGACATATGGTCTATCCCTCCCTGCAGGCCGCACGGATCTTGAAGAAAAAAGGGATCCACGCCACCGTGGTGAATGCGAGGTTTGTAAAACCTCTGGATCTAAGCATGATCCGTGAGGTTCTCTCCGAGACAAACCATCTCGTCACGGTGGAGGAGAACGCGCTCATGGGCGGTTTCGGGAGCGCCGTGCTGGAGGCCCTGGAGCAGGAGAAGATCCATGATGTAAAGCTTCTTCGGATCGGCCTGCCGGACCATTTTATCGAACAGGGATCACAGGAGGTTCTTCGGAGGAAATACGGTCTGGATCCGGATGGAATTGCCCGGCGCATTGAAAATTTTCTTTGTCCCAAACCCTTGAAGGTTTCCGTAAGCAGGATGCATGGATCCGAATAAGCTCCTTCAGATTCTATCAGGCCTGAAACGGCATCTCATCGGACAGATGCCGGAGATCCCATCATGGATCTCGGCCTCCGGGGGAGTGAACCCGGGTCTCAGCCTTGAAGAAGACCTGTCGTTGGAGCATGTCAGGGAGATCCTCGGTGAATGCACACGGTGCCGCCTCCATCAAGGGAGGAAGAAGATCGTCTTCGGACAGGGGGACCCTCACGCCCGCCTGATGTTCGTAGGGGAAGGGCCCGGCGAGGACGAAGACAGGGAGGGGCTGGCGTTTGTGGGAAAGGCCGGCCGGCTTCTGACCAAAATCATCGCGTCCATAGATCTGACCAGGGATGATGTCTATATCACCAACGTCGTGAAATGCAGACCCCCTGAGAATCGGGAACCTGAAGAGGATGAAATCGCCGCTTGTGTCCCGTTTTTAAGGCAGCAGATCCGGGCAATCCGCCCTTCGATCCTATGCGCCCTCGGCGCTCCGGCCTCAAAAACCCTGTTGAAAACCAGGGATTCGATTTCCAGATTAAGGGGGAGATTCCATGACATGGATGGGATTAAGGTCATGCCCACGTATCATCCGGCCTACCTCTTGCGGTATCCATCCGAGAAGCGTTTAGTCTGGGAAGACATGAAGAAGATCAGGAAGTTGTACATGGAACCATAGGATAGCAGGGTAAAGGTCAGAATATGAAAAATCTCCTTCGAATGAAGCCGGGAGAGACGGCATCGTTTAAATACATCGTTGACCTGGAAAGAGAGGCGGGGGAACTCTTTGGATACCCGCTTCCCAAACTGCCTCAGGGGGACGAGATCCAGGGCGGACAGAAGAAGATTTTTGTCGATTTCCCGCCGATTCTGGGAGCCCTGTTTCGTGAGGTTCTTCAGGCGGTCTATCCCGTTGCCATCGGGGAACAGGAAGACGAGTTGAAGACCGTTGAAAGCATTGATCGCCTCAAGGAGATGTTGATCAAGATACAGATGCAGGCGGTTATGCAGGAACGCAGAAGCGGTCTCTATAATCTTTTTTATCTATCTCTCGCGAAGGTATTCTCCGGAATCGTCCATGAATTCATTTCTTCCGGGGGAAGAAAACCCTATCACAAATACCTTCTCCATTCTAAGCTTTCCGTCCTGCTCTCCGGCATTCATCAAGAGACGCTCAAAAAGGTTGAGGAACACGCGCCTAAAAGCGTTGCCTTCCGGTTCGGCCCGGCGTTCAATGCCTCCCTGATACGGTCCATCCTTGAAGATCAGCTCCCGCTCGTCACCACGGAACAGGAGGAGATCAACATACAGGACATCTTGGGGGTCGACAATGCAAGATTCAAAATCACGTTAAACAGCTTTAAGGAAATTTTCGGGATCCTTTCCTCTCGTATACGAAACGGAATCGAGAGGAATGAAACCCTGTGGTTGAAGAAGATCCAGGAGCTCTCGGGCTGTCCGGAGTCCATTCGGCAAAAAACCGCTTCAGACTTATTGAAGAGCGCTGATCTGGTCCGCTACCTGTTGATGGATTATGATGAAGTGGGCCGCAAGATCCTCTCTTCCAAGAACATCAAGAAAGAGGAATTCTCCCATTCGGAACTCAACAGCGCCTATCTGGATTTCATGCAGGCCTTGAAGCGGAATGAAATAGTCCAGATCTTGAAGAGAAACGTTGAGATCCTGTCGGAAAAGCAGGCTTCGCTGGCTGAAGATCTCTACAATGCAGGGAGTCTTTACCGCTATCATGTGAACGGGCGGATCGTGAATGAGGCAAGAAACGTGACGACCGTCTTCCTGGATCTGAGAGGCTTCACAAAGAAATCCGAGGAGGCCATCTCCGCCGGTGAGCTGACGAACGAACTGTATGCCATCTTTGATCCCCTGACTTCAATCGTCAATGAACTTCACGGGAAGATAGACAAATTCACCGGTGACGGCATGATGGTCACCTTCGGAGTGGAGACCCGGAGTAAGGAAGACCCGTTGAATGCGCTCCGCATGGCGGTCAGGATCCAGGAGACTCTGCGGTCTCTTCGAAAAAGCGGCAAGACCCAGTTTCAGATGGGGATCTCCATCCATACCGGTGTGGCCTTCGTGGCCGATTTTATTGCGGGCGAAGACCGGGTGGACAACACCGTGATCGGACGTAATGTCAATATCGCGGGCCGTCTTTCTTCTGCAGGGGACATGGACCGTTTCCTGAGAAAGAAAAAGGATTTTGACGACATGGTCGAATCTCTGGGCAGGAGTCTTACAAGCCAAGAAGAAAAAGAGACCTTTTTCAATACCCTTCAATCCAAGAAATCCATGGAAAAGACCGTCTCCGGCGTCTCCGTGGATGCGGAAGGAAATCTTTACAATCTCGGGATTGTTCTCAGCCGGCAGATGATCCAGGCCATTGCGCAGATTGTGGACCTGCAGTCAGGCGAAGACGGGGACGTGGGGTATCTCTACTATTTCGACCCGGTCCTTTCGAGACAGATCAGTCTTTACTATGTCGGTGATGCCAAGTTCAAAGGCGTGGACAGCGCCTTCCCGATTTCAGCGGTCCTGCTCTGAAATTTCTTGTCAGCTTATTAATAATCCCCGAATGGATGTTTATCAGGATGAGGTCTGCATCATGGGCCGAGCAAGGGAAAAAATACCCGCACCCGATATGGCCGAGCGGCTTCTCGACTGGTACGGACGCAATCGGCGAGATTTACCCTGGCGAAAGTCCGGCGATCCTTACAGCATCTGGATCTCGGAGATCATGCTTCAGCAGACCCGGGTTGATACGGCCGTTCCGTTCTACCGCCGGTTCATGAAGAGATTCCCCAATGTTGAGACCTTGGCCCGAGCCCGCATGCAGAGTGTTCTCAAGGTCTGGGAAAATATGGGCTATTACGCGAGGGCAAGGCATCTGCACGATGCCGCAAAAACCATTAAAAATCGGTCAATAGATTCTTTACTCGGTGTACACCATCCATCGCAAACCAGCGGGTCATTCATCGCCCGGAAAGGCCTTAAGAGGTGATATTCGGATCCGGCACAGACATTCTTTGCTAACCTTATGAAATTCCTTGAAAAAATATAAGAAAAGGCTATAATCAATATAGGGAATTGTTTTCATACCTCTCTAACGGAAAAGCCAAACATGGCGTCTGAAATATTCATCCCTGCTGCTGTCTTTGTCTTTGGGTCAATGATCGGCAGTTTTTTGAATGTCTGCATCTACAGGATTCCCAGGAATGAGTCCCTGGTTTTTCCATCCTCCCACTGTACCCGATGCGGCGAGCCGATCCGTTTTTATGACAACCTCCCCATCATCAGTTGGTTCATATTGATCGGGAAGTGCCGGCATTGCAAAAGCCCGATCTCCTTTCAATATCCGATGGTGGAATTATTGAATGCGTCCGGTTTTTTTTATATTTATATCCGATACGGCATCACTGCGCAGGCCCTCTTTTATGGCCTTTTCTTTTCAGCGCTTGTGGTCATCACCTTCATTGATCTTTATCACAGGATCATTCCGGACCTGATCAGCCTGCCGGGGATCGGGGTCGGGCTTCTGGGGAGTATGATCATCCCCATGTTTTCCCCTTTGTCCGCCATGACACTCTCCATCCCGCCGAAGTTCCCGGATGCGCTTTTCGGCTCAGCGTTAGGATTCGGGATATTTTACATCATCGCCAAGGTGAGCCCGAAAATTTTCGGACAGGAGGGGATGGGAGGAGGGGACATCAAACTGATCGCCATGATCGGCGCCTTTCTGGGCTGGCAGAAGATGCTCTTGACCATCATGCTGGGTTCGCTCGCAGGTTCAATCGTAGGAATTTTCCTGATGATTTTTTTCAGGAAAGGCCGTCAATACGCCGTTCCATTCGGTCCCTTTCTCTCTTTGGGCGCTCTGATGAGCCTCTTCTGGGGAACCTCTATGATCGCCTGGTACCAACGATGGGGTAACACGCCATGGAATCCTTGAATCAGCCGGACCTGTTCAGGGCCGCCTTGTGGCTGATCGCCCTGACACTTTTCATCTTTCTTCTCGTCATCTACGGGCTGCGCAAAATCCGGCAGGGTGTTAAAGAGGCGTTTAATCCGGATGGGGTGATGGAGTCCGGGAAGTCTTCCGGCGGCGGCAGCAGGGACATGGCCTTCGTTTTCAACACCTTTCAGAAGACGCTTAAGGAGATATCCGAGAAAAAGCATGAGCTGATCCAGATGCACCAGGAGGCAGAGGAACGTATCCGGCAGATGGAACGTTACAACCAGTGCATCCTGGAGAGCATGGTGAGCGGCGTGATCGCCTTCGACTGTAAAGGGGATCTGACGTCTATGAATCTGGCCGCGGCCGAGATCCTGGGCTGGCCCAGGGACGTTGATTCCATAGGCAAGTCCTTTGAGGTGGTCATGGAAGGATCGGATCAGTTGAAGGAGATCCTGAAAAAAGTCCTTGAGGATCGCCGCAAGATCCTGAGAGAGGAGATTCCCTTCACCCTGCAGGACGGCGAGCGGAGATGGCTCGGAGTGAACGCCTCCCCGCTCAAGGGGGATGATGGGGAGATGATCGGCATAACGCTCGTTTTTACGGACCTGACCGAAGTCAAGGAACTCCAGCGCCAAGTGGAGTTGAAGAACCGCCTGGCGGACCTGGGGAAGATGTCGGCGGGCATCGCCCACGAGTTCCGGAATTCCCTAGGCGCCATCCTGGGGTATGCACGGCTGGTGGAACGCCAGGCTGTTCATAACGATCTCCTCAAGGAGTCGGTGGAAGGGATCATGGCAGAGGTGAAGAGCTTTGACGCCATGCTGACGGATTTTCTCAATTTTGCCCGTCCGGTCGAGCTGAACAGGGAAGAATGCCGTCTCGGGGATCTGGTCAAGGAATCCCTGGACGTGCTGTCCGAAGAGATCAAAAAGAGCGGGGGCAAGGTTGAGACCTTATTTGAAGATTCTTTTCCCGTGTATGCGGATCATACACTGATCCGGCAGGCCCTGACCAACCTGATTAAGAATGCCTTGGAGGCCGTAGGCAGAGAGGGGAAAATCAAGATCCAGGAAAAACGGATTGCCGGCCGGATGGAGATCTGGATTCATGACAACGGATGCGGGATCTCCAAGGAAAACCATAAGAAGATTTTTGAGCCGTTTTTTACCACGAAGCGCGAAGGGACGGGCCTGGGACTGGCCATCACGCAGAAGACCATCCTGTCCCATCAGGGGTCGCTCACCATCAAGAGCGAAGAAGGGGAGGGGACCCTGGTGATCGTCTCCCTTCCGATTCATAAGGCTTCGGCGTAAGAGAGTAATAAGATAAGGTTCATCTCCAAAAGAGTGGGTGAAAACATCAGGGGTCAAGGGATCCAGTGTTTTTCTCTGGAGATTTTGTTTGTGTTTAAGTATTTCACTTGAACCCTTGAACCCTGGAATCCTCGGACCCTTCTTACCCACTATATGGCCGATGGCTC